>JAEEGL016924578.1_pt1 | contig 16135 bp, 7 predicted proteins | sample 9134231 | NCBI WGS metagenome assembly JAEEGL01 (sample SAMN16246548, study PRJNA631951) | gut metagenome | biome: gut microbiome; feature: rumen; material: fiber-attached | host: Bos | place: Iran: Karaj | collected 2018-10
CGCAGGATTCGTACGGTTCTGGGTATGACAATTGATACAATTACCATGAATTTGTGAATTCTCTAACATCGACCGTTCTTCAAAGTCAGAAAGGTTTCGCTGATAGAGTCCCATGTGACTATAGAGCATATAACTGGGCGGGATGCGCCGATAGATGATGCCCCATTCTTCCAATGGATAAGGACTTACCTCCATGGTAAAATCCCTAAACTTATACCATTGGTCGTCTTTCCGGGCATATACAGAGACGATGAGCCGACTTCCTTTGTTGTCTTCTAACAGCTGGTGCCAGTCATCTATGTCGAAGTCGGCAAAGGAGCCATTAGCATGCAAAGTACCACCTTTCTGCCCCCTTACCTCAACGTCAACATCTGTAAAGTCATCATCGGCCATCGAGAAATTGAGCGGAGCAATGCCAACAGGCACCGTCACCCCAATATAGTCCGGATAAATGGTCGGCAACTGGTCTACAGCCTGTGCATGCTCTGGACGAGAGCTGCAAGCCGTCAGCACCCATGTCAGCAACAACAAGCTTCCAATATATGGTAAATACCTTTTCATCCCTGTGTCTGTTTATATAAACAATTCGTCATCCGTCTCATGGTATATCTTCTGCAAAGCGCCATATTTAGGATGATCCTTAATGGTTTCCGGATGCGACACCATCTGTTTCATGAACTTCGCCCACCTCTTATAGAAGAGTGTTTCCTCTAACAGTGAGATATACTTCAGTGCCACTTCGTACTGTCCTGTCACCATGGCAGTCTCTGTCAGACGGCAAAGCGCCCTGCCACTCTTATTGTAATTCGACGCACTCTCCATGGCTTCGAAAATGGCCCGTTGTGAGAAATTCACAAATCCCATGTGAAAGAACAAATCACTCATCATCATCGCAGAAGTCGCGCTCGTCAGTGCCTTATAGGGTTGATAAAGACTGGATTTCAATTCTTCCGGACTTATCTGTTTCTGATAATATTTAGCAAGAGATACTATATGTTGGCATGCCTTTGCCTTGGGTTCCTCCTTGTTTGCTTTTTCTAATACCTTTCCCCATGCCAAGTTACGCTGCAGATAATCATATTCTATCATCTCAAGCGTACCTACCTTGCCACACTGAATCGAGAAGTAGTCGATACCCTTGGCCATATTCGACAAGGAATACGGTACGAAATAAGAACTCACCAAGATACATACCCCCAACAGTAGCGCCATCACCATGGATTCCGCCAATACCCGAATCTTCTTCAAAGGCGGTCTTAGCCAACGCAGATGATAAACAGCTACGAGAAGAGCTATCGGACCTGCTATCCAATAACCTATAGGAACAAGCGCAAATGACCCCAGCAGACTGGCATTTCTCTTCGACGGCAGTAGCAGCAGCAACAACAGTGTCAGCAAGACTGCTACAAGAAGCGTCATCGACGTATCCATGTCGCACAGAAGATACCACAACGCAACTGACGGAAGAAAAGAAACGGCAAATGACAGATACTCCTTGACAGCAGGAAGGCAACGACGCAGAAGTACCCAGGTCAGCCACTGCACCAAAATGAGCATGACGGCAATCATACAGGCTCCCCACGCCTCAAACATAAAATACTGCACCATGAACTCAGCCACATAGCGTGCCAAGCCTCCCGGTATGACAAGACGACTCATCAGATAGTCACTGTTCCAAAGGAACAACTGGAGAGCCTCGCGCTCAACCACTAATGCAGGACGCACAAACATCCAGAAACAAAACACAGCCAACCCAAAAAGCGTTGTCAGTGCAATCTTACTTATGGTTCTTAAATCCTTCATTTCAGACTGCAAAGATACAATAATAATTCATAATTATTTCATTTTTTAATTTTATAATTTAAAAAAAAGCTCCGTACTCTCACGAGCACGGAGCCTTGACATGTAAAGTTCTAAAAATTACCCATGGGGTAATGCCTTATTTACCAGCAAGACCATCAGCAAAGCCTGCATAGGTGTGCTTGCGGGTGTAATCCAAAGTCCAGAGTCCAACGGGCTCACCCTTGCGCCAACCACTGTTGGAAGGAGCGTCGGTAACACACCATTGGCAGATGCCCCACTGCTGATTAGCGGGAATCAACTCAAAGTACTTCTTGACAATCCAGTTGTAGAGGTCAGCCATCTGATGATGCTGTTCCTCGGTCATGTCAGTAGTCATCACAGAGTTGCCTGCTGCATCGACATAGCCCATATCAAGCTCGCTGACACGAACCAGTTTGCCAGAGGCAGCCATGAGCTTGAACATGTTCTCAATAGCCTTCTTCTTGCTTTCCTGAGTAGAAGCGTTGGCATAGCAGGAGATGTGCATCTGAGAGCCGATACCGTCAATCTTGGTAGTACCGTCGGCCTCCCAACGCTTAATCCAAGCAATGAGGCTCTTCAGCTTACCATTGCTATCCCAGTCACTCTCCAGGTTGTAGTCGTTGATGAACAGCTTAACGCCCTCAGGACCATACTGACGGGCCAGACGTACGGCAGTGCGGACGTAGTCATAGTCATCGAGGTAGTCCTGCCAGAAGAAGTCGGTATCACTGCCGCCCTCGGGAGCATGCTGCAGGGCATAAACACCCTCGCTGTCGGGATTGCCACCAGAGATGGCCTCGTTGACAACGTCCCAAGCCTTCACCTTACCGTCACAGGCTTCCATCATACCCTTAATCCAACGGTCCATAGCCCATGTCAAGGTGTCCTTCTTCTCCTCGGGAGTCAGAGGTATAGAGTTGAGCTTCTTCACGATGTTAACTCTGAGAGAGTAGAAGTCGAGCACGGCATCAGCAGTCTGCGGCTTCAGAATAACGTCGTAGTTCTTGCTGGGGCTGCCCGTAAGACCGGGGAATTTCAGAGCGTAGGTATGACGTCCTGCCTCGACGGGAATGGCTGCAGTAAAGTTCTGCGCGTCACCGCCCCAGCCGTTCTGCACGGTGAGCTGTACGCCAGAGGCAGCCTTGTCGGCAGCCATATCGACATAGAATATGTAATCACCCTCACCCAACTCGTTGTTGCCACCAGGCACGACGAAGAACTGTGACCAGGCACCTGTAGGCACGAAGTGCAGGGCACCGTTGACGATGGGAGGTGCACAACCCATCTGATAGTGCGGGAAGGGACCATCGGCCTTGTCCTCGTAGGTGTAGAAGTTGACTTCCTCTTCCACCTCAACAGCGGGACTTTCGAGCTTGTAGAATTCTATCTTCTTAATGTCCAGAACACAAGTGGCAGTCTGGGGCTTCAAAATGACATCGTAGCCAGAAGAAGGAGTTGCTGTGATACCCGGGAAACTCAGCTCATAAACCTGGTCACCTGCTTCAACAGGGACAGGAACTGTCATATTCTGAGCATCGCCACCCCAACCATTCTGAATGGTCAGCTGCACACCGCCGGTTTCGACGTTAGAGGCCATGTAAAGGCGTACAAGGTAATTACCTTCCGTCAGCTGATTATTACCACCAGGGAAGATAAAGAACTGGTTCCAGCTACCATTCGACTCATAGTGCATAGCACCATTGACGATAGGAGGCGTTACACCCATTGCATAATAGGGGAAGGGCTGGTCGGGCATTGAGGTGAAATCATTCACACTGACAAGTGTCTCGATGAGCGCATCCGGATCGATATCCAACTCCTTGTCCTTCAACAGAGAGTTCAACCACTTCACAGGCTGCTGGGCATGCCAAGCCAAGGTGTGACCGTAAACCGAAACACCGGCTTCCTCTGCGGACTTGATGAATGATGTAACACCACTAAAGTCCATATCGCCATTATCATTGACGCATGAAGCCATCTTCATGGCATTGCCGGCAACAACCTCATCGAAGTTGTGTGCAGCCAAACGGAACAAAGGACCTGTTCCACTCTCAAACTCACTTTCTCCGAGACCGGCACCAAGCTTGAAATTAGCATACGAGCTACGGTTCACGTATTCCTTCAGCGGAGCATAGTCATTGAGATACTCATAGCCTGCAATCGTATTGGGCTTCTCTACATCGTAGCTCCAATCGTCCCAGTCTGCACAGCCCACCAGCATAAGGGGGCTGAGCAGTGCAGGAATAAAATATTTACTTAATTTCATAGTTTCAATCTTTTTCGTTAAATGATTAGGCGAAATTACTTCCAATGTTCAAGCTTAACACCACGATTCATCATTGACATGACATAGTCACCAGAAATGGTCCAAGTCTTCTCGTGATCTGCATCACCGGCATTGGTAACAATCGTAGTAGAGAACTGGAACTTCAGACAGTCAGCCATGCGCTTATAGTCACTGAAGTCCTGAATACCGCGAGCTTCGAATGTACCTGTACCTTTCACGGCACCATCATGAAGCACCTGAACCTGACTGCTACTTTCACCATTGAACGCAAGCGTAAAGGTGATATTCTTCGTAACATTAACCTGTTCCCACTCCTTTTTCTCGGTATTCCATTGCCACTCCATAACAGGGTAGGCGAATGTTATCTGGCAAGTTTTGATATCAACAGAAATAACTTCATCCAAAGGCGTATCCTCGTTCTTATGAGTGATGGTACGGAAGTCCTTTACAACGGATGTACCAGTCTTGCAGTACAAACCAGCGTACTGGTTGATGTACTTCACGCAAAGCAGCTGATAAGACTTATCCTCAATGATGGAGTCACCTGTCAGAGATTCCTCAAGACTTACAGGCAACACATAGTGGTTGGTTGCAGCCTTGGGGTCGTTGAAGAAAGCATCTGTCAAGTGGACAGTAGTTCCACCGATGACTGAACCGGCAGGAATGGTCAAAACGCTGGGATCTTCAAGCGTATAATGAGTAGTAGGAAGAACCTCCATACCAGAACCAGCCTCCAAGAGAGACGGTTTTATCTCATACCTGATCTTACAGTCCTTGGTGTTGTTGTAGCCACCACCCCATGTAGCCATGAGTTTGAACTGATGGTTATTATGATCCGTATTGTCAGACTCATCGTCATTACCGAGGATAATAGGCTGAACGGGATCCTGCATAGCAAAGTAGACAGATATCTTCCCATTATTACCGCCCTGGTCAATGGTGTCTTTGAGGTTGTCCTCCCAGTCACCGTTAGAACAAGCTGTCAGCAGCAAACCTGCCAGCAACATGCCACATGAATATATCAATTTCTTGTTCATATTATTTTAGAATTTTACATTGTTTTATTACCAACCTGCATTCTGAATGAGTGAGGGGAAGTTAAGCACCTGGTCGTAAGGAATAGGACCATAGTAGTACTGATCTGCTACTGTCTTGCCCGTAAAGTTACGTGTCTCAACAGAGATCGGCGTGTATATCTTACCTGTACCACTATTCGTGATGCTGACACCCTTAGCCTCCTCATTGAGGTTAACCTTCCAACGACGGAGGTCCCAGAAGCGCCATCCTTCGAAGCAGAGCTCAATACGGCGCTCGTTACGAATCAGCTCACGCATAGTTTCTTTACTCTGAGCACACTGATCAAGATATTCGGTATTAGTGATGCCAGCACGTCCACGGAGTGCCTTGATGACATCGTATGCTGAATAACCTGTGCCACCCTTCGGGCCATAAACCTCGTTGGCAGCCTCTGCATAATCCAGATAAAGCTCGGTATAGCGGATACGTGCTACATAATGGAGCTGACTGCTGGGGTTATTCGGGTTCAGGTTTACGTCCTCACGGAGGAGTTTCTTCAGATAATAACCAGTACGGGTAGACTTCGATACATCCTTGTTCAGACCATCATAGTTACCTGGTTCATTATTGTCCGCCTGCGTGTTAATCACCTTCTTATCAGAACTTGCCTTCATACCATTGTAGAGGACGTACATAGCAAGACGTGGATCACGGCCTTCGTATGGATTGGATGCATCAAAGCCACTCTTGGCATTCGAGATAGGATATCCGTTTGCCATGGGGAATGCATCCACAAAGTTCTGTGTCGGGTTGACACGACCGTTACCATGGACTGAGGGAGGATAGTTGTCTTCCTCCAAAGAGCGCGACTCACTCTTCTCCGTACGCCACATGACTTCTTTAGGACATTCGGCTGCCGAAAGATTCTTCATGTTATCATCAGCATACCACTCCAGACCGTTCATGTCAATGCCGTCAAGACCTCCATTGAGATCCAGCACAGCCTTGGCATACTGGGCAGCCTGTGTATAGGTAACACCGCTTGCAGCACTATATGCAGGAGAAGCAGCCATCAGCGTAGCCTGAGCAAGGATGGCACGGGCAATACGTCCACTTAAACGACCTGCAAAGTTGGTACCCAACACGCGGTTGTAGGTAGACTTCGTAACGGTATATGACTTACCGAAGCAGTTGACAGTCTCTGTTTCATTGTCAGTATCCTTATAGTCGACAGGCAATACGCGTACAGCCTCCTCGGCATCTTCAATCAACTGCTTCATACAGTCAGCGAATGAGGCACGTACTTCTAATGAAGCATGGTCTGACTCGATGGTTGTAGGCAGAAGAATCAGGGGGAAGCCAAGCAGGTTACCTGCGTTATCATATCCACCATGAGCACGGAGCAGGTAGAACATGAAGAGCGCACGTAGACCTTTTGCCTCACCGACATAGCGCTGATGGTACATATCACGAATAACCTCGTCATTGTTCCAGTTCACCTTATCGACGTTGTCGAGGAAAAGGTTGATGTACTGAATGGCTGCACGGCAGTTACGCCAAGTCTCAACGGGATTGTTTCTGGAAGTCCAGTTGTCCACTGCAGTCATCTTACGATAGCTGTTGTCGGCATCGTTTGAAACAGCATCATCCGTAGCCACTTCTGTGAACGGATACGATCCGTTAGGCAGACGGGTATAGGCATTGCCGAGTACACCATCAGCATAGTCAGGATGGTCAAACATATACTCGAAGCCTAAGTGGTTTTCGATAGCAGGCTCGAAGAGGTCATCACAACTTGTGAGCCCCAAGGCAAGTGTAAGTCCAAGCACTACAGCCCCAACCTTGCTTTTTGATATTATGTTATTCATAACTTTTGTCTATTATCTATTATCTCTTATCTATAATCTATAATCAGAATTGAACCTTAGCACCAAGCGTGAAGCTACGTGACTGAGGAGCTGAACCTACGTTACGTTCCATCAGCTCACGCTCACCAGAGAAGGTGAGAAGGCTGCTACCGTTTACATAGACCTGAAGACCCTTTACGAAGCTGTTAGCACCGAAGATTGTCTGATCAAAGTCGTATGTAAGCTGTATGCGCTGCAAGTCGATACGGTCTGTAGAGTACATCCAGTAATCAGAGGCACGGAAGTTATTGTCACCACTCTGAGTGGTCAGACGCGGATAGCTGATAGCTTCACCATTTTCATACTTCTCTGCAGTCCAAGCACCAAGTACGACATCACTGTACTTGCGCTCACCATATACCCAGTTATAAGTATCGTTCTTGAGGGCATGACCTCCGAACTGACCGGTCAACATGGTAAAGAGGGTGAAGTTCTTATACTTCAGAGTCAGGTTAAAGCCACCTGTGAAGCTGGCGCTCCAACGACCCAGTTCTACCTCATCCTGAGAGTCAATCTTACCATCATTATTCTGGTCTACATACTTCAGGTCACCAGGCTTTACCTCACCAAATGAACTTGTGGGAGAATTGAGAATGTCGTCGTTGCTATTGAAATAGCCGAGACACTGCAGTCCCCAGAGGCCATCCGTATATTTGCCCTCGCGACGGAGATAGTCATACTCCACGTTCTCGGCAACCTGCAGATTCTCTGACGTGGTGGTCATGCCGACGAGCTGTGCACCGAGTTCAAAATCTCCAAACTTCTCGTTGTACATCACAGAGAAGTCCAAGCCCTGACGACGGTTCTTACCATAGTTAATGTATGGAATGAAGGTTGATACGGGCCAGTAAGTATGCATATAGCTTGGATAGATGTAGTCAGGCTGAGCGGTCAGACCGTCAGTCGTCGTATTGAAGTAGTTGACAGCAAAGTTCAATCTTTTGCCGAAGAGGGCACCATTCAGACCAACGGTAAACTCCTTACGCTTGATGAAAGAGAGATTCTCATTGCCACCACGCTGTGAGTCAGACGTCTGAATGCTGTTGTTGGCATCAGACCATCCCCACCATGTACCGGTAGCAGTAAAGATACTCTCATACATATAGTATTCAGAGAGGTCGAGGTCCTGATTCAGAACCGTGTAACCTGCTGTCAGACGGAGGTCATCCACCCATTTGACATCCTTCATGAAGTCCTCTCCGGTCAGACGCCAGCCTAAAGTGGCAGAGGGAGAGAGCGCCTCACGATGGCCTTGAGCCAGACGTGCTGAGTGAACGGCATTGGCAGCAAGGTCTGCATAATACTTGTGAGCATAGTTGTAAGAGACCTGAAGACCCAGGTTTGCATTGCTGATCTTATGATAATCACCACTAATCGTCTGCTGATAACCGTTGGCAACCAGGGTAGCGTGGAGATTATGGGCACCAAAAGCATTTACATAGTCGAACTGGCCATTCCAAGCAATCGTCTGCTTCTCTGCTGAGTTGCTGGCGTTGAGCGTACCCGTGTGTTTGTATTCGGATATCACGTCGAGCGAACCGATAACGTCATAGCCATCAATCTGTGTCCACTTAACATTGAATGAATCATACTGGTCGTTAATAGATGTGGTATAGGAAGTTGCGTAGTCAACAGCGAATTGTGTCTTAAAGGTCAAACCTTTAAGGATAGCAGCCAAATCGAACTTGACACCTGCATCGAACTGCATCTGACGGCTGGTCCATGTGTTGTAACCGGCAGCATACATGTCAGCGAAAGCGTTGGTACGGTCATCCGCGGTAGCACCGAGGAAGTAACGGCCAGCAGGCTGTCCGGCAGGATTAACAAGGATGTTCTTTGAGTTGTTAATCAGAGCCCAAGAGTCCGCATCCATCTCATCGATATAGGAAACCGGGACAAACGGAGCTACACGAACAGGGCGGAGCGTAGATGCAGCACCCCAGAAATCAGCGTTTGAATTGCGCTGGTTATAATAGGTTGCATTGGCATTCACCCAACCTGTAGCCCAGTCAGAAAGACAAAGGTCAATGTTACCGCGAACGTTCAAACGATCGGTAAAGTCATCCTTACCTTCGCCAAAGTTAATGTAGTCACCCAGACGATAGTAGCTGACGTTAGCATAGAACTGTGCAAACTTACCACCACCTTCAAACTCTGCGGTGACATCCCAGCGCGACTTGGTCCGCTTCAGGTAGTCAGAAGTATAGAACTGCTGATTGGGGTAACGATAAGGATTTGCACCAAGAGCGGTGTTGTAAATATCCTCATCAGTGTACTTTTTAGCAAGGCCGTCGTTGGTCAGTGCCTGATTATAGAGGGTCATATACTGAGCACCATCCAAATACTTGGGGAAAGATTTGGCAACATCCATCTGATAGTCGGCACGGGCCGTAATCTTCAGCGGCTGAATCTTACCACGCTTGGTGGTGATCAGGATAACACCCTTTGAAGCACGACTACCGTAGAGAACGACAGCAGATGCACCCTTCATGAAAGTAATATCCTCAATCTCTGTAGGCAATACGTTGTTGGCATCGCGGGGGACACCGTCAACCAGAACAAGTGCATCACCCTGGTTCCACAGCTGGCCATTGTAGCCTGCCACCAGAGCCTGCATGTTGTCGAGGCTGTAGGTGCTATAGCTCTTCTCTAACAAATCCCGCACATTAACGGTGCTTACAGGCACAACGACATCACGGGCATCCGACTGACGGAAAGCCACATTAATGGTATCAGCTTCTGCAGGACTACCGGTGCTAACCGTCGTCTCCTGCGCCATCACGTCTTGTGTAAACAAGGCGAAAAGTGAAAGCGGAAGAATACCTATATATTTAGCTATATTGTTCATAAAATCTTTATTCTTTATACATTATTCTTTATTCACACTATTACCAACCTGGGTTCTGGAAGAACTCCGGATAGATGCTGGTATCCTTCCTCTTCAAAGGCAACCACCAGTGTTTGTCCGTGAATTCACGCTTGAGAATCGTTTTCTGCATAAATCCAGATACCGGTGTCTCCTCAGGATGCTTCGGATCAAATTCTCCGGCACGCGTAAACTCCTGAGAGGTCTTGACATTGTAAGGAGCCTTGTCAAGCAGCAACCAACGACGGAGATCGTTGAAACGATGTCCTTCGAAAGCCAGCTCACAAGCACGCTCACGACGTACTTCGTCCATGAACTTGTTTTTGTTGGTTATATTTTTATCAGCAACACCAGCTACACCGGCACGCTCACGGATCTTGTTAACAGCTTCAAGGGCATTGAGCGGGCAATTGGAAGCCTTGTAGTTAGCGCCACCAGCAGCAGCACAAGCCTCAGCATACATGATGTAACAGTCAGCAAGACGGAGATAAGGACAGTCAATATAAAGTTTCATATAAGTGCTACCCATGTCGTAGTTGTTGGCGAGCATTGGAATGAACTTATAGAGGAAGTAACCTGTACGGCTCTCATTGATATCGTCACGATAAGAACCACCTGTATACATATTAGCATAACGGTTCTCCTCGGGCTTAATGGTACCTTCTACAACCTGCACGCCATCATAGACGATGTCATGATAGAAACGGGGATCACGGTCTTTCCAAGGATGGGTAGGATCGAAACCTGAATCGGGGTCATCCAAAGGTAAGCCGTTAGCCATACCGTATGCATAGTTGACGTAGTTGGCTGTTGGCATGGAGAAAGACTGACCGCCTGTAAGAATCTGACCGCCGAACTCGGTAAACACACCGTAATGAGAGTTCTGCCAAGCATTTTCTGCAATAGCACGGAGGATAGACTCGGTGGATCCGGGAGGAAGCATGTTTTTGTTCCAGGTATAGAAGAGGTCAGAATATTCTGAGAAATCAACCAGCTTATACTGAGTCCTATTACCTTCAACCAAAGCGAGCAGCTCACCAAGGGCATCGGCAGCCTTCTTGGCATATTCAGTATCATACTCGTATGTGCTGGCCTTTGAGTTAAGCACTTCCATTCTCTCGTTGGTGTTCTTCATCAGAGGAGAAGCAGCCCAAAGATAGTTTTTGCCTAAATAAGCAAGAGCGGTAATCTTATTGATGCGGAAACCATTCTTACCCTGAGTATTGCTACCTACAGGTGACTTATCCCAGTCGATGGGCAGCAGATCAGCAGCCTCACGGAAATCCTTGGCAGCCTTGTCAGCACATTCCTGATAAGTCTCACGAGGAAGTGTCACAGGCTGGTCAGAAGCAATGACGTGATCAATATAAGGCAGTCCGCCGAAATACTGCATCAACATAAAGTGGAACCAACCGCGGAAGAAGAGGAGCTGTCCTTTAACGGTATTTCTCTCTTCATCAGTTGCAGCCGTCATCAGATCCATGTTCTCAAGACCTATGTTACACTTACGAATACCATACCATGCAGCAGGCCAAAGTCCACGTTTGAAACGGTCATTAGGATCGAATTCTGTACTGGGCTCCATAAAGCCTGAACCCCAACCATCAAATTCTCTCTGCCAGCCCCAGAAGTCGCCCTGGTCAACCTTATAGCTCATGTGGTAGTTAATACCTACAGCCATGATATCGTCGTCACCCCAGTTCCAGGAAGTGGTCCAATATCCACGAGTGAAGTCAGGCATACAGAGATAAAGCTCTTCTGTAAAGCCCTGGAAGTTCTTGAAGTTCTTGAAGGCATCCTCAGCAGAAACGTCTGATTCAGGAGCCTTGTCAAGATAGTCTGTACAGCTGGTAGCCATTGTCAAAGACAGTCCCAGTGCAAACATGACTGCAACAGACTTATATATTGAAAATAATCTTTTCATATTATATATTAATAATGTATTATATTACATGTTTACAACTCGAACTTAAGACCGAAGTTGATACGCTTCAAAGTCGGGTAAGCACCCTGTGAAGCCAAACCTGTTCCGGCAAAGTTGCTTTCACGGTCGTCAGGCATATCAGTCCAAACAAAGAGATTGTTAGCATTGACATAAACTCTCAACATGTTAAGGCCAATCTTACGAACCCAACCACCATTCCATGTGTATGCTAACTCAAGGTTCTTAAGACGGCAGAATGAACCGTCGAAGAGGAAGCGCGTACCCTCATAGTAGTTCGGAGTGGTGTTCATGCGAAGTGTCGGAATACCCTCATGGGTTTCAGGCGACCAATAAGCACCCTCGTCAAATACCGTATGCAGATGAGGCTTGGGCAGTGAGTTGAACGCTACGTAACGGCTGACGTTGGTCACGCCATAGAGCTGTGCATAGAAGCTAAAGCCCTTATAGTCAACACCCAGCGTCAGGTTGTAGGTGTTCTGGGGGATACCTGTATAAGCGTATGGCGCGCTATCGTTTTTATCAATGACACCGTCGCCATTGAAGTCAGTGATAATATACTGACCAGGCAGCTTCTGGTTGTCGTTGGTATTATGAGTAGGCATGGCAATGACCTCATCCCAGCTATTGGCAAAGCCATTGTCTATATAGCTGTATGCCTGATTGATAGAATAGTCAACCTTCTTCTGGTAGGCGGGCAGGTATAGTGCATCGTCGTGCTCAAGAATCACGTTCTTGGCATGGGTCATGCTCATGTTGGCGTAGGCGTGGATGCCATTGGCGAAGTCGTACTTCAAACGGAGTTCCAACTCATAACCCGTGGTCTTCGTTCTACCTTTATTCACGTATGGAGCAGCAGCGCCGAAATAGGAGGGTACGGAACGCTCGCCACCGGGAATCAGAATGTCAGAACGCTTCTCATGGAAGAACTCGAATGTACCGGCAACAATACCATTCAGGAATGCAAAGTCAAGACCAAGGTTCTGCTTGATAGCCTTCTCCCAGTGAGTCTCAGGGTTACCAATCTTACTCTCCTTAAACCAAGTATAAGGAGAATTGTCATTCGGGTTGTTGGAGTTCAGTTTGGTGTTGCCACCGTATGCCCATTCAGTCTGATAGAGCCAACGAATAGGAACGTAGTCCTCACCGATTTCACCGTAAGAATAACGAATTTTGAGGATGTCAATCAAGTTACGGCCAAAGAGCTGTGCCCCTGCAACAGGTTTGAACCACTTTTCATTGGCAATGTTCCAACCGATAGCGCCTGAATTGAAGAAAGCAAAGCGGTTGTCGCTGGAGAACTTCTCAGAACCGTTGTAAGCACCGTTGTACTCAAACATGTAACGGTTGTCGTAGTTATAAGTGGCACGGAAAGCCCAGTCCTCACGATAGTGTGTAAACTCACTACCAGTGGCACGCTCTGAACGGTTGAACACACCCATGGCGGTTACATCGTGCTTACCGAACTGGCGACCCCAGAACAGCTGTACCTGATAGAAGAGGTTACGCTGTGTTGCCCGGTTGTTCAGAGAACCACCATCAGTTGTCCATGCTCTCTGCTCAACAAAGTCGAAGTTGTTGTTACCACCAGGTTTCTCAGCATACTCTACAACGCCCGTCAGAGGATTCACATATTTATATTGTGCATCATGATAGAGGTCATTGATACCACGATTAGTCTCAACGAATACGTTATCCCAAGAGATAAGACCTGAAAGTTTCAGCCCCTGGGTGATGAACGACAGATCCTGCTCCAAGGTGAAGTCAGTATTAAGACGAGTGGTGGTAGTCTGGTTGGCACCATGCAATGCAAGGTTGGTCACTGAGTTAGGAGCACCCTGCGTGTCATTGGGATAATAGCCCCAGATGCCATCGCTGTAACGTGGCATAAACACATCGTGGGGAGCAGAATAAGCAGCCTGCCACAACTGTGTCTCATACCATGAGTTTGGTTCAAGTCCATAAGGAGAATCCTTGATACCATAACTACCGGCAAGGTTGGCCTTCAAGACAGTCGTCTTGGTGAGCTGGAAGTCAAGGTTTGAACGAACGTTGATACGGTTGAAACCGTAACCGCCCTGATAACCACGGTTGTTGTCCCACTCACGGAAAAGGTCACCCTCGTGCTGATAGTCAACAGCAGCGAAGTATTTAACATCCTTGGTACCACCAGCGAGATTCACATTGGCATTGTAAGACATGGCATAGTCGTCAAAGAGCTCCTTCTGCCAGTCTACATCAGGATAACGCTCGCTCATCAGCATGCCCGTCTCAGGATCGATGCTTCCGGCAGGAGCGTTATAGTTGTTGATAAATTCAGTTGAGCGAATGTCACCCCAGCTTGCAGGGTGAAGTCCAAGCTCATGTCTGACAGCCTGGTTGACATAATAGAGAGACTCGGCAGAGCCGTATGTCTTCGGCAGCTTTGAAACCAGCTTGAGAGCTGTACTACCACCAGCAGAAATCTTAGCCTTGCCTTCAGTACCGCGCTTAGTAGTAATAAGGATAACACCGTTAGCACCCTTCACACCATACACAGCCGTAGCAGAAGCATCCTTCAGTACAGAAATGCTCTGAACAGAGTGGATGTCCACACTTGACATAGGACGCTCGATACCATCTACGAGAACGAGAGGGTCTGAGTTGTTCCAAGAGCTGACACCACGGATAACAATCTTCGGGTCTTCATCACCAGGCATACCAGTTGATGCCGTCGTGATAACACCAGGAAGATTACCCGTCAGGGCAGATCCGATGTCAGACACACCACCGGCACGTTCCAGCACAGCACCTGTGGTCTGGGTGATAGCACCCACAACCGAGGCCTTCTTCTGCTGGCCGTAACCTACTACTACGACTTCCTCCAACTGGGTGTCGTCTGACAGCGTGACTTTGAACTTACGCTGCTTGCCGACCTTGATTTCCTGTGTGGTCATACCCACATAAGAAACAACAATGACCGATGACTCTGATGGAACATTCAAGGTGAAGTTACCATCAAAATCAGTCACTGTTCCCAGGGAAGTTTGTCCCTTCACTACTACCGAGGCACCAATCAATGGTTCCGCGGACGCATCCGTAACCGTTCCAGTGACAGTAACGCCCTGAGCATGCAGAGTCAAACTACAAGTCAGTAGCATCAACATCATAGGAATAGTCCGTCTAATCAATTGTTTTAGATTTTTCATTTTGACAGATTTTGATTCATCGTTGTTGTACATTATTTTAATTAAAATTATTTCACGCTGCAAAGGTATATGCTTTCCCGCAATTACCCTTTTCTGTGTGTAACGCGGAATTTACGTTTTGTAACATTCTTTAATTAACGTCAATAATCGGGCTTGTTAATCATGTCACTGTATTCCTTGGTAGCATATATCTGATATTTGCGGAACACCGGACGCGGACAGGCTTCCGGGTCTGTCAGGAAGGTATTGCCGTCAGGTAACTTATCATCGTACTGAGCCAGCAGATGACCATCAGTAAAGAGGAGCCAGCTGACATTATGGGTCTCGTCACAGATACGCATGAAGTTAGCCCCGAAACCATTTCCACCAGATTGTCCGGTGATGGCTTTTCCCCATGAAGAATCGTACTTTTCGGGAGCCCAATCCATCTCAGTCACCACAACAGGTGCCATATCGGCAACGGGTTTAATCTCGTTGTTCCAGCCTGACTTGAAATTGTCATACACGACATCCACCTCTTTGTCGTAGCCGCTGTTATACCAGCCGGGATAGCAGTGGACGGCATAGCCGATGTTGCTGCCAGTTACAGGATATTTGCCAAATGTGCTGTACAGCATTTGGTAGTGCAGACCGGGGATGAGCAGGATGTTATTGCACTCATAGGCCCGAATCATATTCACCAGATCCTGCATAAACTCGGTCATCAACTGACCACGCTTGTCAAACGTTGCACCATCCCAGTTATTGACGGCATTTCCATTCTTATCGCAAATCTGAATAGGCTCGTTGCAGAGTTCAAACAATACGGCTCCATTGTTTTTCAGTTTAGGATGCTGAGCCACGCAAGCCCATACCCTTCTTAAATACTGATGGTAGTCGCCACCCATATAGATTTTCTCCGGGCAGACACCAGGCGGGCGCATCACGACATAGAGCCCTTTCGAAATGGCATACTCGGCCATCGGTACAAACACTTCATCAAGGTATTTCTTGAAGCGTTCATAATTGAAGGCACGAATATCGGCCTCGCCTTTCCAGTCTGCATCAGATATGGTGCTCCTTATAGCAGGGTCGTTACTCCAGTAAGGATCCATGTGCTGGCGC
>JAEEGL010105484.1_pt1 | contig 16133 bp, 13 predicted proteins | sample 9134231 | NCBI WGS metagenome assembly JAEEGL01 (sample SAMN16246548, study PRJNA631951) | gut metagenome | biome: gut microbiome; feature: rumen; material: fiber-attached | host: Bos | place: Iran: Karaj | collected 2018-10
AAAGAGTCATAGCTCTAAATGGTTTTAACGAGATCACATATGCGTCTCAAGGATTAAATAACTTTCCATCACTACTATTATACATTAATATTAAAAATAAAAAAACTAAGAGATTAAACTCCCAGTTTTAGTATACGAAAACAAGACTAGTTTAAAATGTAATTATAGGAACTTAAAAAGGAAAAGAAACAAAATGAGATTAGAATATACTGATACTAAAGAGGATAATAATATCGTTATATTAAAAAGAATTAGTTATAAATATTGTAATAATAAGGAAGGCATTATTTATACAAAATCTTTAAATGATACAAATGATATTATAACTAAATTAATAAAAAATATTAGATTTTGTGTTTTAAATAAAAAAAATACAATTATTTTAAATTTATTAGTTAATCCTTATTTTGATGAATTAATAGATTATATAAAATGTGGAAAACTTAAAAGTAAGAGAAAATTAAAATTCATTAATAAATATATCTTTAAATATTTATCAAATAGATATGTTAATGCTTTAAACGATAGTGAACTATTTGAATGCTCGAAGATTTATAAAGATAAGAATATGTATTTAAAATCTTTAGAAATGACTAATCTAATCTAAAAAAATAAGCTTGCTTTTTTGCAAGCTTATTTGAATTTATTCTTAAAATAGTAAAATTTTCCTTTTTTACATTTATATATTTTAAAAAAATATTGTAAAATATATATAAAGATAGGTGAAAACGATGAAAAGTGTTTGTAAAAAGATATCTTTAATATCTTTTATTGCTATATTTGGATTAATTATATTGTATAAAATTATTTCATTGGCTTTTGATTATAAGAGTAGCGGTGAATTTAACTATTTTGGACTGATTTTTGGATTACCTTTATTAGTTATTATATTTGTAATTTGTGAGAAAATGATTCATTCTCCTTATAAGTATAGAGATTTGGGCTTTATATTATTTATAACTAATTTTGTATTTATTATTTATGATGTAGCACAAACATTTGAATATGGCCCAAATTATAATTATGTCATATTTAATATTACATTAGTTATTTCAATATTGATGCTAATATTAGGAGTATTGATTAATATTTGGAAAAATAAATATTTATATATTATTTCATTTGTTTTAAATATTTTTCTATTGTTAGTTCCTATTATTTTTATATTTAAAAGTAATTCATATATCTTATTACATATTTTCAGTATTTTGATTTTAATAACTATAATTAGTTATTATGTTTTTGGTTATTTAAACATGTATATTAAATATAAGGAGGAAAGATTTGATGAAAAAATTTGATATAATAGGTTTTCTTGTTTCGTCATATACTTTTATAATAAGTACAATATTATATTTTATAATAACGCTAATAACACATAGCGTGGATTTATCTAATTATGCTGACTTTTTTGTTTTCTATTTAACATTACCATTAAGTATTTCTTTAATTGTTGTAATCGCATTTATTATATATTCAATAGTAGCTGTACATAAGAAACAGTATAAAAAAGGTATAACATTATTAATTAATACATTCAATATGTTATTATTTGTTTTGATTGTTGTTTACTTCTTTATGTATTTTTCAGTGAAAATGGTGCTTTGTATTGTTAATTTAACAACAATAATTTTAGTATTTGTATTCCCATTACATACAGAAAAGAAGAATACTTTAGTTGTAAGAATTGGTTTGATTATAACATTTATATTAAATATCATAAGTGTTTTCATTGCATTATATGTAATGCATAGATCTATAGTAAATACTTATATTATAAAAGATAGCTACGGACCATTCTTTGTAACAGTTGGTTATTTAAGTTTAATTTGCATATATCTATTTAGTTATATTTATTTTTTCATAAATGTAAGAAAAAATAAGGACAAGGAACAAAAAGAAATTCTACAAAACTAAAAAAAAAGATAACTATACACTTTAATTATTTTGTATAGTTATCTTTGTTGATTTGATCATTAATTTATGATTAATTAATTAAGCTGATTAATATCAGCAAAACTTCTAAAATTCAAAAATTGTAAGAAAAAGCTCCAAGGGAGCTTTTTTCTTTTATTGATTTTTGTAGATAATATTGTTAAAATAAATGTATCATTAAGTATTTGGGAGAATTATTATGAATATTGAAACTAGCCAATTTTTACTTAAGAAAGGTAAATATGTCAAAACATTTAAATCTAGATTAGTAGGTATGTTTATTAGTATTATTTTACTTGCTTATTTAGGCATAAGCACATATCTAAAAGCTCGTAATACGAATTTAAGAAATGTTCCAGATATTAATAGTATAAGAACTAAAAAAGATGTTCAAATGTTTTTTGATTACTATATTATTTTAATTTCTGTTATTACAGCTGTATTAAAGATAATATTTGGATTTATTTTATCTCTCACCAAAAAGAGTTTATTTGGATATAATCATTATATTTTAGAACGTATTCTAGAGCTTGTTTATAATATTGTTTTGTTAGCTATTTTTTCAATTACTCTATATAATACAATATCTTCATTTGGATTTCTTCGTGAAGATTTATCTTTTAAGCCTTGGGATGAGACTAGTAATATTTTAGCAGATATTATAATAAATCCTAGGCATCATAGAAGAGATTTATTAGCTTTAATAGCGACTATAGCTATTAATATTCCTCTTTTAATTAAGGTATTAGTATTTGCGATTAAAGAATTTGCATCATTATATTTAATGGTTCCATTATTTATTGTTGGACCTATATTATATTTAGCGTTAATTTTTAGCACTTCAAATAAATATGAATTTTCTAATTATGATGATGAATATTATTTATGTACTGTTACTAAAAAGGAAGGATTTTTACATTTTATTAAAAGATTCGTATTAATTAATTCTATATTGACATTAATTGGATATATTGTATATTTGATGTTTACTGTTGGAGATGATGCCTTTGCTCATGAGGTTAGACATATAAATGGACGTGATATACATCTTGTTTCAATTATTGTATTTATTGCATTAAATATTGTTGTAGTGTATATTACTGTTTTACGTATTAAATTAAGTAGCTTAAGACAAAAAGTATGCACACAAATATATGACAGAAGAAATAGTAGACGTATTGCTTAATCATTAGTTTATGATTTAATCAATTAAAATCAAGTTTGAATTGGTCATATCTTTTTCTCTTGAAAATGTTTAATAGTTTATATATAATATAGAAGAAATAAATAAAACTTTGATGAAAGAGTAGTAAATATATTTAAACTTTACAGAAAATAGGTGTTGATGAGAATCCTTAAGAGAGAATATATTGAATTCACTTTCTAGTGATTCTAATCAAATCCGGTAGTCCCGTTATAGACATTAAAGAGTAAGATAATTAATATCTTAAACAAAGGTGGTACCGCGATAATTCGTCCTTAATTTAAGGACGATTTTTTTATTTATTAGGAGGATTTTTTTTATGAGTATGAAAGAAGATCTAGAGCGTGCTCTAGAAGATGCAAAAGCTGCATTTGCTCGTGTTAAGGACAAAATTGAACTTGCTAATGAAAAGGCTAATTGGCTAGGTAAAAAAGGACCTTTAGCTGCGATTATGGCTAATATGCGTAATTTAACTGCTGAAGAACGTAAAGAAGTTGGTCAAGTATCTAATATAACAAAGCAAGGTATTAGTGACGCATATGATGCAAAATTAAAAGAATTAAATGATAAAGAAATTAATGCACGTATCGAACAAGAAAAAATTGATATAACTATGCCAGGATATACTTTTAAAAAAGGTACTATTCATCCATTAATGCAAACTATTGAAGATATGGAAGATTTATTCATTGGTCAAGGTTATGAAATTGCAGAAGGACCTGAAATTGAAACAGATACATACTGCTTTGAAAAACTTAACCTACCTAAAGGACATCCAGCTCGTGATATGCAAGATACATTCTATATTGATGCTGAACGTTTATTACGTAGCCAAACTTCACCTGTACAAGCTCGTACAATGGAGCTTAAGGAAGGTAAGCCAATTAAGATTATTTGCCCAGGTAAGGTTTATCGTAGAGATGCTGATGATGCTACTCACTCTCATCAATTTATGCAAATGGAAGGTTTAGTTCTTGGTAAGAATATTACTATGGCTGATTTAAAGGGAGCACTTCTTTCAATTGCTCGTAAAATGTTTGGTGAAGAACGTGAAATTAGACTTCGCCCAAGCTATTTTCCATTTACTGAACCATCAGTAGAAGTAGATGTTTCTTGTGCTCGTTGTGGTGGTAAAGGTTGCCCTACATGCAAAGGTACAGGTTGGATTGAAGTTTTAGGTGCTGGTATGGTAAATAATCGTGTTCTTGAAATGTCAGGATATGATCCAAAGGAAATTCAAGGATTTGCTTTTGGTGTTGGTGTTGAACGTGTTGCTATGCTTAAATATGGTATTGATGATATCCGTAACTTCTATACAAATGATATTCGTTTCTTAGATGAATTTAAGGAGGAACGTTAATTATGAAAGTATCAGTTAATTTCTTAAAAGATTATTTAAATTTAGATAATTATACAAGTGAAGATTTATTCAAAGCTTTTTCATATCATATTGTTGAAATCGAAGAAGCTAAAGCTTTAGTAGAAGCTAACAACTTAACTATTGGTTATGTAAAGGAATGCGAAGAAGTTGAAGGTACTCATCTTCATAAGTGTTTAATTGAAATTAAACCAGGACAATATAGCCAAATTGTTTGTGGTGCTCCTAATATGACTCAAGGTGTTAAGGCTATTGTAGCTTTACCAGGAGCTGTATTACCAGGTAATTTTGAAATTAAGCCTTCTAAAGTACATGGTATTGAATCAAATGGTATGTGCTGCTCATTACAAGAATTAGGTATTGATGAAAAGTTCGTTCCAGAACGTTTCAAAGACGGTATCTATTTATTTAATGATGATGCACCAGTTGGTGAAAATCCTCTTCATTATTTAGGACTTGATGACTTTGTATTTGATTTAGATTTAACAGCAAACCGTAGTGATCTTTTATCTGTTGAAGGTGTTGCTTATGATTTAGGTGCAGTTTTAAATCAACATGTTGAACCTAAGCAATTTAAGTTAAAAGAAACTCGTACAGAAAATCCTATGGATGTTACTGTTAAAACTAAAAAATGTACAAAATATTTAACTCGTGTAATTAAAAATGTTAAGATTACTGAATCTCCATTATTCATTAGACAACGTTTAATTTCAATGGGTGTACGACCAATTAATAATGTAGTAGATATTACAAACTATGTAATGATGGAACTTGGTCAACCACTACATGCATTTGATTATGATAAGCTAGGCAACAAGATTGTTGTAAGACAAGCTCGTGATGGTGAAAAATTAGTTACATTAGATGATGTTGAACGTGATTTAACTAAGGATGATATTGTTATTACTGCTGGTAAAGAAGCTTTATGCCTTGCTGGTGTTATGGGTGGTGCTACAACTGAAATTAGTAACAAGACTAAGAATGTAGTACTTGAATCAGCATTCTTTGATCCACTTTCAATCCGTAAGACTAGTAAACGTTTAGGATTAAAGAGTGAAGCTTCAACTCGTTTTGAACGTACAGTTGATTATGATAGAGTTGAAAGAGCTCTTAACTATGCTGCTTATTTATTAACTGAATATGCATCTGGTAAGGTATTAAAAGGTGTTTCTGGTGTTGAAAATGAATCTAAGTCAAAGATTGTTAGAATCTCTACATCAAAGATTAATAATGTACTTGGAACATCATATACAACAGAAGAAATTAAGAATGCATTTGAACGTTATCAATATGAATATGTTCAAAAGGGTTCTAATTTTACAATCACTCTTCCAAGCAGAAGAATGGACTTACTTGAAAACTATCAAGATATTATTGAAGATGTTGCACGTTTATATGGATATGATGCAATTCCTACAAAGCTTGCTGACACTAATTCACAAGGTAAGCTTTCTGATAAGCAAAGATATGTACGTAATCTTAGACACACAATGGCTGGTCTAGGTGTTAACGAAGCTATTAACTATTCTTTAACTGATGTTGAAACATTAAACGATTTCGTATTAGATACATTAACAAATGTTGAAGTAATGATGCCTATGCTTGACTCAATGAAAGTTATGAGACATTCTCTTGTTAATGCATTATTACGTAATGTTAAATATAATAAAGCTCATAAGCAAAATAATGTTTCTTTATTTGAAATTGGTAAGCGTTATTCAGAAAATGAGGAAACTTTAATGTTTGCTGGTGCATTTGAAGGTACATTTGAATCATCTCAATGGCAAGGATTAAAGACTCCAGTTGACTTCTTCTTAGTAAAGGGTATTCTTGATACAGTATTTGCTAAGTTTGGTTATAAAGCCACTTATACTCCAATTGATGATAAGCTACCTACTCTTCATCCAGGTAGAAGTGCATATATTTCAGTAAATAATAAGGTTGTTGGTTTTGTTGGTGAACTTCACCCACGTTATGCACATGAAAATGATTTAGATAATACTTATGTATTTGAATTAAATCTAGATTTATTATATTCAATGCATAATGTAAGCTTTGAATATAAATCTATTTCTAAGTTCCAAGCTGTTGAACGTGACCTTGCAATTGTTTTAAAGAAGGATATTCCAGCAAGCGAAGTTGTTCGTGTTATTGAAATGGTTTCTAAGAAATATTTAGTATCATTAAATATTTTCGACTGCTATACAGGAGAAAATGTAGCTAGTGATGAGAAGAGCTTAGCTATTAAATTAGTTTTAAATTCTCAAGATAAAGCTCTTGAAAGTGAAGATGTTGAAAAGGTTATTCATTCTATTTTAAATAGATTAGATGTTCTTCTTCATGCAAGATTAAGATAAAATATAGGTTCTCAGTAATTGCTGAGAACCATTTTTTTAATTTAATATATTAAAAGATAAGCATTTTGACTCATGAGTAACATTTGTTTATGTCTTTTTATTAAAAAAATATAAAAATATGTTATAATAATTAAGTTGATAAAGGAGCTATTAATTATGAGAAGCATTTATGATGTAAGTCCTAAAGAACTTGAAGAGTACTTTTTAGCAAAAGGTTTAAAATCCTATCGTGCCACTCAAGTTTTTGAGGCAGTATATAGACAAAGAGTTTCATCATTTGATGAAATTACAAATATTAAGAAAGAAGTTATTGAAGATTTAAAGAAAGATTTTACTATTAAAATATTTGAAGTAGTTGTACATCAAAAGAGTAAAGATGGTACTGAAAAATTCTTATTTAAGCTTGAAGATAATAACTTGATTGAAACAGTATTTATGACTCACAATTATGGTACTAGTGTTTGTGTAACAAGTGAAGTTGGATGTAATATGACATGTGCATTCTGCGCTTCAGGTATGCATAAGAAATTACGTAATTTAACTACAGGTGAAATGGTTGGTCAAATCATGTCTGTAATTAAAGAAAGTGGTAGAGAAGTTAGTCACATTGTTGTTATGGGTATTGGCGAACCATTTGATAACTATGACAATGTAATGAACTTCTTACACATTGTTAATAATGCACACGGATTAGAAATTGGTGCACGTCACATTTCTGTTTCTACTTGCGGTTTAGTACCTAAGATTTATGATTATGCTATGGAAGATTTACAATCTAACTTAGCAATTTCATTACACGCTCCAAACAATACTATTAGAGACCAAATTATGCCTGTTAATAAAGCATACCGTATTGAAGAGCTTGTAAAAGCTATTTCTGACTATATAGATGCAACAAATCGTCGTGTAACTATTGAATATATCTTAATCAATGAATTAAATGATTCAGTTGCAAATGCTAATGAACTTGCTGATTTATTACACGGATTAAATGTATATATTAATTTAATTCCTTATAATGAAGTTAAAGAAAAACCATTTAAGAGAAGTTCTAAAGAACGTATGACTAAGTTCTATGACACTTTAAAGAAACGCAGTATGAATGTAACATTACGTTTAGAGCAAGGTTCTGACATTGATGCTGCATGTGGTCAACTTAGATCAAATAATATGAAGAAATAATTATGCAAGGAAGAATAGTTAATTTAAATAGTGGAGTTTATCAAGTTCTAACTAGCGAAGGAATAATTGATGCTAAGGCTCGTGGTAAGCTTAGACATATGAGGCTTGATAAATTTTCTGAATTTAATAAAGGTAATGCCAATCCATTATCAAATAAAATGGATACTCAAATTGTTAAGGTAAGTCCTAAGGTTGGAGATATCGTTGAAGTTGAGATTAAGGAAGGTATTAATTATATAACTGAAATTTCACCACGCATTAATGATTTAATTAGACCTGATATTGCTAACGTTGACCAAATTATTCTTGTAATGAGTGCAAAAGAACCTGACTTTTCTACATATCTTCTTGATTTATTCTTGGTTAATTTAAATAGCAATAACATTAAACCTATTATTATCATTTCTAAGATTGATTTAGCAACTGAAGAGGAATTAGCAAAAATTAAAGAAACAATGAATTACTATGTGGAAAAGTTACACTATATAGTATTTTATGTTAATTCAAAGCAAGATAATTTAGATTTAACTGAAATTAAGAATTTGTTGAAAGACAAAGTAACTGTTTTATCAGGACAAACTGGTGCAGGTAAATCTACATTCATTAATGCACTTATACCAGGATTTAAGCTTGCTACACAAGAAATATCAAGTGCTCTAAATCGTGGTAAACATACAACTCGTCAAATTCATTTATATCCTGAATTTGGAGGACTTGTTGGTGATACTCCTGGTTTTTCAAAATTAGAAGTTTTAATTAATCAAAAAGATTTAGCTAGTCTTTTCCCAGATTTTGATTCATCAAACTGTCGTTTTAAGGATTGTAGACATTTACATAATTCAAAAGATTGTGGGATAAGAGAAGCAGCAGGAAAAGAAATCTTACAAAGTAGATATGACAACTACATTAAGATTTATGAAAAAATAGAGAAAGATAAAATGAGGTATTAGAAAATGAAAGTAGCTCCTTCAATTTTAAGTGCAGATTTTACACAATTAGAAAATAGTATTAATCGTACAAGTAAAGCGACTTATCTACATATTGATGTAATGGATGGTGTGTTTGTACCAAATATTAGCTTTGGACAATCTATTCAAAAACAAATTCGCCCAAAGTTTGAAAAAATGATTTTTGATACTCATCTAATGATTATTGATCCAATCAAATATATTAAAGATTTTGCTGATGCTGGTAGTGATTACATAACTTTCCACATTGAAGCTAAGTCTGATATAAATGAAACTATTGACTTAATTCATTCCCTTGGAAAGAAGGCAGGTATTTCAATTAAGCCTGCTACAAATCCGGATGTATTAATTCCTTATTTAAATAAATTAGATTTAGTACTTGTTATGTCTGTTGAACCAGGATTTGGCGGACAAAAATTTATGCCTAATTCTTTAGAAAAAATTAGTTGGTTAAAGTCTTATAGAGAAAATAATAAGCTTAATTATTTAATTTCAGTTGATGGTGGAATTAATGGAGAAACTTATCCACTTGTTGAAAATGCTGGTTGTGATTTAGCTGTTATGGGTTCTTTCTTATATAAGGCAGAAAATCCAAATGAATGGATTGAACGTATTGAAAAATAAGATGCTTTGCATCTTTTTTTCTTAGTTGTTAGTGTAAACTAATATTTAAAAAAGCTCATTTTTCTATTGTATTATTTTTTAATTATTGATACAATAGATGAGTACTTTCGTAAGGGAGTAGTTTGCTTGATAATCAAGCAGCTGAGCCTACATAATGGTTAATCCAGGTTCAGCTTTAAATAACGAGACTTACACCTTTTTTTGGTGAGGTTTCGTTATTTTTTTATAGGAGTTATTTATGATTTTAATGAATGTGGGTAAAATAATTGCAACAGGATTGTTACTTGGTCTTGGATTAACAATGGATGCTTGTGCCGTATCAATGGCTAATGGTCTTGAAGAACCAAAAATGAAATTGTCAAAAATGACTTTCATAGCTTTAATGTTTGCTATATTTCAGGCATTTATGCCTTTAATTGGCTATGCATTTGGGGCTGCGTTGTATCAAAATGTGCCTTTTATTGAAAAATATAAAATTATACCAATTCTTGCTTTAATTATTTTAATGTGCTTAGGATTACATATGATTATTGAAGGTATAAAAGAAAGTAAGGAAACCCCAAAAGAACGTGATAGTAAAATTGAAGCATTAGGAAAAAAATTAACTTTTAAGCTAATCTTTATTCAAGCAATTGCTACATCAATTGATGCATTATCAACTGGATTAACATTTAGTGATTATTCTATCATTAATGCAATTCTTGTCGTATCATTAATTGCTCTTGTTACATTTATATTTTCGTTTGTTTCATTAATGTTAGGTAAGAAGTTTGGTACATGGTTAGGTAATAAAGCTATTATTGTTGGTGGTATTATTCTTTGTTTTATTGGAATTGAAATTTTTATTTCTGGAGTATTTTTTTAAGAGCTGATATACATTAATATTTATACGGTTAATAAAATAATCTAGATTTAATAATAAATTCATAGTATAATAAGTTTACTTTGGAGGATTTTTATTATGGTAAAAGAAATCGTTAAGGATCAAGAAATCCTAAGCAAAATGTGTGATGATTTAACTCGTAAAGATATGCAAGTTGTTAGAGACTTAGTAGATACTATTAGATCAAATGAAGAATGTGCTTGCTTAGCTGCTAACCAAATCGGTTATACTAAGAGAGCTTGCGCAATCTCTATTAATGGTAGAGTTTTAGTTATGATTAACCCTAAATGTGTTGGTCATTCTCAAGACGGTATTGAATGTGAAGAAGGATGCTTATCACTTGAAGGTGTACAAAAGGTTAATAGATTTAGAACTATTACTGTTAAGTATACTGATGAAAAGTGGAATACAAAGACAGCTCAATATAGAGGATTTGAAGCTGAATGCATTCAACATATGTTTGATCATTTCGAAGGTATCTTAATCTAAATGTAAAGCTAGTTTAAAACTAGCTTTTTCTTTTATTTACATTTATTATGTAATATTAATAATTATAATTAATTTATAATAACTTTGAGTTATAATAAACTTAAAGAAAAAAGGAGATAAAGTATGATTATTAAAGTTGAAGTTATTGATAATAAGCATTTACGTTTATTAGAAGATGCAAAAAAAGGCGATATCATAGATTTAGAATCTGTTACTAAATTTGATGAATCTTCTATTTTAAAGACTATAGAAAATGGTACTAATATAATTTTTAATCAAAAATTAAAAGAACAACAAGATAATGATAAAAAATTATATGAAGCTGAACTAACTGCTAAATTATCCACATTAAAATCTGAAAAAGAAAAAGAATTATCTAATACACAATACAATTTAAATGAAAAATATAATCAATTAAAGAATGAGTTTGATTCTTATAAAAATACTACAGAATTAAACAAAGAACTTGCTGTTAAAAAATGTGAAGAAGAATTAAGAAAACAAATTAATAATCTTAAATCTACCTTAGAATTAGAAAAAACAAATAACGAAGCTTCTAAAAATAAAGCTTTAAATGAACAACAGCATATGTTAGAACAAAAATATAATAATTTATTAAACGAGTTTAATACTTTTAAAGCCACTGCTGATTCTATAAAAGAACTTGCTATAAAGAATAAAGAGGATGAACTTAATAGAAAAATTATTGCTAAAGTTAATGAAATAGATTTATTAAAAGAAACAACTGAAATTCAAAAGAACTTAGCATTGTCTCAACTTGAAGGAAAATTAAGAGAAGAATTTAATAATAAAGAAGCAGAATTAAATAAGCAAATCGAAGGCTTAACACGGGCTAAAGCTTCTTTAAATGTTAAACAAACTGGTGAAAATTTAGAATCATGGTGTAATAATACTTACTTAGAATCTAGCCAAAATGGGTTCTTTAATTGTACTTGGACAAAAGACAATGATGTTGTAAAAAATGAGGGAGAAACAAAAGGTAGTAAAGCTGATTTTATTTTTAAAATCTATGCTGATGAAACTCATAATGAAGATACACTTCTTACAAGTCTGTGTCTTGAAATGAAGGATGAAAATCCTGATTCTACTCATACAAGAACTAACGAAAGTTATTTTGCACAGCTTGATAAGAATAGAATTAAGAAAAATTGTAAATATGCTGTTTTAGTATCTAATCTTGAATTAAATAAGTCTAACGACATCCCTATTTATAAAGCTCCTGGATATAATGATATGTATGTAGTACGTCCAGCATATATGATGACTTTTATCAATATGGTTACTTCTTTATATAATAAATTTAGTTCTTTAGTTCTTAATAAAACTAAAGAAGAAATAGATTTAAAGGATAAAAAAGATATTTTAGATGAGTTTGACCAAATTAAAAAATCATACTTAGATAAGCCTATTCAAACATTAGTTGATTCAATTGAAGTCATCTTAAAGCAATCAGAGTCTATTAATTTGGCTAATGAGAAAATTAGAGAAAGTATCAATAAGATTAGAAATTCATATATTGATCAAATCAAGGATAAGATTGATAAATTTGAATTAAAATTAAATAGAGAAATTAAGAAAATAGATAAGCTTAATTAAAAAATAAAACACCGTAAACTATATACTTACGGTGTTTTATTTTATTTATATAGTTTTAGCCATAATAACGCAAAAAATTGGCCTAAGCCAATTTTATTTATGCGGTTAAAACTTATGCTCTATTAAGGTTACCCTTCTTAAGAGCTCTAGCAGAAACTTTTACTTTCTTAACTGTGCCATCTTCTAAAACGATGTGAGCAGTTTGTAGGTTAGCTTTCCAAGTACGACGAGATGCATTTAATGCATGACTTCTCTTGTTACCGAAAGTAGTTGTCTTACCAGTTACATAACATTTTGCCATAATTCAAACCTCCTTGCTCAAGCATTTGTTTTTACAAGCCTTTTTATTATATTCTAATTTTAATTATTATTCAAGTGGTATTTGAAAAAAAATAGATTTTAGGATAAAATAAATTATAATACTATCGATTAAAGCCCTTACAAATTAAAAATATTGATTTATTTGCATAGTATGGTATAATTATTTTAGCGTTATTTATCAATACGCGGTTTTTTTGCTCATTCAAATTGATAAAATTTTTATATCTTATATATATATTAGAAAATAGGACGGTGTTTATATATGGCTATTTCCTCAGTAAATGGCAAGATGTTTAAAAAGATGGTAACTAATGGAGCTATCAATCTTAAAAACAATTGTGAATATGTTAACTCGCTAAATGTTTTCCCAGTTCCTGATGGTGATACTGGTATCAACATGAGTATGACTATTGATTCTGGTGTTACTGAAATTAATAAATGTGAATCAGATTCAATCATAGACTTATCAAAGATTTTCGCTCGTGGTCTATTAATGGGTGCACGTGGTAATTCTGGTGTAAGCTTATCTCAATATTTCCGTGGATTATCTGTAGCAATGAAAAATCTTCAAAAGGACACTTTAGGTGTTGAAGATTTGATTTATTGCTTTGAACAAGGTAAAACAGTTGCCTATAAAGCATTCAAAGATCCAATTGAAGGTACAATGTTAACAGTAATTCGTGAATCATATGAAGCTGTTGAAGGTAAATCATTTGATTCAGTTGAAGCATTATTTGAAGCTTATTATGAAGCTGCTAAGGTTAGTGTTGCTAACACTCCAAATTTATTACCTGTATTAAAAGAAGCTAATGTTGTAGACTCAGGTGGTGAAGGTTTCTTCATTGTTCTTGAAGGTATGTATAAGGCTCTTAAGGGTGAAATGCTTGAAGTTGTTGAAGAAGCAGCTGATAATTCCAAGGAATATACTTATGAAGTTTCATTTAAGTTAATTGCTAAGGATTCTGAAAATTTCCAAGCTTCAGACCTTCGTTCTGAATTATCATTAGATGGTTCTGTTGAAGTTTCTGTAGAAAATGGAATTGCTACTATTAAAGCATTTACTAATGAACTAGGTAAAGAATTAAGCTTAGCTCAAAAATATGGTGATTTAGTTCAAATTGAAGTAAAGAACAACGCTTTAAATGATCAACTTCCTGAAGTTAAAAAAGATGAACCTCGTAAAGAAATTGCTTTAGTTTCTGTTGCATTTGGTGATGGAATTAAAGAAACATTTAAAGAATTAGGATGTTCAGTAGTTATCAACGGTGGACAAACTATGAATCCTTCTACAGAAAGCTTTGTAAAGGCTTGTGAAGAAGCTAACGCTGATAATGTTATTATTGTTCCAAACAATGGTAATGTTATTATGGCAGCTGATCAAGCAGCTAAGATGATTGAAGGTGTAAATGTTCGTGTATTACACGCTAAGACTATTTCTCAAGGTTATGCTTCATTAATGGCATTTGATGAAACTGTAAGCTTAGATGAAAACTTAGAAGCAATGACTGAAGCTGTTAAGGCTGTTAAGACTGGTGAAGTTACTTATGCTGTTCGTGATACTAACATTGGTGGTATCGAAATTAAAGCTAATGATTTCATGGGTATTCTAGATGGTGAAATTGTTGTTTCAACAAAAGAACGTTTAGATGCAACTAAGACTCTACTTGAAAAGGGTATTGATGAAGATTCTGCAGTAGTTACTATTTTTGCTGGTAACGGTACAACTGAAGAAGAAATTTCTCAAATTGAAGAATATATTAGCACATTAAACGAAGATGTTGAATGTGAAGTTGTAGATGGTAAACAAGATATTTATTCTTATATCATTTCTATCGAATAACAAAATGCAAGAATGATTGGTTTATCCAATCATTCTTTTTGCTTAAAGGGGAATCTTATGGATATAAACAACGATATTACATTACTTAAAGGCGTAGGTCAAAAATCAAAACTATATTTTGAAGAAAATGAAATTAGAACTATTTCTGATTTGTTTTTTACTTTGCCTAAAAAATATGATTGTTATATTAAAAAAGATTTATCCTTAATAAATAATAATGAAAAAGTAATATTTAATGGTGTTATTGATTCTTTTACTTATGCTAGATTTGGTTTCAATAAAGAAATGATAATAGTTTATGTTTTAGGCAAAGAGAAAATAAAATGCGTTTTTTTTAATCAATCATATTTAAGATTTGGATTAAAAAAAGGTAGAATTGTTTCTGTTTGTGGAACTTATTATCCAACAAAGAAGGAAATAATTGGAAATAAGATTATTTATGAGAATAAAGAATTTTATGTTAATGTAAAATATGGATTAACAGATTTTAAGGATTCACAAATTTCAAAATTTATTGATACCGCATATCAATCATATAATCCTTTATTTGAAGAAACATTACCTCCTTATTTAATTGATAAATATAAATTATTACCAATAAATGAATATTTAAAAAAATCACATAATCCTATTTCTTTATCAGATATTAAACAATTATATAGAAGAAGTCATTATGAATCTTTTTTAAAATATGCTGTAAGCTTAAAAATTTTAGAAAGAAATATAATGCGTCTACCTAAAACTAAGAGATTATTTGATATTAATAAAATTAATAATTTTATTTCCTCTTTAAGCTTTGAATTAACAAATGATCAAAGAAAAGCAGTTGAGGATATATTAAATGATATTTCAAGTGATAATGTAATGAATAGATTAGTAGAAGGTGATGTAGGTAGTGGTAAAACTATTGTTTCAGCCATTGCAGCATATGCTTCAATTTTATCTAAAAAGCAAGTGTGCATTATAGCTCCTACTGAAATTCTTGCAAAACAGCATTATGAATCATTATCAATATTATTTAAAAAATATAATATCTCGATTTCTTTATTAACAAGTTCAACTAAAGCTAGTGAAAAATCTATCATATTAAAAGCTTGTCAAACGAATCATTTAGATATTTTAATATCTACACAAGCCGTATTATATCAAGAGAATCCTTTTTATGATTTAGGTCTTTTAGTAATAGATGAACAACATCGTTTTGGTGTTAAGCAAAGAAGTTATCTTTTAGATAAATATAAAGATTGTGATGCTTTATATTTATCTGCGACTCCAATTCCAAGAACTTTAGGTTTATCTTTAATTGGAGATTTGAAAATATCAGAAATTCATACA
>JAEEGL010183036.1_pt1 | contig 16133 bp, 11 predicted proteins | sample 9134231 | NCBI WGS metagenome assembly JAEEGL01 (sample SAMN16246548, study PRJNA631951) | gut metagenome | biome: gut microbiome; feature: rumen; material: fiber-attached | host: Bos | place: Iran: Karaj | collected 2018-10
ACCTGGCTCGAAGCCCACTGACGAACTCGTCCGCCGGGCGATCATCGGTGACGGGACCGCCTTCACCGAACTCTGGGACACCCACATCGGAGGCCTTCGCTCCTACCTCAAGGGGGAGATGAAGAACCTCGACGATTTCTATATCGACGACATCTGCTCGCGCAGCTTCGAGAAAGCATTCCGGCAGATCCGCAGCTTCGACCCCGCCCGCAGCCAGTTCTCGACCTGGCTGCGCAGAATCGCGCGCAACACGGCGCTCGACACCATCGACGCCGAGACGCGCGCGCAGAGCCGCCTGGTTTCGCTGGACAAAGAAAACGAACACAGCGGCCAGATCCTCGACACGATCGGCGACGAGGCGGCGACGCCGCTCGAGCAGATCGTGGAGGAAGAGGACGCCGAGAAGCTGGAAGGCTACATCGGCGGTCTCCCGGACCTGTACCGTACCGTGGCGCGGATGCGCCTGCTGGACGGCCTGCAATACAAAGAAATCGCCGAAGAACTGGGCATGGAACTCAATACCGTCCGGACGCGCATCCGGCGCGCCAAGGCGATGATCGAGGCCCTGAAGGCAGGGGAGGATTGATTAGGGCTTGGGCGTGACCGTGAGTTCGCAGGTGGCCTTCAGCCCGTTGTTGGCCGTGACGGAGATGACGGTGGAGCCGGGGGACAGCGCCGACACCATGCCGTTCGCGGACACGGAGGCAATATCCGGGTAGGACGAGGCCCAGACCACATCCTGGATGGCATCGTCCGGGCTGACGCGGACCTGCAGCTGGAGGCTCTCTCCGACGGTCAGCGTCGCTTCGGGCTGGTTGATTTCCACATAGGTGACTGCCGGGACGCGGGGCAGGCAGCCGGATAGCAGTGCAAGGGCGCAGACGGTGGCAGCAATCAGGGATATAATTCTTTTCATATTCATCTGGCTATTAATTTATTACGTGCAGTTTGGGCAAATGCCTTCGACAATGAAGTTGACATGGTCGGCGCGGTAGCCGGCGGGCATCGTCACCGTCGGGACGGGCAGCTCCTCCAGGCAGAAAGTCCGCCCGCAGCGAGTGCAATGGAAATGAACGTGGCGGTCGGTGTCTTCCTCCTCGGCCGCGCAGTGGCAGACTTCGTAGCGGACGCTGTCGCCGCCGTCGGCCAGCACATGCAGCAACCGCGCTTCGCGAAATGCGGACAAAGTCCTGGAAATGATGGACTTGTCCACCGACTCCAGGTCCGTTTCGATCTCGGTCATGGACAGCGGCCGACCGGCCCGCAACAGGGTGCGGAGGATCAGGATGCGGTTGGCCGTGGGCTTCACGCCATGCTCCTGCATCAGGGCTTCGGGGCTTTCTTCGTGGTCGTGCTTGTGCATGTTTCACAAAGATAAGCATTATTCCGATACATTCGATCGTCCGAGAAGGAGAAGAAGCAGTCGTCCGAGACGACGACGTGGTCCAGCAGGGCCAGGCCGACGGCGCCGATCCCCTTGCGGACGGCGTCCGTCTGGCGCACGTCGGCCGGGCTGGGCGTGGGATTCCCGGTGGGGTGGTTGTGGACGAGGACGATGGCGGAAGCCCCCTTGTCCAGGGCGCTGCGGATGACTTGCCGGACGTCGATGACCGTGGAATTGCCTCCGCCGGAAGTCACTTTCTGCTTGCCGGTGAGGTAGTTGTGGTCATTAAGGAAGAGGATCCAGCACTCCTCGTGCCGCAGGCCCTTGAGCTGCGGGATCATCAGCTCGTACACGCTCCGCGCGGTCATCAGGGGCTTCCTGACGAGGGAGAACTCCTCCTGGAGGAAACGGCGGCCCAGCTCGAAGGCCGCGATCACGCTGGCGGCCTTGCCGGGGCCGACGCCCGGCAGGGACAGCATCCGGTCCTGGGAGAGGTTGAACAGGGCGCTGAGCCTGCCGTCGGCGAGGTCCAGCAGCTGGCGCGCGAGATCGAGCGCGCTGGTCTCGCGGCCGCCGCTGCGCAGCAACACGGCGAGGAGCTCGCCGTCGCTGAGGCTCCCGGCGCCGCGGGAGAGCATTTTTTCACGCGGCCGCTCCGCCGCGCTGAGGTCTTTTATTTTCATAGTGCAGCAAGGATAGGGACAAAAAACGTAAAAAACGCATCAAAATATAAAAACCACAAAAAAACGTATAATCTTGCACTTTCGCGCGCGATTTATTATTTTTGAGGCTTAACACGGAGACACGAAACAAACCAAATAAACTATACGCACATGAAACACGCTTTCACCATGCTCGCAGCCGCCCTCGTGCTGGTCTGCACCCCTGCCCTTGCGCAGACTCCCAAACAGATCCGTCAGGCCAAGAAGCTCGCCAAGGCCGAAGTCAAGTCCCTCGATAAGCAGGGCTACCGCCTCTCCGAGATCGGCGACCTGAAGTCCGAGCTGACGGACTACATCCTCGAATCGATGATGGGAAAAGAGCAAATCGTCGGCACCTCCGGCCCTTCCGCTTCGCTGAACCTCGCGAAGCTGACGGCCCAGAACAGCGCCATCAACGAATATGTCAACAAATCCGGCGGCATGGTCAAGGCCCGCATCACCTCCGACCTGTCCAGTGTGGACGGCGTCCAGCGGGACAATATCGTGGCCGCGTTTGAGCGCATGGCCGTGCAGGAAGTCAAGAACGACGTGAAGTTCTGCTTCACCGTGGTCAAGGAGAAGCAGCGCCAGTACGACGTCCGCGTGTACTGCCTCGTCGACCCGGAGGAGGCCCACAAGGCCAAGATGAAGGCCCTGGAGCAGGCCCTGCAGGAGCTGGGCCTGGCGGAGCAGTACGGCACCAAGATCGCCGAGTGGATTGAAGAATAGCACGATGAAAAGAATCATAGGCACACTTCTGTTGCTGCTGCCCTGGTGCCTCCCCGGCCTCGCACAGAGCTGGGAGGAGGTGCAGGCTGACCCCCAGACCTATCTCTCCGGAGAAGGATGGGGCGAGACGATCGACGAAGCGGACCAGCAGGCCCTCGCCTCGCTGGTCAGCAAGATCACGGTCGTCGTGAGCAGCAACTACGAGATGCTCGAAGGCGAGTCCCAGACGAGCCAGGGTTCCGACTACCAGCGCTATGTGGAGAACAAGGTCAGCACCTTCTCCAACGCCACCCTGACCAATACCGAGAGCAAGATCCTGTCCAACGAACCCGACGCGCACGTGGCGCGCTGGATCCGCCGCTCGGAGATCGACCGGATCTTCCAGGCCCGCAAGAACAAGGTCATGGAGTATGTCGGCAACGCCGTCAAGGGCGAGGCCAAGGGCAAGGTCGACGACGCGCTGCGCAACTACTACTGGGCTTATTCCCTGCTCAAGACCCTCCAGCACCCTTCGGAGATGACCTACACCGACGACCGCGGCGTGGCGCATGTCCTGGTGTCCTGGATTCCGGAGCGGATGAACGAAATCTTCGACGACATCCGTCCGTCGGTGGTGAGCCGCCGGGGCGACGACCTGGAGATCTACTTCACCTTCCGCGACAAGCCGGTCACGAGCCTGGACTATACCTATTTCGACGGCAGCCGCTGGAGCAACCTCTACAGCGCCAAGGACGGCCGGGGCGTGCTCGAGCTATCGCCGGGCGCCCCGGGCGAGAACATCCAGCTCAAGTACGAATACGCCTACAAGAACGAAGCCCACATCGACAAGGAGCTGTATGACGTGATCAACGTCGTCAAGGCCACTTCGATGCGCAAGTCCTATGTCAACCTGCGGGGCGACGTCGACGTCCAGATGGCCGGCAACATGCAGGAGCATGCCGAGCAGGCCGCTGCCGCCGCCGTGGCCAAGCTGACGAAGCTCGACGACGAGACCCTCATCCGCAACACGATGGACCGCGTGGTGGACGCCATCGGCAGCAAGAAATACACGCTGGTCGACGACTGCTTCACCCCGGACGGCCTGGACATCTACCAGCGCCTGATCTCCTACGGCCGCGCCGCCCTCGTGGGCACGCCGGTCTACAAGATCTACCGCAACGGCGACCGCACGGTCGTGCGCGCCGTGCCGATGTCCTTCTCCTTCCAGCGCGGCATGCGCAAGTCTTTCGTCGAGGACGTGGTGTTCACCTTCACGCCCGACGGCAAGATCGACAACCTGTCCTTCGCGCTGGACGAGTCGGCCACGACGGACGTCCTGACCAAGGGCGCCTGGCCGGAGAATGCCCGCATGTCCATCATCGAGTTCCTGGAGAACTACAAGACGGCTTTCGCCCTGGAGCGCCTGGACTACATCCGGACCATCTTCGACGACAACGCCGTCATCATCACCGGCAAGATCGTGAAGCCCAAGCTCAACGCCGTGCCGGAGGACAACAAGCTGCAGCTCAATCAGACCGTGATCAAGACCCGCTACACCAAGGAGCAGTACATCCGGCACCTGGAGCAGAGCTTCGCCAGCAAGGAGTTCATCAACATCCGCTTCTCCAACAACGACATCATCAAGGCCGGCAAAGGCGGCGAAATATACGGTATCCAGATCAAGCAGGACTACTATTCCGACAACTATGGAGACACCGGCTACCTGTTCCTGCTGGTGGATATCAATTCCCCGACCGAGCCGATCATCAAGGTCCGTACCTGGCAGCCGGAGCCGGATCCCGTGGACGGCCTTTACGACATATCCAATTTCTGATTCCTAAGACTGAATGAGACGGAAGATCAGCCGCCTTCTGCTATTGTCCCTGTGTGTGCTCTCAGGCCTTTCCCCGCTTTCCGCCCAGGACGGGGAGATGTCCGTCCGCGCCTTCTACCTGGCCGAGACGGACCTGGATGCCAACACGGCCGGGACGATGATGTATGACCAGAACGGCGAAGTGTGTGCCATCATCAAGCTGGAGACCTCCCTGGATGGCTTTACGTTCGATGTAGGATCGCTGGGTGTTCGGGACGTGAAGCGCGTGGGCGGCGAACTGTGGATTTATGTCCCGTTCGGCGTCCGCCGCATCACCCTGAGCCACCCGCAGCTGGGCGTCATCCGCGACTACCAGTTCCCGGTGCCCATCGAGCGGGCCCGCACCTACATCATGCAACTCAACGCCAAGTTGGGCAACCGCGTTTATGACAACGAACACCGCCAGGAACTCATCCTGCAGGTCACTCCGCCGGACGCCGAGGTGTTGATCAACGGCATGGGCGTGAAACTGGACTCCACCGGCCGCTTCTCGCAGGAGCTGGCCTTCGGCGTCTACGACATCACGGTCCAGCGCCAGGACTACCACACCGTCACGATCCAGCAGCAGATCGACAGCCCCGACATGGCCCATTACCGCGAGGTCATCATGAAGCAGGACTACGGCTGGCTCTCCATCCCCGGCTACGACGGCGAGACGGTCTGGGTGGACAACGAGAAGATCAACTATACCGAGGGAGACGTGCTCAAGCTCAAGAGCGGCCACTACCTCATCGCCCGCAAGAAACCGCTCTACAAGCGCCACGAGACCGCCATCGAGATCAAGGACAGCGTGGTGTTCGTGCTGGACACCCCGCAGTATGAGCTCTATGCGCGCACGGTGGACATTTCCGCCGCGGAAGGGGCGGAAGTGTGGGTCGATACCGTCAAGGTAGGCGACGGCCGCTGGCAGGGTCTGGTCGAATACGGCCGGCACACCCTGTATGCCAAGAAGCGCGGCCACCGTTCCACCGAGCAGGTGGTCGAGGTGACCGAGTCTGGCCCCGAGGCCGTGTCGCTGGCCGCCCCGGTGCCGGCCTTCGGTACCCTGTCCGTCACTACGGATCCTTCCCCCGCGGAAGTCTACGTGGACGACAGCTACAAGGGCCAGTCGCCGGACAACTTCGTGCTGCCCATCGGCGACCACGAAATCCAGGTCCGGCGCGCCGGCATGGATACGGAATACTTCCAGATCGACCTGCCGGAAGGGGAGACCATCTCCCTGGACGTCCACCTGATCACGACCCTGACGGTCAACGTGACCTCCTACGCGGACGGCACGGAGGTCTATATCGACGGCGAGTATGCCGGCAGGACCCCGTTCACGGTCAAGATCCCGGCCGGCAAGCACCGCGTGGTGGCGGATTCCAAGCAGTTCAAGCACTTCGACCGGGATGTCGACTTCGACAACCCCGGCACGATGCTCCTGCCGATGAAGCCGCGCTACACCCACAAGGGCGCCTTCTACGTGGATCTGCAGGCCGCTCTTCCCGGCTCGTTCTACATTGGCGGCGCCACCGGCTTTTATGTCGGCAAGTTCAACATGGAGGCCCTGGCGCTCTCCGGCATGACGGCGACGGATCCGGTCTACTGGAATTCGACTGATGCCTCGACCGAGCCCTCCGTATTCACCTACACGCCGATTGTCCTCGGCGGCCGGTTGGGCTTCGAGATCCCGTTCTCCATGAACATGAGCCTCACCCCGCGTGTGGGCATGAACGTTATCTATGCAGTCGGCAAGGCGCAGGGCAACACTTCCTTCGATGCCTCGAAGGCGAGCGCGTTGTCCGCCGTGGTGGACCTGCGCTTTACCGCCCGTCTGGCCGGACCGATCTATCTCAAGGTCCAGCCCGAGTATGCGATCAACAATCTGCAGGGCAGTCTCTACGAGGCGCTCTCCGAAGTCTCCCCGGCCGTGAAGAGCTGGGCGAGCGGCTTCAAGTGCAGTGTCGGACTCAGTCTCATTTTCTGATGGAGGAACCGATATGAAGAAGAAACTGTTATTTATAGTATTGGTGGCGGGCGCCGCCCTGCTGACGGCCTGCCAGGAGAGCTCGGAGATGAGCAACCGCGTGTCTGTGGCCCTCCACGCCAACTACCTCCATCCGGAGCGGGTCGATTTCCAGCTGCCCAATGCTTCGGCGGCGACGATGGAACTCACGATCCAGTCGCAGGACACGCCGTGGACCATCTCGAACGTGCCGGACTGGATCACGGTCAGCCCGACTTCGGGCAATTCCACGACCACCGTGACCATAAGCGTTCCCGAACAAACCCGGGCAACCTCCCGTGTGGGTGTCTTCACGCTCGCTTCGGGGAGCTCCGACTGGAGCTATACCAAGCAGATCACGGTGACCCAGCCCGGTGCGACGCCCTATTTCGAACTGGACAAGCGGTCCTTCTCCTTCGACGGGGCTGCCAACACGGAGACCGTGCCGATCAGAAGCAATTTCGACGTGCAGATCAACAACAACGGCTATGGTTGGATCAATGTCTCAAGCCACGGCTCGGAGATGGAGGTGTCGGTGTCTGCAAATGACAGCGGCGCACTCCGCGTGGGCAGTGTCGATATTGTCTTCAACAACCAGGTCATGGCCTCGATTACGGTGTCGCAGATTGCCGGCGAGTTCAGCGTCGTGGTGGACCCACTCAATTACGGAATCAACGGAGGTTCCTACAAGCTTTCCATTACGACCCAGGCCGGCTGGCGGATCAACAATAACGACCATTGGCTTGATATCTCTCCGAAGAACGGCTCGGCCGGTACGACGGAGGTCACGGTCACCGCGTCGCCGAACGATGGCGATTATGCTCGTGACGGATATCTGTATATCGTATATGCCGGCTCCAGTTACGAGATTGCTTCGATGCCCGTCCACCAGGACGGTGTCGTGATGGAGCTGGAAGAAGTCGACATGCAGAATTTCTCCGCCGTGGGCGGGACCGAGCACATCCGGCTGATTTCCAATGTCGACTGGGCCGTCACGGAGGTCCCCTCCTTCCTGACGATTTCACCCATGTCCGGCTCGGGCACGACGGATGTGACGCTCGAGATTGCGGACAATCCGACGTTCGACGAGAAATTCGGCACCCTGGCTTTCAACCGGGTCGGTACCGGCTACAGCATTTCGACCCAGGTGCGCCAGCGCTCCCGGACGCCGAACTTTGAGAACGGTACCTGGCTGACCTGCAACGACGTGCCTCAGACTGTCAAACTGAATGTGGATACCGACGGTCCTTGGGGAATCGTCTATGAGCGCTCCTTCTTCGACGTGACGCCGACGTCGTCCAGCGGCAAGCAGACCATCAATTTCATCGTAGATGAGAACAAGGGAGGCTGGCGTCAGGGTTCTGCCAATTTCCGCCCCCACGGAGTGGAAGGCTACGACGACAGCGGCGAATCCAGCTGGTGGATTTATGTCAACCAGGATGGCTGGCTCGAGAAATACCACGAGATTCCGGAGGCGGTGGTGCTTGGAGAGGGCATTGCCGGAGAGACTTATACGCAGGACATCGACATCGCGACGACGGATGACTGGTCCGCCGAGATCCTGGACAATCCCGGCTGGGTCCGGGTGGCCGGGACCAGCAGCGGCGCCGGGAGCGGGAAGCTGCAGATCGCCTTTGACGGCAATCCTTCGGTGCAGCCCCGCAGCGCCCAGGTCCGGATCACGTTCAGGTATCTGGATGCGGTGATCCTGACGCTGCGCCAGCTTGGACGGCATGTCGAAGTCAACACCAACACCATCTACTTCTTCGAGCAGGGAGGCGCCGTGCTGTTCAGCGCTTCTACCAATGGCGATCCCTACATCGTTGGCAAAGAAGGGGGAGACTGGTTCACCGTGGAGAAGGAATCGGGTTCGCCGTACAAGAACTACCGTGTCGTCGCCTCGCAGATGAGCGGCACGGATGAGCGCACCGGCTATGTCGTCCTGACCCTGGACGGGATCCCGGCAAGCACGTATCAGTTGAAGATCCCGGTCATCCAGATGACGGCCGCGGGCATGACCCGGGGCGGATTCACGGAAGACCGCAACCTCAATATCGTCACGGCGCCCGGCCTGTCGATCACGGTCACTTCCTATTCGGAAGACCAGAACTGGAGCGGCAGCCGGCAGGCGCAGATTGGCGGCGAAGGTTATGACGACGATGAAAACTGGAATTAAAGGAGGAGAGTATATGGAGAATAGATTATCAACGCTGTTTGTTTTTGTCTGCCTGATGCTCTCCGCCGCCTGTTCGCAGATGGTGCCGGAGCCGGTGGAGGAGTCCGGGACGGATATCAAGCTCGTCCTGGATGCCAGCATCGACCGTTGGGATGCGGGGGCGACCAAAGCGGGCGAATCTTCCGCCTGGAAAGGCGGCAACCGAATCTTTTTCCTGATAGACGGGGTTTACGGCAAGACGAACATCGAGGCCTGGTATGACGAGAGTTCCAATACTTGGAATCTGGAGAAGCATGCCTGGTTTAATTACGACTCCGGCTGGGCGCCCTATCAGGTGGATATCAATTGGGAGGAGTTTACCAGCGGCAACTGCGAGGCTTATTTCTTTGCCAACAGGAACGATGACGACGACTTCAACCGGGAGTACACCCCGGGCGACCTGACGCATTACCTGACCGTCAATCCGACGACGGCCATCTACCGGGATCCGGAGGCGGTATACAGTATGGTCGATGGCGTCCTGACCCTCAAGGCCCACCTGACGCCGATGACCGGCCGTATCCGTTTTGCCAGACCGGAGGGAGGGGATGATTATTACTATGTCGGGTTGTTTGGACTCAAGCATTTCACCAAACTTGATCTGCAGACCTTCGAGTGGATCACGACGACCAATCTTGCCGAGACTTATCTGAATGGGGGGGATGTATACACCGATTATTTCTATGGTGTCTTCGAAGACCCTGACCGCCGTGTGATTACGGTTGCGGACCGGAAATACGGCGACCCGGACTGCTACGAGCGCACCTTCACGGAGGACATCTTTACGCCCGGCTCCAGCAACTGGTCCTATATGCCCATGGCGGACAGCCACAACGAGTGGTATCGCTTTGATGGCGCCATCGACGGCGGGTCCTTCGGGGTGGGCGGTTTGCGGATGCTCTATGTCGTGCCGGGCCGTTTCATGATGGGTGGCGAGGATGTCCGCCCCATCCACCAGGTCACGCTGACGCAGGGCTACTACCTCTCCCAGACGGAGATTACCAAGGATATGTGGTATCAGGTGATGGGCGAGCCAAGCGAATATGCCAACGCTGCCGTGCCCGTGACGGACAAGTCCTGGGATGAGGTGCAGGCTTTCATTGCGGCGCTTAACGCCAAGAGCGGTTATTCCTTCCGCCTCCCGACGGAAGCGGAGTGGGAGTTTGCGGCCCGCGGCGGCCTGCAGTCGAAGGGATACAAGTATAGCGGAAGTGATTCCTATTCCGACGTGGCCGTGCAGGACGGAAACTGGTCCATGCAGGCCACCAAGACCAAGAATCCCAACGAATGGAACTTCTACGACATGAGCGGCAACGCCGCCGAATGGGTCAGTGACTGGTACGCTCCGTATCCGACAGAGGCTGTCGTGGATCCGAAGGGGCCGGACAATGGCACCGAGCATATCACGCGGGGAGGCTCCCGCGGACGGGATCCTATGTACCTGACCGTCTCGTATCGCGACCACGAACCTGAGCGCAGTCTGACGGGTTTCCGCCTGGCGCTCGATGCATCAAAAATCCGTTAAAGCAGGTGAATATGAGAAAGTTACATTATATCATCGCGACATTGTCCGGCCTGCTGCTTTGCCTGGCTTCCTGCCAGCGGGTGGAGCCCGTGGAGGATCCTGCCGGCGAGCACACTTGCGAACTGCGCCTGTCCGGCGGGGTGATTCCCTTCGACGGCGGCACCAAGGCGAGCGGGGATTTTACTTATACCAACGAAAACCGTATCTATGTCCGAATGGTGGCCGGAGACCGGGTGGTGCTGGGCGTTGCCAGATACGACGAGGGCAGGGGATCGTGGATATTCTCTTACAACGGTTCCCTCGGCGGCGCCACGCAGGGCTCGGCCCGCGCGGTCCTGTTTGCGCGCAATTTCACCGAGTCTTCGTTGCAGGTGACCTGCAACTACGTGACACCCATCTACGAAGATGCCAATGCCTCTTTCGCCGTCTCGGACGGCGCCATCACGCTCACGACCCAGCTGGCCCCCAAAACCGGGCGCCTGAGCTTCGTGCATGATCATGAACAGGGGACGGGCAGATGGGTCGGGAATAGCGTGACAGGGATCTCCTACTATTCATCTTTTAACCTGTCCGATTTTACTTTCCAGGTCCAGGACGGGATCGAGGCCGATATCTGGCAGACCAGGGGAGATGCCAGTGAGTATTTGTACGGGTTCTTTACCGACCCCGAGGATCCTGTCGTCTGGATCCGCGGGGGCGACTATTATGTCCGCCATTTCCCGAAGGATACTTTTCTTCCTGGCCAGAGCGGTTATGTGAACAACCCGGAGGTGAATGTGGATGGTTGGGTCCGCTATTGGACCAATCTCTATACGGGTGTCGGCGGCAGGAATGGCAGTGCCGGCGTGCAGTTCTCGATGAAATACGTCCCGGCCGGGACGTTCCAAATGGGAAGCGAGCAGCAGGATGCGGCGAAACCCGTACACCCGGTCACGCTGCCCCACTATTACATCGGGGAGAAGGAAGTCACGCGGGACATCTGGTACAACGTGATGGGCGAGCCTTCCGACTGGGCCAACAACATCGGCCCGGTCGGCGACCGGACCTATGACCAGATCCAGGAATTCATCCGCAAACTCAACGAGCAGACCGGCAACCGTTTCCGCCTGCCGACTGAAGCCGAGTGGGAGTTTGCCGCCCGCGGTGGCAACTATTCCAAAGGTTATATGTACAGTGGAAGCAACAAACTGGATGATGTCGCCATCCGCTGGACGGACCTGGCCGTTGCAGCACGGCAGGCCAACGAACTGGGCATCTATGACATGTCCGGCGACGTGGCCGAGATCTGCGCCGACTGGTACGGCCCTTACTCCGAAGGTGCGCAGACCAGCCCGACCGGGCCGGAGAGCGGCCAGCAGCGGGTACTCCGCGGTGGCAATCGGTATGACGACGATGTCACTTGTGCCGTGTGGTACCGCTTGAACATTGACCTTTACAGTTTGTCCTATGATGTCGGATTCCGGTTGGCCATGGACGTGCCCCCGTTTGATCTTTAGCAGGATATGGGTATGAAGAGATATTTGTTATTGACAGTTCTCCTCCTGGCGCTGCTGCCTGGCTGCATCAAGGAGGCAATCCCTTCCCAGAATGAAGGATCCCAGACGGTCCGCCTGACCCTGCAGGGCGGCGTGCAGCCGTTTGACGCGCCGGAGAGCACGAAGGCGGCGCCGGCCCTGACCTGGTCGGAAGGAGAAAGGATCTATGTCCGGACGGTCGAGTCCGGCCGGGAGACGAAGGGCGTGGCGGTCTGCCAGGCCGACGGCTCCTGGACCTTTACCTACGACGGGCCGATGAGCGCCCGCACCCTGCAGGCGGAGTGCTGGTACTTCCAGAATGCGCAGGGATTTGGGCGTTTTGAGGTGAATTTGTCCTACCAGTCCATCGTTTACGGGGATACAGCCGCCACGCTGACGGTCGACGGCGAAGGCAATGTCACCCTCTCGACCTATCTCAGACCCTGGACGGGACGCCTTCGCTTCCAGAACGCCAATGGCAGCAACGGCTACATTGCCCTGTCCGGTCTGTCGTGGTACAGTTCCTTCGACCTGACCAGCTTTACGTTCTCTGTCGCAAGCCATAACATCACGTCCTTCTGGGTGTCGGACGAAAACTATTTCTACGGTTTCTTCGCGGCCGACGGGCCCCGTAAGCTCGTTGTCAAGAACGACATCCTCTATTTCGGCCGGGAGTTCGGCGAGGAGGTGTTGCGCAGCGGCTCGAGCGGCTACCTGACTGTCCCGACGAACGAATCGTATGCCGGCTGGACGGTGGAGAATCCGGAGAACCTGGACGCCTATGTGACCATCGAGTTCGAGGATACGGATTTCAAGAACTGGCTGTGCAACAACGGTTATGACCTGGACGGTGATGGACAGATCAGCCGCCTGGAAGGCCGCGCCATCACCTCCATCCAGAACGACCGCGACGACAGCGTGACCAGTCTGGGCGGCATCGAGTGGTTCCCGAACCTGGAGCGCCTGATCTGGACGGGCTATGAGACCTGGGACGATCAGTATGAGCGGCATGGCCGCCTGGTCAAGGTAGATGTGACGCAGAATCCCTTGCTGCGGGAGTTGAATATCCGTTGCAACAAGGTGTCCACGCTGGATCTGTCCAACAGTGCAGAACTGACATCCCTGACCATCTGGGGCAATCAGTTCAAGGAAATCGATCTGTCCGGTTGCCCGAAACTGGATTATATCGACTGCGGGGACAATCAGCTGACATCGCTTGATCTGAGCGTCGTCCCGGAGTTGACAGGCATCTATTGCTATACCAACAATCTTACGACGCTGGATGTGAGCCATAATCCGAAGCTTCGAATTCTGAATTTCGGCTCAAACCAAGTTGGCTCCATCAATACTTCCGGACTGAATCAGTTGCAAGAGCTGACGTGCTATGGCAATCCGGTTGGTTCTGTTGACCTGTCCGGACTGTCTGCCTTGAGGACCCTGAACTGTGGTTACACGCAATTGACGACCTTGGATCTCAGTCCTTGCCCCCACCTCAATTATCTGGAGTGTGGCGGGAACCAGCTCACGTCCCTCAACCTGTCCGGCCTGTCCGAGTTGGAAACGTTAAACTGCTATAGCAATCAACTCTCTTCTTTGGATTTGAGTTCCTGCACGAACCTCCGGTGGTTGGATCTCTCGGGCAACCTGCTCTCCGTTCTGGATATTTCCATGTTGGACCAGCTCAGTTACTTTACATGCTATGGTAATCAGGTAGCTTCCTTGATACTTGGTGCGAATCCGAATCTTCAGACGCTGGGTTGCGAGAATAACAAGCTCACTTCGCTTGACGTTTCAGGATTGACCGCGCTGGAGAATTTGAACTGCTCAGAAAACCTGCTGACCAGCCTGGATGCTTCCGCGTGCAAGAACCTGCGAAGCATACAAGCAGACAACAATCACTTGTCTTCCATCAACGTGTTCGGTTTGTCGAAACTGGAGTCGCTCAGTTTCCCGTGCAATTCTATCACGACGGTTGACGTGTCATCCTGCACGAACTTGATTAACCTGGGCGCCGGGAGCAATCAACTGACATCACTGGACGTGTCGGCATTGACAAGGCTGGAAGGGCTCTATTGCGACACGAACAAGCTTACGACCCTTGATGTAAGCCAAAACATCAACTTGATCTATTTAGGCTGTTGGAGCAACCTGCTTACCACGCTGGACTTGACGTCAAATGTCTTGCTGGAGGGATTGAGCATGGGGGATAATCCCTACTTGACCACGGTCTATGTCAAGGCCGGCTTGACATTCCCGAACGGCTTGTACTATGACGGAACGACGGAAATCGTCTATGTGGACTGACATAATTCTTTGACGAATGACACTTAAGAGACTTTTCTGCGCGGTTGTGCTGCTCGCTCTCGGGTGGGGGGCCACCGCCCAGTCCTATGAAGAATTCAGGCGGCAGGCGCTGGCAGAGTATGCGCGGGCGGATTCTGCGTGGCGCAAGGAGTACCGCGATTTCCGCGACCAGGCGAATGCCGACTATGCGGAGAACATGAAGAAGGCCTGGGAGGAGCTCCTGGGCAACGAACCGATCCCGGCACCCGAGCCGGAGCCGGTCGTGCCGCCCGTGGTGCTGCCCGAGCTGGAGATCCCGGTCGTGATTGAGGACAATTACCTCGCCATCGAGGACATCGTCCTCCCGCCGGAGGAGCTGCCTGCGCCGGAGCCCGTGGCCCCCATCGTGAAGCCCAAGGGCCCCACGGGGCCGCAGCACCAGTTCGCCGCCTTCGGGTCCACGTTCTCCGTGAGCCTCAACACGGCCAAGCTGCCCAAGCTCACCGCCGTGGGCGAGTCGGCCGTGTCCAAGATGTGGAAGGCCCTCTCCGCGCCGGAGTACGACGCGATGCTCGCGGACCTGCTGGCCCTGCGCAAGGAGATGGATCTGTGCGACTGGGCGTACTACGAGCTGGTCAAGGCGCTCGCGGACGATGTCTATGCCAATTCGAGCGACGCCGCAACCGTGTTCTGCGCCTTCGCGCTCTGCCAGTCGGGCTTCAAGCTCCGCCTGGCCCGCGCCCCGCAGGACAGCTCGCTGCACATGATCATGGCCACGGACAACATGATGTACAACCATCCCTACTGGGAACTCGACGGGGCGACCTACTACCTGGTGGACAACTCCCGCATGTCGATGCTCAAGATCTACCGCGACGCCTTCCCGGGGGAGAAAGTGCTGCGCCTGGCGTTCTCGCAGAAGAACAAGTTCCCCGTCAGGCTGACGGAGATCAAGGTCCGCGAGGCGGACAAATATCCCGCTGCGCACACCGTCACGCAGGTCAACCAGAACCTGCTGGACTTCTACGAGCGCTATCCGGAGTCCTTCATCAACAGCGACACCAAGACCCGCTGGCGCTTCTATGCCGTGGACCTGAGCGACGAGGCCAAGTCGACGCTCTATCCCGTGCTGCGCGGCGCCATCGCCGGCAAGTCGGAGCTGGATGCCGTCAACCTCCTGCTGAACTATGTCCAGACGGGCTATGAGTATGAGTATGACGAAGATATCTGGGGCTACGACCGCGCCTTCTTCCCGGACGAGACGCTCCATTATCCGTATTGCGACTGCGAGGACCGCTCGATCTTCTTCTCGCGGCTCGTGCGCGACCTGCTGGGCCTCAAGGTGACGCTGGTCTATTATCCGGGCCACCTGGCGACCGCCGTCCGCTTCAACGAGCAGGTGACGGGCGACTATGTGCTCGTGGGCAAGGAGAAATACATCGTCTGCGACCCGACCTTCATCAACGCCCCCGTGGGCATGACCGCACCCGACGAAGACAACTCCACCGCCTTCCTGATGCCTCTGTAGCAGGAAGGTAGTTCGGAGCTCGCGACGCAGGGGGTGCACGGGGGGTCCGCCCCCCGTGTCATTGATTGCCTGCGACGATGCATCGCAGCGTAGCCTGCGTGCAATCCTTGACGACGACGTCCACGAAGTCCCCGGCTTTGTGGACGTCGTCCGGCCATACGCACATCTTGTTCTGGCCGTTGCGCCCGCACAGCTCGGCGGGATTGCGCTTCGAGGGGCCCTCGACCAGCACCTGGAAGGTCTTGCCGAGGTCGCGCCGGTTGCTGTCCAGCGACAGGCGGTTCTGCAGGGCGATGATCTCCTCCAGGCGGCGGGTCTTGACCTCGGGCGCCACGTCGTCGGGATATTTGCGGGCGGCCAGCGTGCCCGGCCGCTCGGAATACTGGAACATGAAGGCGGCGTCGAAGCCGACCTC
>JAEEGL013545115.1_pt1 | contig 16133 bp, 14 predicted proteins | sample 9134231 | NCBI WGS metagenome assembly JAEEGL01 (sample SAMN16246548, study PRJNA631951) | gut metagenome | biome: gut microbiome; feature: rumen; material: fiber-attached | host: Bos | place: Iran: Karaj | collected 2018-10
AACTTGTCGATGATGGTCAGCAGGATCTTGTTGTCGATTTCGTCGAGGCCATATTTGTCGATGTTCAACGCCTCGAGGGCATAGCGGGCAATCTCCAGGTCGATGCGGCCGCTACCCTTGACCTGGGCGAAGTCGCGCACGCGGCGCAACAGCGAGTTGGCGATACGGGGCGTGCCACGGCTACGCAGGGCAATCTCGATGGCTGCCTTGTCGTCGATGGGCACGTTAAGCAGGCGGGCCGAGCGGCGGATGATGCCCTCGAGCACCTTGTGGTCGTAATACTCCAGGTGACAGTTGATGCCGAAGCGGGCCCTGAGCGGCGAGGTCAGCAGGCCGCTGCGGGTGGTGGCACCGATAAGAGTGAACGGGGCAAGGGTCAACTGCACCGAGCGGGCACCGGGGCCCTTGTCAATCATGATGTCGATGCGGTAGTCCTCCATGGCGCTGTAGAGGTATTCCTCGACGATGGGGCTCAGGCGATGAATCTCGTCGATGAAGAGCACATCATTCTCATCAAGCGACGTCAGCAATCCTGCCAGGTCGCCCGGCTTGTCGAGCACAGGTCCTGAAGTGACCTTGAAGCCCACTCCCAACTCGTTTGCGATGATGTTGCTCAATGTGGTTTTGCCCAAACCCGGAGGGCCATGGAACAGCACATGATCCAACGACTCGCCGCGCAACTTGGCCGCTGCGACAAACACGCGCAGGTTCTCTATGATTTTATCCTGTCCTGAAAAATCCTCGAACCTCACAGGCCTCAAGGCCCGTTCAAAGTCCTGATCGGTCTTCAACGACTCTCTCCTGATGTCAAATTCCTCGTCCATATCCTGCAAAGATACTACAAAGATTTCAGTTCTCCGTTTCGAGCCCTCTGTTTTTTAAATGGGTGTCACGTTTTCTTAATTCCCAAAAGGCGACGGCGGCTGCAGCGGCAACATTCAGGGAATCGACGCCGTGTTGCATGGGGATGCGCACGACATGGTTGGCGGCAGTGATGGCCTCACGAGAGAGGCCGTCGCCCTCGGTGCCCATGATGAGGGCCAAGCGTGGCTCGTCCTTCAATATGGGGTCATCGAGCGGGATGGAATCGTCGCTCAACGCCATGGCAGCAGTGCGGAAACCCAAAGCGTTTAAGCGAGGGGTGACGGGCTCCTCGATCCATGTCCAGGGAACCAGGAAAACCGATCCCATCGAGACACGCACGGCACGGCGGTTCAAGGGGTCACATGCCGTGGGCGTCAACAGCACGGCATCGATGCCCAGGGCGGCTGCCGAGCGGAAGATAGCCCCGATGTTGGTAGTGTCGGTCACACCGTCGATGACCACTATGCGACTGGCATCGCGGCAAATGTCGGCAACGGGTTGCGGCATGGGACGACGCATCGCGCACAGCACGCCGCGCGTGAGCGTATAGCCAGTGAGTGCGGCCAGCAGGTCACGCTCGCCAGTATAGACAGGGATGTCGCCACAGCGCTCAATCAGACTGGCAGCGTCGCCGGTGATGTGGCGACGTTCACACAGCAGCGACAGGGGCTCATAGCCCGCATTGAGGGCGACATGTATGACCTTGGGGCTCTCGGCAATGAAGATGCCCTTGTCCGGCTCCAGACGGTTGCGCAACTGCGCCTCGGTGAGTGTGCTATAGACCTCTACCCCAGCCTGCTCCAGCGATGTTATTTCAATAATCGGCATATTCTATCAGTCTAGTTCACTCGATGGGTGCGGAGCCAGCGCCCTGGATGGCGCGGACCTGGCGCTGGAACTCGAGGGGTCGCTTGATGTAGCGCAGCACAATGGTGCCAGCTCCTGTTCCCGAGACCTTAATGGTGCCGTAGTTGCAGATGCGGCCCCAGAGATTCTGCTCGACGAGGATGCTCTCCACCTTTCCGATCACAATCTCGTGGGCATGACGGTGAATCCATCCATGACTGTGGAAGAACCGCTTGTCGCTCACAAAGATGGTAGTGGTCAAGTTGCGTATCAGCCTTCCCAGCTGCAGGTAAGCCCACTTGCTGAGTTTGGGTCTATAGATGATGGTCTCGCCCTGAGCGATTATCTTGCTAATTTTCATAACTTATCCTAAAAATCAATGAGCTAACCAAAACAGATGCAAATATATTTGAATAATGTTGAGGTGCCGCCAAAATTATTTAAAAAACGTATCTTATTGTGCAAAGTTACTGCTTAATTCCACATTATTTAGTAATTTCGCACCGATTTTTTTCAAACAACAAGAAGAATATGGCAAACGACAAAGACAAGAATAAAGAGAAAGAGGAAGAATACGTAAGGCAGACCGGTTCACTCAAGGAGCGATTGGGTCGCGTTAAGAAGACACGCTGGTTGCGTTTCGGCATTGTCGCACTGATCTACGTGCTGTGGACCCTGTGGATGGGCAACCCGCTGCTGTTGCTGGGACTGTTGCTGCTGGCCGACATCTACTTGACGCAATACATCCCCTGGGGTGCATGGAAAGGCATGAAGAAAGGCCCGCTGCGCACGCTGATGAGCTGGATTGATGCCATCGTGTACGCCCTGGTACTGGTGTATTTCCTTTTCCTGTTCGTGGGTCAGAATTATCAGATTCCTTCATCGTCGCTCGAGAAGTCGCTGCTGACCGGTGACTTCCTGTGGGTGAACAAGGTGACCTATGGCCCCCGCGTGCCTCAAACGCCGCTGCATTTCCCGCTGGCGCAGAACACGCTGCCTTTCTTTAACTGCAAGTCATATATCGACAAGCCGCAGCTAGAATACCACCGCCTGAAAGGCCTGCGCAACGTCGAGCGCATGGACATCGTGGTGTTTAACTTCCCCGCCGGCGATACCGTGGCCCTGAAGTGCCCCAACCCTGACTATTACACCTCGTGCTACGATCATGGCCGTGATGTAGTGCGCTACAACAAGGACGTTTTTGGCGACATCGTTTACCGTCCCGTTGACCGCCGCGACAACTATGTGAAACGCTGTCTGGGTCTGCCCGGCGAGATGCTACAGATCAAGGACGGCATCGTCTATGCGAACGGCAAGGCCATTCCTCAACCCAAGAATGTGCAATACTGCTACTATGTCAGGACCGATGGCACACCCATCAGCCAAGAGTTGTTTGAGGAACTTGGCATCAGCAATGAGGATCGTGACCGTGGATTCCTCAGCGCTATGGAATATGTGTTGCCGCTGACCGCCGACATGAAAAAGACGTTGGAATCCAAAACCTGGGTAAACCTGATTGAGCGTCTGCAGCCCGATGACAGCGACATCATGCGCACCTATCCTGTGGGAGTGGACTACGGCTGGACCCATGCCAACTACGGCCCCATCTGGATTCCCAAGAAAGGCGCCAAGATCGATTTGACTCTCCAGAACCTGCCGCTATATGAGCGCTGCATCAAGAACTATGAGGGCAACACCCTCGAGGTGAAAGGCAACCAAATTCTCATCAACGGGCAGCCCGCTACCAGCTACACCTTCAAGATGGACTATTACTGGATGCAGGGAGACAACCGCGACAACTCGCTCGACTCCCGCTACTGGGGCTTCGTTCCTGAGGACCACATCGTGGGCACTCCATCCATCATCCTCATCTCCTTTAACAAGGACCACAGTCTGTTTGACGGCGGCATCCGCTGGAACCGCATCTTCAAGATGCCTAACCCCGACAAGAAGTGACCCTGACACGCTCTGTCGTGATGGGCAGCATGTGTGCCGCTACGGTACGCTGCTATGCTGCGGCCGTACAGGCGGGAGTACTGCTGGTTGACCTGGATGAGCGTCGGTTGCCCCTGCGGCACAGCCATCACCGCTACCGCATCGACGGCCCCAACGGCGTGCAGACACTCACTGTCCCCCTCGTGGGCAGCACCAACAACATGATGACGCCCCTAAAGGACGTGCTCATCTCGGAGCACGGCGACTGGCGCCGTCTGCACTGGGGCGCCCTGTTTTCGGCCTACGGGCGGTCACCCTACTTTGATTACGTTGCCGACGACCTGTCCCGCGTCATCCACGGCGGCCAACGTTATCTGCACGAGTTCAACCGCCAGTTGCACGAGGTGATTGTCGATTTCATGGACTTGCCACTAACCACACATTACATTCAGGAAGACGATAGCGTTCCCGAGAATGCCACCGACCTGCGTGGCCGCATCGGCATGAAGAAAACCGACACCCAGCCCATCGCCAACGTGCCCTATTACCAGATGTGGACAGGCAACGGAGGCTTCAAGGCCGATTTGAGCATCCTAGACCTAATGATGAATATGGGACGGGAAGGCATTTTCACGCTCATGGAAATGTCACAGGGTTAATTAAAAAACAAAGGCCCAAGCATCACTGCTGAGACCCTCATAATTACTAATACTTGAAAACTATATTTACCCCATAAAAGCATTTCTCCATTTATCGTAACCAACGATATTGGTTACTCATTTTTGACAATGCAAAATAAAGAAATAATTCCCTATTTGATATTACTTTAATGTTTAAAAAATGTGAAATTGCTTGTTTTTTCTCAGAATTCTAGCAAATTTCCTGTTTTTGCAATATTTCTGCAACATTTTGTCTTCATAAAGGGGTTCTGGAGACGACAAATCAATATTTTCACACCATCTTCTGAAAAATGGCTCAAAGGTGGCCACGATTGCGAAAGAATTGCTAACTTTGCAATTCCATTATGATGATAGAGGCAAGAAATATTATCAAACGCTATGGCGATCTGGAGGTGTTGAGAGGCGTTGACCTCGACATCGTCCAGGGTGAGATTGTCTCGATTGTGGGACCAAGCGGCGCCGGCAAGACGACACTGTTGCACATCATAGGCACGCTTGACACGCCACAGGCAGGTGAAGTGAGCTACGACGGCAAGAATGTGCTCACCTTGCGAGACCGCGAGCTGGCACACTTCAGGAACCGCAACATCGGGTTCGTGTTCCAGTTTCACCAGCTCTTGCCAGAGTTCACCATGCTCGAGAACGTCGCCATTCCCGCCCTATTGGGGGGAGACAGCCGCAGTGATGCCTATGACCGCGCACGACGGCTGCTGGAGCGCATGCACTTGGGGGACCGCCTGGACCATAAGCCCTCGCAACTGTCGGGTGGCGAATGCCAGCGCGTAGCCGTTGCCCGCGCCCTTATCAACAGTCCCAAGGTCATCCTTGCCGATGAGCCCTCGGGCAGCCTCGACACCCAGAACAAGCAGGAGCTGCACCGTCTGTTCTTTGAACTGCGCGATGAACTGGGCCAGACGTTTATCATTGTCACCCACGACGAGGGCCTTGCCGCCCAAGCTGACCGCACATTACACATGCGCGACGGCCTCATTGTTGACCAAACCCGACGCATGACTACCGAATGAGACTGCTACGTGACGCGACCATATTGCTGCTGACCGCCCTGCTCACGCTCGCTGCTTGCAACAAGCAGGAGGACATCGACCGTTCCTATACCGACTACCGGTATGACATCGTTACCTATTTGGGCCAGAATGCCACGGGAGCCGTGTTTGAGTACCTGGGGCATGGCGACTCATCGTCCGTCAGGCTTCAGTCCACAGTAGACGTGAGCAAGGATATCAAGACCAACCACCGCGCACTGCTGCGCTACAACTTTGCCGACGCCGTTCCGAGTGCCAACCGCACGATTGACGTGTATGGCTGCAGCAACATCTTCAGTGACTCGCTGCGACAGACCACCGCCTCGCTGGACAGCCTGCCCCGCCACGAAGTGAAACTGCGCAGCCTGTGGCGGACGGGCGAATTCATCAACCTGCACTGCCTGGTAGAGTACACCAACAAGGCCCGCACGTTTATGCTCGTTGCCGACGGCAACACCCTTGAGCAGGACACGGTACACTGTTACCTGCTGCACGACCTCAGGGGCGAGCGCGGCACCTTTTGGCGCGACTGTTATGCCTCGTTCAACGTGGGGGCACTGTGGAAAAGGCCCTCGATGCAGTGCATGAGGATCCATCTCAACGATGTGACCTATCCACACACTGACTTTTACGATTTCACGAAATAATCAATTATCTTTTTATAAAACATTTTATCATAAAAAACATTATGGCAAACGAAAATCAAAACCAGAACCAAATCAAAATCGAAATCCCCAAAGAGGAATTGCAGGGACGTTACGCTAACATGGCAATGATCGCACATGGTCCCAACGATTTTTTCATTGATATGATCCTGCGCGGCCCCAACATGCCTCAGGCCCGCGTACAGAGCCGCATCATCATGGCTCCGCAGCATGCCAAGGAACTGATGCTTGCCCTGCAGGACAACATCCGCCGCTACGAGCAGAACTTCGGCGAGATCAAGATCAACCGTCCCGCCAACAACCAGGGCGGTATCATGGATTTCCCCCTGCCTAAGGGACAAGCCTGATCCAGTTATCAGTTAAGAGTTAAGAGTTGGATTTACAACTTAGAACCAGACAATGGAACATCCACTGTTCATATACAATACCCTCACTAGGCGTAAGGAGCACTTTGTACCCCTGAATGAGCCCATGGTGGGCATGTACGTCTGCGGCCCTACGGTCTATGGCGACCCGCATCTGGGTCACACCCGTCCTGCCATCACCTTTGACGTGCTGTTCCGCTACCTGCAACAGTTGGGCTACAAGGTGCGCTATGTGCGCAACATCACCGATGTGGGCCACCTGGAGCACGATGCCGACGAGGGCGAGGACAAAATTGCCAAGAAAGCTCGTCTGGAGCAGCTCGAGCCCATGGAGGTGTCGCAGTACTACACCAACCGCTACCATGCCGCCATGCAGGCCCTAAACGTGCTGCCTCCCAGCATCGAGCCTCATGCCACGGGGCACATCATCGAGCAGGAGGAACTGGTTAAGCAAATCATGGCCAACGGTTACGCCTACGAGAGCAATGGCAGTGTCTATTTTGACATCGAAGCCTATAACCGCGACCATCGTTACGGTGTGCTGTCGGGACGCAACCTCGATGACATCCTCAATGCCAGCCGTGAGTTGGATGGTGTTGGCGAGAAGCACAACCAGGCCGACTTTGCCCTGTGGAAGAAAGCCCAGCCCGAGCACATCATGCGCTGGCCGTCGCCCTGGAGCGACGGTTTCCCCGGTTGGCACTGCGAGTGCACTGCCATGGGACGCAAATACCTGGGCAAGCACTTCGACATCCACGGCGGCGGCATGGACCTTGTGTTCCCGCACCATGAGTGCGAGATTGCCCAAGCCGTAGCCAGTCAAGGCGATGAGATGGTGCATTACTGGATGCATAACAACATGATCACCATCAACGGGCAGAAGATGGGCAAGTCGCTGGGTAATTTCATCACCCTGGAGCAATTCTTCACGGGCGACCACCCTGCGCTGACCCAAGCCTACACGCCCATGACCATCCGCTTCTTCATCCTCCAGGCCCACTACCGTGGCACCGTGGACTTCAGCAACGAGGCCCTGCAGGCTGCCGAAAAAGCCCTGGAGCGCATCCTCGACGGCTGGCACCGCCTGAATGCCCTCACCGCGGGCCCGCAATCGTCAATCACGCTCGACAACTACCGTGCGCGTTGCGCCGAGGCGATGAACGACGACCTGAACACTCCCACGGTTATCGCCACGCTGTTTGATGCATGCAAGGTCATCAACCAGGCCAACGATGGCAATGCCACGCTCAGCCAGAGCGACATCGATGAGCTGAAGAGCGTGTTCCAAACCTACCTGTTTGACGTGCTGGGCATCCGTGACGATGCCGCAGGCGGTGACAGTGTGAACCTGGAGCCTTACCGCCAAGCCGTTGACTTGCTGCTGGAGATGCGCCGCACGGCCAAAGCCAATAAGGATTGGGCCACCAGCGACCTTATCCGCGACAAGCTCAGCGAGTTCGGGTTCGAGGTTAAGGACACGAAGGACGGCTTTGAGTGGAAAGTGAAATAAAAAAGGAATGGATCCGCTGATATCGGTCATCGTCCCGGTCTATAATGCCAATGCCTTTCTGGAGCAATGCCTAGAGAGCATCACGGCGCAGACCTATCGCGACCTTGAAATTCTGGTTGTGGACGATGGCAGTACCGATGGCAGCGGTGAGACGTGCGACCGTTGGGCTGGACGTGATGACCGCATCCGTGTCATCCACCAGCCCAACGGTGGCCATTCTGCGGCACGCAACACGGCACTGGACCAGTTGACAGGTGAGTTGGTGATGATGGTGGACAGCGACGACGTGCTCCACCCCGATTTCGCCTCGACCTTGCTTAACGTCATGCGCCAACATGATGCCGACATCGCCGTGTGCGATTATACCGCCTTCTATGGCGACTCACCCGAGTGGCCACAACATGCAGGCCAAGGTAAATTCCAAGTACACGAGTTCGACCAGCATCAGGCAATCCTAGCGGTGCTCTATCAGCAGGGGCTTACCCATTCTCCCTGGGGGCGTTTGTTCAAAGCATCATTGTTTGTCGGCATCCGTTTCCCATTGGGTATCATCTACGAGGATTTAGCTATCATCTACCCGCTGCTCAAGAAATGCCGTCGTGTGGTGACTATCGACGACGTGCTTTACGGCTATCGCCAGCACGAGAGCAACAGCATGAGGGTGTTCTCACCACGCCGTTCGGCCGTGCTTGACGTGTGCGAGCAACTTGAACAGCAAATGCGACAAGACGCCCCACAATACCTGGGAGCGACACGCAGCCGTCTGTTGAGCGCCTATTTCAATATTTTGCTGCTCAGCCACCAGGATTCATCAGGCGACCACAGCCGTCTTGAGGACCGGTGCTGGGAGGGCATCAAACGCCTGCGCCGCCATTGCCTGTTTGACCCACAGGTGAGGCGCAAAAACAAGTTGGGCATCCTGGCCTCTTATATGGGGCGCCGATTCTTGTGCGACGTGGTAGGCCACAACTACCAACCTACCCCTTAATCGCGCTTCTGGCCGTCAGTTTTAGCCATTGCCCCCCTTGTTTACCGAGAAAAACGGCCCATTGGTTGAAAGAATTTGTTCAAGTGAACCCATTTCATGTAACTTTGCTATATCAAAACATCCAAGTAAGATACGAGAAATACAACTTCATTTGATCTAATGACCATGACCATTTGGGTTTAGTTAAAAGAATTTAGGCTTCAGAACTATCGATAAGACAAGGTGTGAACCTTGTCTTATTCTTTTTAACATGGTCGATGAGGGACTATCGCTTCACACGATTGACAATCATCGATTTGACATTGTAATAGAGAATTGCCAAGAGGACGGTCGCCCCCAGGACGATGAGAGGGCGCAACCATAACTCTATTGTTCCCGGATTGACCCTGAGGGCATGATAACAGGTCGACACCAACGGATGAACGATATAAATAAAGAATGCATAGGTGCCGCCGAGCAAGCAAAAACGATGGTACCTCATACCGCTCCAACCGAACAGCATGAAAAGCGACGGTGCAATGAACATATTGCCCACATGCCACCCTTGTGTGCTGTAGTAGCGCGACAAAAGACTTATGGTGATACCCACCAGGCACAGCACGACCAGGTATCGCGTCTTGAGCACAGAACGCAACTTTTCCTCATGCTCATGAACGAGTTCTCCCATGACGAAGAAAGGTATGCCCCACATCCACGGGTTACTGATGGGAAAATCCATGTGATTGTCGATGGGAGGCAGGCAGACGACAACGCCAGCAACAAGCCCCAAGTAGCCCAATAGACGCAGATGCTTTCCTAACAACAACTTGAGCACATAACAGATAATCAGCGATATCAGGAACCATGCAATAAAACAGATTCTGGACTGAGAGGTGATCAGGGTTTTCAGAATGTGCTCTACTGTAAATACCTCATTGGCCATAAAATCCACCACCGTTCCAACATGGAATCCGCTCTTCGCCAACATCTTGAACAAGTACAGCACATAAGCCACCAGCAGATAGCAAATGGTGCGCTTGATGGAATGTAGCAGTTTGCCCTTTGAGGCGCCAAGCGAATAATACCCTGCCGTCATAAAGAATACCGAGACAGCAAAAGAGGCCAGATAAGCGACAAATAAACCGAAAGGTTTGGGGAAAATCACATGAACAAAGACAATGGAACAGGCTGCAATCCCTTTGAGGAAATCCAGACCGTGATTTCGCGAACAACAATTCCCTGAACTGCCCATTGTCACATTTTTTGCCAGTGGCTCATGTACTACCGCCTGACGGGAGGCGCACAATCAACAGATTAACGCAGCATCGAAGCGACACGGCGGGTAGCGGCGACAAAGGCGGCGACCTCGTCGAGCGTGTTATAAACAGCGAAGGATGCACGCACCATTCCCGTCACGCCATAGCGGGCCATCAACGGCTGGGCGCAATGGTGGCCAGTGCGCACGGCGATGCCGAGTTTGTCGAGCAAGAGCCCCATGTCATAGCTGCTGATGTTTCCCACCAGGAACGAGACGACGCCGCTCTTGCCTGGAGCAGTACCAAAGAAGCGTATGTCCTCGATATCCTTCAGTCCGTCGACAGCAGCTGTGAGCAATTCATGCTCGTGGGCAGCGATGTTGGCCAGACCCAAGGACTGGATGTAGTCGATGGCAGCACCGAAGGCGGCAATATCCACAAAGTCGGGCGTACCAGCCTCGAATTTGAAGGGCAAATCGGCAAAGGTGGTGCGCTCAAACGTCACCTGCCCAATCATCTCTCCCCCACCTTGATAAGGCGGCATTTTCTCCAACCAGTATCGCTTGCCATAGAGGATGCCCACCCCAGCAGGACCATACATCTTATGGCTCGAGAAAGCATAGAAGTCGCAATCCAGATCCTGGACGTCAACGGGCACATGGGGAGCAGCCTGTGCGCCATCGATGAGCACGGGCACTCCATGACGGTGTGCGATAGCTATCATCTCCTTGACGGGGTTGACTGTACCCAAAACATTAGACACGTGAGCCAAAGCAACAAAACGGGTATTGTCGCTGAACAGGTCCTCATAGGCCACCATGTCCACTCGGCCGCTATCGTCGATGGGGACGACACGCAGTGTCACGCGCTTGCGCTGGCCAATGAGTTGCCAGGGGACGATGTTGCTGTGGTGCTCCATCACGGTGAGAATAATCTCGTCACCATTCTCAAGCATCTGGCCAAAAGAGGATGCCACAAGATTGATGCCCTCGGTCGTGCCACGGGTAAAGATTACCTCCTGTGTACTGCCAGCATTGATAAAGGAACGCACCTTTTCACGGGTAAGTTCCACCAGGTCGGTAGCCTCTTGCGAGAGGGTATGCACACCCCTGTGCACGTTGGCCTTGTAGTGATAGTACATCTGGTCAATGGCCTCGACAACCCGTCGTGGCGTCTGTGACGTGGCGGCATTGTCGAGATAGATGAGGGGGCGGCCTGCAACTTCACGTTGCAGGATGGGATAATCCTTGCGTATCTTGTTGATGTCCATTGTTATTAGTTGTTAGTATGATTACTATCGCCTAAAAACTGCTAACTGTTCTTGCAGGCTGCCATACAACCGGCGCAGTTGCTCAGTGTGCTGGCAAAGCGTTTCTCCACCAGGTAGTGCAGACGATCTTTGAGGGCGTCGAGTCGTACACCGTCGATGACGTCAGCGACAAAAGCCTGCATCAACAGGCGCCGAGCCTCGTCGATGCCGATGCCGCGGGTGCGCATGTAGAACAAAGCTTCCTCGTCGAGCTGTCCCACGGCCGAACCGTGTGAGCACATCACGTCGTCGGTATAAATCTCGAGCTGTGGCTTGGTGTACATCTTGGCCGTGGGAGCACCGCACAGGTTGCGGTTGCCCTGATAGGCTTCGACACGCGGGCAGCCAGGCTTGACCAGAATCTTACCTGCAAAAGCACCTACCGCATTGTCGTTGAGGACATACTTGAACATCTCATTGCTATTGCAACGGGGTGCATTGTGGCTGATAAAGGTGTGGCTGTCCACATGCTGCTCGCCACTAGCGATAGTCATACCCAACAGGTGTGTCTCGGCATGCTCCCCGTTGACCTCGACGTGATAATTGTTGCGGGTGATGCCGTTGGTGAGCGTGATGCCGTCGATGAGCACATTACTGCCCTCGTGCTGATCCACATAAATCGATGACACGCGGCGGGTGAGCGGGGTGCTCTCCTCCATGTCGTAGTAGTCCATGTGTGCACCCTGCATGGCAACAATCTCCACCACCTGATTGTTCAGGTAATGGTAGTCGGGGCTCTGTGTATGGTCACAGGCCAGCAACTTGAGGCCTGCATTCTTGCCCACGACGATGAGCAAGCGGCGCTGCACCATCATGTCGAGTGCGGCATTGAAGATGTTGACCAGCTGAATGGGGCGCTCGGCGATGACACCGTCAGGCACATAGATAAACAGGCCGTCCTGTACCAACAGGCTATTGAGGGCGACGGTGGGGTCGCTCAAGCGGGCCAATTTGCCATAGTAAGCCGACATCAGCTCAGGATAATCCACTGCGGCCATGCTGAAAGGCTCGACCACCACCTTGCCGATATTACGCTCGGCGGTAGGGCTGCTGTGGAAGGCATCGTTGCTCGCATAATACAAGCAGGTGCTCATATTAGGCACGTCGCAATGGAACGTGTTGGCCGGATCGGCCTCAAAGGGCAGACGGTTCACGTTCACACCGTAGTCATGGGCAAAGACCGATTCCAGATCAGTTGCCTCAAAGTCCTCACTGCCCCTGCGCGGCAAGCGAGCGTCCTGCAGATGCTCACGAGCGGCGCGTCGCAACGTGTTCAGCAATTCGGGCGATTGCTGCTCGATGAGCTCACGACTCTCGTCATACAGGTCGATATATTGCTGGAGTGCGTTCATGCCGTTTTATTGCTGCGAATCGACTTGTTCCTTGATCCAGTCATAGCCCTTCTCCTCAAGCTCCAATGCCAGCTCAGGACCAGCGCTCATGACAATGCGGCCCTTATAGAGAACGTGCACGAAATCGGGCTTGATGTAGTCCAGCAGTCGCTGGTAGTGGGTGATGACAATAGTGGCGTTGTCCTTGCTCTTGAGCGTGTTCACGCCATTGGCCACGATGCGCAGGGCATCGATGTCCAATCCGCTGTCGGTCTCGTCCAGGATACTCAACTTAGGTTCGAGCATCGCCATCTGGAAAATCTCGTTACGCTTTTTCTCGCCTCCCGAGAAGCCCTCATTAACGGCACGCGAAGCCAACTTGTTGTCCAGTTGCACGATGGAACGTTTCTCGCGCATGATTTTCAGGAAATCAGCGGCACTCAACGGCTCCTGACCGAAATACTTGCGCTTCTCGTTCATGGCTGTGCGCATGAAGTTGACCATCGACACTCCGGGAATCTCGACAGGGTACTGGAAGCTCAAAAAGAGTCCCTCATGGGCACGATCCTCGGGAGAAAGAGCCAGCAGGTCTTTGCCATAAAACTCGACGGTACCGCCCGTGACAGTATAAGCGGGATTGCCCGTGAGCACAGCGCTCAAGGTACTCTTGCCCGACCCGTTGGGCCCCATGATGGCGTGCACCTCACCAGGCTTGACCGTCAGGTTGACGCCTTTCAATATTTGCTTATCCTCTATCGAGGCCTGTAAATCTTTAATGACTAGCATATTATAGTTTTTAGTTTTTAGTCCTTAGTTGTTTTTTAACCTACGGCACCCTCGAGGGATACGCTGAGGAGTTTTTGGGCTTCGACGGCAAACTCCATCGGCAACTTGGCCATGACCTCCTTGGCATAGCCGTTGACGATGAGTCCCACGGCGTCCTCGGTGGGGATGCCGCGCTGGTTGCAGTAGAAAATCTGGTCCTCGTTGATTTTGCTGGTCGTAGCCTCATGCTCAACCACCGACGTGTCATTGCCCACCTCAATCACGGGGAAAGTGTGGGCGCCGCTGGTGTCGCTGAGCAGCAGGCTGTCGCATTGGGTAAAGTTGCGGCACGCAGTCGCTTTGGGAGCGATTTTAACCATTCCTCGATAACTGTTCTGGCTATGGCCGGCACTGATGCCCTTGCTCACAATCGTGCTGGTGCTGTGCTTGCCCAAATGAATCATCTTGGTACCCGTGTCGGCTTCCTGCCAATTGTTGGTCAAAGCGACACTATAGAACTCGCCCACCGAGTAGTCACCCTTGAGCACACAACTGGGATATTTCCACGTGATGGCGCTACCGGTCTCGACCTGTGTCCACGACAACTTGCTGTGGTCGCCGCGGCACAGTCCGCGCTTGGTCACCAGGTTGTAGATACCGCCCTTGCCGTCCTTGTCACCGGGATACCAATTCTGGACGGTACTGTACTTGACCTCGGCACGGTCCTCGACAATAATCTCGACGATGGCGGCGTGCAACTGGTTCTCGTCACGCATGGGTGCGGTACAGCCCTCCAGATAAGAGACGTAGGCATCATCGTCGGCCACAATAAGCGTGCGCTCAAACTGCCCCGTCTGGGCAGCATTGATGCGGAAATAGGTGGACAACTCCATCGGGCAACGCACGCCCTTGGGGATGTACACAAACGAGCCATCGCTGAATACAGCCGAGTTTAACGCAGCATAGAAATTATCGGTATAGGGCACTACCTTGCCCAGATATTTGCGCACCAGGTCGGGGTAGTCTTTCACTGCCTCGCTAATGGAGCAGAAAATGACACCCAGCTCGGCCAGACGCTCACGATAGGTCGTTTTCACGCTCACACTGTCCATCACCGCATCCACGGCCATGCCGCTCAAGCGCAACTGCTCCTCCAGGGGGATGCCCAACTTGTCGAAGGTCTTCTTCAATTCGGGGTCAATCTCCTTAGGCTCGCCTTCCTTTTTGTGGCGCGGGGCGGCATAGTAGCTGATGTCCTGGTAGTCGATTTCAGGCACATGGACATGGCCCCACGTGGGCGCCTTGAGCGTCAGCCAATGGCGGAAAGCCTTCAGGCGAAACTCCAGCAGCCACTCGGGTTCACCCTTCAAGGCCGAGATGCGGCGCACCACATCCTCGTCTAACCCCTTGGGTATGACCTCTGTCTCGATGTCGGTCACAAAGCCGTACTTGTATTCGGCCTGCGCCGCTTCTTCTATAATCTGATTCCCTTTTTCAGGTTTTTCACTCTCTTTCATCGATCAAAAAAGTTTGCTCTTCTTTTAAGCGGCACAAAGGTACTGCTTTTTTTTCACTTCTGCCCTTCAGTCCCCAAAGTATTATCACAACATTACCCTATACTCAACCGCTCATGGTTTTTCTTAGGGGGCGAGGATAAGGTCGATGATGGTGTTGACGTCGGCAATGTTGACTTCGCCGTCGGTGTTGACATCGGCAGCAAGGGCGTTGCCGCTGCCAGTGAGGATGATGTCGATGACAGCATTGATGTCGGCGATGTTGACTTCGCCGTCGCCGTTCACGTCACCCTTGATGCTGGGCTCCGCGGTGTTGTGATAATGGCAATAGAAGGATTTCAGCGCCAGAATGTGGTCGCCTGCCTCGCCGCCCTTGTTGAGGGAGAACTTGATGGACTTGACCGTAACGGGAAAGGTGCCGATGTTATCGGCTCCACCCAGTGCTTCCAAATCGAGCAAAATGCGATAATCCTGCCCTGCCTGGAACATATCGCCGTCCAGAGGGTCTATCCTGAGGTAGTTGGACGTGGTGTTGTAACGGTTGCGAGCGTCGATCTGCACATAGTCGATGGGCATGGAGGAATTGAAGATGAGGGCAACCGTGTCGGGCAGGCCAAATAGCGTCACGTCCTTGCTCATCTGCAGATAAGGAGCACGGTTGCTGCTGTAGGAGAATGAGACGTTGCCCGTAACCTCGTCGATTGTGATGTCCTTGGCTCCAGCGCCTTTGAAGGTCCATCCGTCCCAGGGCTGGTAGAGGTAGGGTTGGGGGCTAATCTCGACAATCACGTTGACGCTGTCGCAAAAATCACCGATGCTGCAAGCGATCATCGACTGCCCGTTGTGAAGCCCGCGCAAGGTGCCACCGGTGACAGCCGCCACAGTCTCGTCGTCCACACGCCAATCAAGCATGGCAGGATTGTAGAAATAAGTATTGGCATTGACCGTCGCAGTCACCTCAATAGGATAATCGCGGTTGTCGATATAGATAGGGCGCAAAGAAATAGCAGGCTGAGCGGGCAGTATGCGCACGGGCACAGTCGCTGTCATGCCATTGAGGGTGGCCGTGAGAGTGCCATTGAC
>JAEEGL014337918.1_pt1 | contig 16133 bp, 10 predicted proteins | sample 9134231 | NCBI WGS metagenome assembly JAEEGL01 (sample SAMN16246548, study PRJNA631951) | gut metagenome | biome: gut microbiome; feature: rumen; material: fiber-attached | host: Bos | place: Iran: Karaj | collected 2018-10
GCCGCCCTCACATGGACCAAGATCAGCATGATCATCGCCGCGGCGAGCATCGCCTTCTGCGCGGTGATAGACATGAAGAACATCTCTTCCAACATTATCTTCACGGTGCTCTTTTTTGTCCTGCTCCTCGCTGGCAACGGTGCGAAGATGTGCATCACCACTGCAAACGGCGCCATGCGCGCGGATATCGTGGACTACGAGCTGGTCCGCAGCGGCAAGTATCTGCCTGCGGTCGTCACGGCGACCTACAACTTCATCGACCAGATCGTCACTTCCCTCGGCGCAACCATCGCGACCTTCGGCGTGGCCATGATCGGCTACAAGAATACACTTCCTCAGCCGACGGATCCGGCGACCGGCGCGGTCAAATTCATGGGTCTGTTCCTGTACTTCGGTCTGCCGCTCATCACCTGGGCGCTGGGCTACATTGCGCTGAAGGGATACCACCTCACGAAAGAGGAGATGGTGAACGTTCAGGCAGCGATCTCGGAGAAACGGACAGAGGAAAACGCGTAAAAAAGAAAGGGCGGCTCTACCGCCCTTTTTCAAATCGCTGCCGGTATTCCTTGGGACTGCATCCGGTGAGTTCGGAGAAGACTCTGGAGAAGTAGTTCCTGCTGGAGAAGCCCAACTGGTCCGCGATCTCCTGGATCCCATCATCCGTCGTCTCCAGAAGCAGTTTCGCGCGTTCGATCTTCGCGAATTTTGTGTAGTCCGGAACGGAAATGCCGGTCTCCTGCCGGAACTTGTCTGTGAGATAGTATTCGGCGTAACCGGTGAGCCGCGAAAGAGAGGAAGCCCGCACTGGCTCGTCGAGATGCATCTCAATATAGTCGATGCATTTCTGAACGGCGGCGGAATAATCCGGATTTTTCCTCATATCATGGACACGGTGGATAAAGTCGTCATACATTTGGTGCGAGAGAGCGGAAAGGCGTTCGAAATCTTCCGCGTCCTCAGCGCGCTGGATATAGGAGTCTCCCAGAGAATAGGCGGCTTCCGGTGACAATCCGCCCCGGATCGCGGCACGGGTGAGCAGCGTGGCGAAGATGATGACCGAATTCCGGGAACTGCGCAGCGGATCCTTTGAACGGACCGATACACCGCTGGACATGGACATCGACCGGCTCAGGACTTTGGAATAGTTCAGGTCGCCGTTCTCGACAAGGCGGAGCATGGCCTGCTCCGCGAAATACAGCCGGTGACGGTCCCGCTCTTTTTCCGCCGAAACGGGGACAGGTTCCCAGCCCACGCGGTTGAGGCTGCCCGGATCCAGTTTCTCCCCGGTAAGAACGAAGTGCAGCATGAGCAGGATGCGGGAGAAATAATTGATCTGCACGACAGGAATCTCCATCAGCTCGTCCAGAAGTGCCTGCCGGTCCCGAACCGCGGAGGCTATGGACATGCTGCGCACCGCACGATCCACGGCGGAGCGGGAGATGTCGGAATGAAAGACCGGGCCGATGACGATCATGACGAAACGGCCGTCCTCCGTTTTCCGGTAATCCGCGCCCCAGATCAGACCGAACGAGGTGCCGAGAAGGGAAGGCGACGCGTCGGAGTTCCCGTTGCGGAGCCCGTTTTCCAGACAGCCGGATTCGGCGAACAGACGGTGCAGCAGCGGAGAGATCTCGCTTTCCGCCAGCAGATTCCCGTCCCCATCATAACGGCTCATGCCGATGCTGTCGCCGCAGTTCATCAGCTGATGAAGAAAAAGGAGCTGTTCGTTGAGTTCCATCACGGATGCCTCCCCGGTCAAAGCGTGAAATCATAAAGAATAACGATATAATTATAACAGAGAAGAAACACGTGAGGTTACTTATGCGTAAATACATCGATCTCAGAGACGGCTGGTTGTTCAGCCGGAGACCCGGAGAGGAAACGGCCTCCGTTTCCGTTCCCCACACCTGGAACAGCGAGGACGGTCAGGACGGCGGCAACGATTACTACCGCGGCGTCTGCCGTTATACACGGACAGTTTTGAAAAACGATCTGCCGCAGGGCAGGATCTTCCTGGAAATCCAGGGAGCCTTCCATACGGCGGAAGTCCTGCTGAACGGGGAGTGCCTGAAACGGCACACGTGCGGCTATTCCGCGTTCCGCACCGATCTTACGGATCACCTGAAGGAAGAGAATCTGCTGGAGATCCGGGTGGACAACAGGGAATCGGCGGAAGTCTATCCCCAGCGCGCGGACTTTACGTTCTACGGCGGCCTTTACAGGCCGGTCTCTCTGATCTGTGTACCGGAAGTCCACTTCGAACTGGAGAAGGACGGCACGCCCGGCATCAAGGTCACCCCCGAACTGGACGCGGACCGGAAGGCCGCTACCGTCCGGGTAGAGACCTGGCAGAACGGGGGAACCGTTTCCTTCTCGCTCAATGGCATGACACGGACCGCTGTGTCTGCGGACGGACACGCGGAAGCGGTGTTCCGTCTGGACCCCGTTCATCTCTGGGACGGGACCGACGATCCGTATCTGTATGCGGTCACCGCGTCGCTGGACAGCGGGGATGAGGTCCGCGCGCGTTTCGGCTGCCGCGAGTTCGGCTTCGATCCGCAGAAGGGATTTTTCCTCAACGGCAGATCCTATCCGCTGCGCGGCGTGAGTCGCCATCAGGACCGGAAGGGGAAGGGCAACGCGCTCTCTTACGAGGATCACGCGTCCGATATGGCGGTCATCCGGGAGATGGGGGCCAACACGATCCGTCTGGCACACTATCAGCACGCGCAGGAATTCTACGATCTGTGCGACGAGAACGGCGTGGTCGTCTGGGCGGAGATCCCGTACATCACGATGCACATGTCCGGTGGGCGGCAGAACACCCTGGACCAGATGCGGGAGCTGATCGTCCAGAACTACAACCATCCCTCTATCGCCGTGTGGGGACTCTCCAATGAGATCACCGCGGCCAGTCCGGTGAACGAAGAACTGCTGGAGAACCACCGGGCACTCAACGACCTGTGCCACCGGCTGGATCCCACCCGGAAGACGACCATGGCGGACGTCTTCATGCTGGAGACGGACAGCCCGATCCTGGATATCCCGGACGTCAACAGCTACAATCTCTATTTCGGCTGGTACGTCGGGGAGATGGATCAGACCGACGAGTTCTTCGATGAATTCCATGAAAAATATCCGGACCGAGTCATCGGTTTTTCCGAATACGGTGCGGACGCCAATCCGGCGTTCCACAGTTCCGAGCCGGACAAAGGGGACTACACGGAAGAATATCAGGCGCTGTATCATGAGCATATGCTGAAGATGATCGACGATCGCCCGTATCTTTGGGCGACGCACGTCTGGAACATGTTCGACTTTGCCGCGGATGGCAGGGACGAGGGCGGCAAACACGGCGAGAACCAGAAGGGCCTTGTCACCTTCGACCGCAGGATCCGCAAGGACGCCTTCTATCTGTACAAGGCGGCCTGGAACAAAAAGGATCCCTTCGTCCATCTGTGCGGCAGCCGGTACAGGAACCGCTGCGAGGACGAGACGGAGATCAAGGTCTATTCCAACTGCGGCGAAGTGACGCTGTACGTGGACGGGAAGGAATTTGAGACGCAGTGCGGAGAACGGATCTTCCGTTTCCGTGTCCCGATCTGCGGCATCCATACCGTCACCGTAAAAGCCGGGGACGCGGCGGACTCGATGGAGATCGTCCGCGCCGCGGAACCGGATGCTTCCTATCAGTTCCAGAAGAAAGCGGATATCGCCAACTGGTTCGACAGCGAGATCGATCCTGGTTACTACTCGATCCAGGACACGCTTGGTGCCCTGAGAGCGGATCCGAAAGCTGGCGCCGTCGTCAACGCGATGATGGAAAAGGCGGCCTCCTCCAGAGGCGATGTGGCAGACGCCGTCAAGGACAACCCGGCGCTGCAGCGGATGCTGGGCAGGATGACGCTGGCGTCCCTGCTGAAACAGGGCGGCGCCGATGAGGAGAGCATCCGGCAGTTGAACCGGATCCTGCAGACCATTCCGAAAGAAGGATAAAAGAAAATGACGGACAGACAGAAGAAGATCCTGACCGCCGCCGGCGTCACCGGTGCAACGCTCACGCTTGTTCAGCTCGGTCTGCTCGGTGCGCTGGGCGGGATCGGGCCGCTGAAGGGACTTCAGAAAGCACGCATGATGCGCAAGCCGGGCAACGCGGCGGAATACGCTGCGGACCGGACGGAAAAACTGGAAAACAGTCCGCTGGAAGGGAAACGTATCGCGTTCCTCGGCTCCAGTGTGACCTATGGCGCGCACTCTCTCGGGGATAGTTTTGTGGAGTATCTGGCGAAACGTAACGGATTCAGCTACGAAAAGGAGGCCGTGTCCGGCACGACGCTGGCCACGAAATACCCCGACAGCTACGTGGAGCGGATGCGCAACGAACTGAACCGGAAGCAACTCTTCGATCTCTTCGTCTGCCAGCTGTCCACCAACGACGCGGCGAGGAAGGTACCGCTTGGCGCGATCTCCGCTTCCTTTGACAGGAACGATTTCGACACGGACACCGTATGCGGCGCCATTGAGTACATCGCGTCGTACGTCGCGGAATACTGGCGCTGTCCGCTGGTCTTCTATACGGGGACGAAATATGACAGCGACCGCTACGCGCAGATGGTCCAGCTGCTCCTCGAGCTGAAGGACAAATGGGGATTCGACGTGATCGATCTCTGGAACGACGACGTCCGGAACGGCGTGACGGACGAACAGTACGCCTTTTACATGAGCGATCCGGTCCATCCCACGAGAGCGGGATACCGCGACTGGTGGACGCCCATCATGGAGAAGGAACTGTACCGGATCGCACGGGAGAAGTGCCGCAGATGAGAACTTCCGTACAGCAGATCATGCTGGGCAAAGTCTGCACCGGCATGGATAAAGCCGCGGCCGCGCTGGACGCGGTGAAGAACGCCGGATACGGCGGGATCGAACTGAACCGGTTCATGATCCACCCTTCGCCGTTCGTGGTGCGCGTCCTGACGAGAGCGGCAGGAATGCCCTCGGGAAAGAGCGGGAATCTGGACTGGCAGGCGCTGGTCCGGAACAGCGGTCTGGAAGTGACCGCCCTGCACACGGATCTCGGGAGCCTGGAAAAAGAGATGGATGCGGTGACGGCCGATGCGGAAGCGTACGGCACTGACAGGGTCGTCATCACCGGGATGTACCGGTTCGACTACCGGGACCGGAAGACGGTCCGGGAACTCGCGCAGCGCCTCGACAAAGCCGGAAAACAGCTGAAGAGCCGCGGGATACGGCTGTATTACCACAACCACAACGCGGAACTGCAGCGCGTGTCCGAGGACGAGCGCGCCATGGACGTCCTGCTCTCCTCTACGGACCCGGAACTGGTCTCGTTCGAGCTGGACACCTACTGGCTGGCGGAAGCCGGCGCGGATCCGCTGGAATGGATGGAGAAAGCCGGGGAGCGCATGGGCATGTGGCACGTCAGCGACCGGGGCACACGTTTGAAAAAGGCGCCGATGACCCCCATGCTGGCTTCCGATTCCCTGGAACTGGGATTCGGGAACATGCCCCTGAGGAGACTCGCGGGACAGGCGGTGCGCAACGGCGCGGATACGTTCGTGCTGGAAACGCACCGGAACTGGACGGAGGGTTCGCCGCTGAAGAGTATCGGGCTGAGCGCGCCGATGATGGCGCAGCTTGCCTGGACGGAAAGATAAACAGAACGACAACTGATCGGGAGGTCAATCATATGGCGGAACACAGCATTCCTGCAATCGGCAGACAGAACGGGCATCCGGTCCTGATGGTGGATGGCAAACCGTTCATCATGCTGGCGGGCGAAGTCCACAATTCGGACTCTTCCTCGCCGGCTTACATGGAGAAGATCTGGGACACCGCGGAGGAACTCGGCATGAACACGCTGCTCCTTCCGGTGAGCTGGGAGATGACGGAGCCGGAAGAAGGCACCTTCGATTTCTCGGTCCCGGAAGCCCTGATCGGTCAGGCACGGGAACGGAATATGAAGATCGGTTTCCTGTGGTTCGGCAGCTGGAAGAACGCCGACTGCATGTACGCGCCGGAATGGGTGAAACGGGATCTCGTCCGCTTCCCCCGCGCGCAGATTGAGAAGGGAAAGAACAAAGCCGGAAGGCAGGTCTCCCCGACGATCCCCGTAAAGATGCCCTATACGACCCTTTCTTATCTGGGAGAGGAGACGGTAAAGGCGGACGCGAAAGCGTTTGCTGCGTTCATGGGTTTCCTGAAGGAGTTTGACGGGCAGGCGCACACCGTCGTCACGGTCCAGGTGGAGAACGAGACCGGACTGCTCGGCGCAGCCAGGGAAGTATCGGATGCGGCGGACGCGGCGTTCGCTTGCCCGGTGCCCGCGGATTTTGCGGCGTATATGCGATCCCATACGGACACCATGACGGACGGCATCCGGGACGAGGTGCTCTCCGGAAAAGAGCGCGGGACCTGGACGGAAGTCTTCGGCAGCGCCGCGGAGGAACTGTTCTCCGCGTATCACACCGCACGGTTCGTGAACACGGTGGCGGAAGCGGGAAAGGCGGTCTATCCGCTGCCCATGACCGCCAACTGCTGGCTGGACAAGGACGGTGCGCCGGGGGATTACCCCACGGGCGGGCCGGTATCCAAGGTCCATGAGGTGTGGCAGTTCTGCGCGCCATGCATCGACGTGCTCTGCCCGGATATCTACGTCCCGCAGTTCAAAGAGGTCTGCGACGAATATACCAGAAGAGGCGGCGCGCTCTTCATTCCCGAATGCGCCACGCACAGCTACGCCGCGCCGAGGCTGCTGTACACGGTGGGGCACTACCACGCCATGTGCTATTCGCCCTTCGGGTTCGACGATATCGGCAAGCCGTTCACCATGGTGCAGGGTTTCCTGTTCGGCATGGACGTGACGGATCCCGCGCTGAAAACGCCCCAGAACTATGAGGAATACGCGAAGACAGGGAAGATCCTTCGGGAGATGATGCCGATGCTGGCCGAGGCCTACGGCTCGGACCGCCTGAAGGCGCTCTCGGGCGAGACCGATCCCCTGACGGAGCATCCGTCCGGGATCCCGTTCCTGGCGACGCCGCCGTCGATGGATTTCGGCGATTTCACCGTATCCGTCACGTTCAAGAGCATGGTCAATCCGCGGAACGACGGCGCGTGCCTGTGCCTGAAGGTCAGCGGCGAAGAGTGCTGGATCGCGGGCAACGCCTGCAGGATCGACGTGAGATCCGGAAGGGCGGACAGGCCGAACCTGGACCTCCTCTCCGTGGAAGAAGGAACTTTTGAGAACGGTGTCTGGGTGCCCGGCAGGCGGCTCAACGGGGACGAGACCGCCCAGCTGACGATGGATACGCCTTCTGTGCTGCACGTCCGTTTCTTCACATACGCATAACGATCCCGAACGGCGGCTGACGGACTGCGTCAGCCGCTTTTTTCTGTCCGCCCGGGCGCGTGTATCCTCCTGTGCCGGACTTTTGGCGAATAACCGATGGATTTCACGAATAATTGATAATATCCGCACTGCCGGAGATGATATAGTAAGAGCAGAATACAGGTGAAACAGACGTCCGGCGATCATGCCGGACGTCGGGGAGGAATCATGAAGAAACAGGCCTACAATCCGTATCTGCCGCTGTGGGAGTACATCCCGGACGGCGAACCGCGCGTCTTCGACGGCAGGCTGTACATCTTCGGAAGCCATGATAGGGCGGGCGGAAAGAGTTTCTGCCTGAACGACTATGTGGCGTGGTCCTGCCCGGAAGACGATCTTTCGGACTGGCGCTACGAGGGCGTGATCTTCCGGAAGGACCAGACGCCCTGGAACACAAAGAACGGAGTCTATTACGCGCCGGACGTGGTCTGCGGACCCGACGGCAGATTCTATCTGTATTATTTCGTTGCGAATACCAGCATTCTCTCCGTTGCGGTATGCGATTCGCCGGCGGGCAAATATGAATACTACGGCGACGTCCGTCTTCCGGACGGACGCGTCTACGGCAGCGCTCCCGCGGACTGGTTCACCTTCGATCCCGGCGTCCTCGTGGACGACGACGGCAGGATCTGGCTCTACACTGGCAGCGGACAGCCGTCCAACGGACGGTTCGGCCATGAGATCAAGGGCTGTTTCGTGATGGAACTGGACAAGGACATGCTCACCGTCATCGGCGGACCGGAAGTCGTTCTGCCGGCGGACTGGGATATGACGAAACCGTCTTTTTTTGAGGGACCGTCTATCCGGCATATCGGGGAATTCTATTATCTCGTCTATCCCACCAGCAACCAGACCGGACTGAACTATGCGGTCAGCAAATCGCCCACAGGTCCCTTCACTCACAAAGGATCCATCCATTCCACCAGTGAGATCGGACTTAACGGCAGGCAGATGAAGGATGCGGTGTATCCGCTGGGCAACAACCACGGTGGACTGGTCTGTGTGAAGGGTCAGTGGTACATCTTCGACCACAGGATGACCAACGGTACGATGTTTAGCCGGCAAGGCGTGGCGGAACCCGTGACCATCCGGGAAGACGGCACCATCGAAACCGTTGAAGTCACCAGTTGCGGACTCAATGGCGGTCCACTCAGTGGACAGGGCACTTATCCCGCGGGGATCTGCTGTACGCTGCACGGGCGGTTCCCATTCAGCGCGATGCTGGGTAATCCGAAAGTGACGCAGGAAGGTCCGGACTATGAACCTCAGGATCCGGGGAAAGCCGGATATGAGATCAATGCGGAAACGGAGATTGACGCACCGGTTTCCTATGTGGCGAATCTGAAACGGAATTCGGTCCTGGGATACCGGTATTTTGATCTTTCCTCGACCAGAAGGATCTCTCTGGAGGTGCGCGGCAAGGGAAAAGGCGAATTCCAGATCCTTTCTGTGGAAAATGGAAGCCCTGCGGCAGTGCTCCGATTTGACGGCAGCAGCGACTGGACCACTGTGACGGCAGATCTCGACACCGGCGTGATGCTGAAGACAGCGGATGGACAGGCGCCTCTGGAGGAGATGCCTCTCCTCATCCGTTACAAGGGATGGGGAAAAGCCGATCTGAAGGGTTTCACGTTGAGCTGACAGATCCGTACCGGACAAAAAAGAACGGTGCGGGATTTCCCGCACGTCCCTGGCAGCGCGGAAACGGCGTCCGGACAACGAAAAACAGAGAAGCAGAACGGCTTTTGACCGTACTGCTTCTTTTTTGGTGCTTTAGTAACCTTTCGGTGTCCTCTTTTCGAGGGCACGCAAGTGTTATCCCTTATAGGATCTGTGCAAGCCGCTAGTTTACTAGTGGTTTTGATTCTTGTTCACGGATTGCCGGAACCGATTTATAATAAAAAAAGAAAGCCATCAAGCGGGTTAAAACCGAAGAAAACGCAATAAAGACGCATGTTTTGCAGCGATGCCAGTATGCAGGCCCGTCACGGGCGAGCCTTCCGTCCTGTGACAGGATGATGTATGCTTGCTGATCAAAGCACGGGAGTAAGTATGCCGCCTTTCAGTTGTCTCATGAAACCATCCTCTGGGATGTGCAATATGCGCTGTGACTACTGTTTCTACTGTGATGAAACGGAGAAACGGAAACAGGCAAGTTATGGATTCATGTCTGAGGAAACGTTGCGGAACATTATCCGCAGGACGCTCCCTCGGGCAGAAGGAGCGGCGTCCTACGCATTTCAGGGCGGAGAACCCACCTTACGTGGGCTGGATTTCTTTCGTACCGCCGTAGAACTGGAAAAACGGTACAACCGCAACGGCGTTCGGATCCAAAACGCGCTGCAGACGAACGGTATCCTGATCGATGAGGAATGGTGCCGGTTTCTCAGCGAGAACCGGTTTCTCGTGGGGATATCAATTGACGGAACGCAGACGGTCCACGACCGGTTCCGCCACATGCGCGTTTCCGGAGGTCCTTCCTGGGAGACTGCCGTACGCGCCACAGAACTGATGGACCGCTTTACGGTAGACTACAATATTCTTACCGTCGTTCACGCAGAGACAGCGAAACACATCCGGGAGATCTACCGTTTCTATAAGAAACGGGGGTGGCGCTGGCAGCAGTACATCGCCTGTCTGGATCCGCTGGGAGAGGAAAAGGGAAGGTATCCCTGGTCTCTCACTCCGGAAAGTTACGGGAAATTCCTTATTGAACTGTTCGGACTGTGGTATGATGACGCGAAACAGGGAAAACAGCCATATATCCGCCAGTTCGAGAACTGGCTCGGCATTCTGCTTGGATATGTACCGGAAGCCTGCGACCAGATCGGGAAATGTTCCGTACAGTATGTGTGCGAAGCGGATGGCAGTGTCTATCCCTGCGACTTCTATATGCTGGATGGGTACCGTTTGGGCAATTTCAACGAGGACCGCATGGAGGATATCGACCGGAAGAGGGAGGAGACCGGATTTATAAAGGACTCCCTGATGCAGAATGAAGAATGCAAAGCCTGCCCGTATCATCCGTTCTGCCGGGGCGGATGTCGCAGAAACCGGGATTTTTTCAGGGAGGAACTCGGCAGGAACTACTTCTGCGAGTCATACCGGATGTTCTTCCGCGAATGTCTCCCGCAGCTGGAGTCGCTGGCGCGCAACAGATAAATCATGTTCATGGAAAAGAACCGGAGCGGATGCTCCGGTTCTTTCTTTGCATTGATCTCATATCATACCCAGAAGGATCTTTTTCATGTTGTCCGGTATCGGCAGGCGTTCCGCGAAAGCGACGAAGAAGGTCTTGCCGATGCGTTTCACCTGAGCGGCGCCGGCAGCCTGCTTCAGTCCGCTGAGCAGCTGAGGGAACATGTCCGGAACATAACTGCTGATGGATTGGAGGAGGACATGGATGTCTTTGTCCACATACAGACCGTCCAGACCTGGGAACGTGAGCGTATCCCAGCTTTTCAGATCCTCCCGGTATTCCTCTGCGGACATCTCATGGTCTTTGGGAATCCGGTACCGGGAGTATGCTTCGTCCGGTGCGTCATGACGGAGCATGCAGCTGCGGATGGTGTTCGTGAAACGGAACTCAACGGCTTCATCCCGGATGGGCGAAAGCTGGCCGGGGTCCGAGGATAGGTCAAAGAGCAGGTCTCCGTATTTCTCGGCGCTGCCCCAGGGGAGGAAGCGTGTGCGCATCTTCAGCGTCCGGAATCCCTTGGTGAAATCGAAGGGACCGGCCATTTCCATGGTGTTCAGTTCCTGCGGGGAGAAGAATCCGGTCATATGTGTCGGCATGAGGGTGTACTCGTACACGGGCATGCCCGGCTTCGGCGCGCGCATATAGACGTATCTGCCGTCCGTGGCGCAGAAATGCTCCCCGTGGGTGCCGAAGAATGCGGTGTCCCGGACTTTGCTGTCCGACGCCACGGTATCCGCAAGATCGTGACCGCTCATGTCTTTGGTGGGTTCCAGCCCGAAATAGCGCAGCAGGGTGGGGGCGATATCGATATTCTGCACCAGAGAGGACCTGCGCTCTCCCTGTCTGCCGGAACGCGGATCCCAGATGAACATCGGGATATGCGCGATCTCATTGTAGAACGGGATGCGGCTCTTGCCCCACCAGCCGTGTTCCGTGAGAACGAAACCGTGGTCCGTGTTCACGATGAGCATGGTGTCTTTCCACAGATCGTACTTGTCCATGGCGTCCAGGACTCTGCCGAGGGAATCGTCGCACATGGTCACGAGCGCCTTGTAATTGGAGATGCAGCGCTGCTGCTCCGCTTCGGATTCCTCCACTTCCGCGTAGCTCGGCCAGTCGAATTCCCGGCCTTCGTAGTCCGGGTCGTTATACATGTTCCTGAACCGCTGTGATGCAAAGAACGGCTCGTGAGGGTCGAATGCCTCGATGGTGAGGAACCAGTTATCCTCGTCATGGTTGGTGTCGATGAACTCCAGTCCCTGGCGGAACGTGACCGCCTGGGGCATGTCCTCCTCGTTCTGCAGGTACTTCCGGTTGACGAGATCCCGGTCGTCCAGAACGCCGACGCCGATCTGCTTCATCATCTCCCGCATGGCGGGCTTCGTGTGCGGGATGTATCCGGAAGCGTCCGGGATCCGGATATCGCCCTTCCAGGCGTCTCCTTCCTGGCCTCTGGCAAGTTCCCACGTGGTATAGCGGTTGTGATAGGTCGCACCGCCGTCTTCCCAATAGTGTTTGTGGTCCGAGGAGATGTGGGTGTGGACGCCTGCCTTGCTGAGCATGGCGGGCATGGAGTCATCGAAGGGTTCCAGCGGACCCCAGCTCCTGTGCATGAAGTTGTGGCGACCGGTGTGGATCTCACGCCGAGCGGGCATGCAGGGCATGGAACCGATAAAGCAGTTGTCGAAGGTGACTGCCCTCGCAGCCAGCCGTTCAAAATTCGGTGTACGGATGTCCCTGCAGCCGTACACGGAAAGATATCTCCGGCACAGGGAATCGTACATCACCATGATCGCTTTCATGTTTTTTCCTCGTTTTCTTCCGGTTTCACCTTATCTACTGAAATTGTACCAACCGCGGGAAACCCGTTCAAGGTATCCATTCAGGACGCCGGTGTGATTCGCAGCACTAGCGAAATGGAAAAAATAAGCACAGAGCGGAACAGGTCCGTTCTGTGCTGTTGTATTTTCGGGAAATGATCAGTCGTCCAGCGCCGTGGCGATCCCGGATTTCCCGTACCCGTACAGATTCCGGCTGCGCACCGCGAAGGCGGCTGTGATCACGAAGGTCAGCAGCTGCGTCGCGGGGAAACACCACCAGACGCCGTCCGCGCCGAGCAGAAAGGGAAGGGTCAGCATGGTGAGGTTGGGGAAGATCAGCGTCTCCGGAATGGACAGCATAGTGGCGATGCGGGTATTGTTCACCGCGGTGAACATGGCTCGGATGCCGATGTTGTATCCGAAGAACAGGAATCCCAGCGGGACCAGGTTCAGCCCCTTCAGGATCGCCTCCTCCAGGGGCGGGTTGCCCTCATGGCTGAGGTACAGCGAGACGATGCTGTGGCTGCCGAGCAGGTGCAGGGCAAAGATGAAGGCGAACAGTCCGGTGATGAGGACCATCAGCTGCTTCATGGTCCGCAGCAGCTTGGTCTTGTTCCGCTCGCCGTAGGCGTAGCTGACCATGGGTGTCGCGGCGTCGATGAGCCCGAAGAAGCCGGACATGAACATGAACTGGATGCTGTTGACGATGGTCCGGGCAGAGATGATCAGCTCGCCGCCGATGCGCAGCAGCACATGGTTGGTGACGAAACTGCTCAGTGCCAGGGACAGCGAAGTCAGCAGTTCGGGAAAGCCGAATTGGAAGACCCGGTACAGCAGTGTTCCCCATTCCGACACCGGTTTTGAGAAACCAAGTTCCGCGTCCGGTCTGCTGTAGAACCACAGACCGAGGGTGACACAGACTGCGGTGCCGATCAGGTTCGCCAAGGCACTGCCGCGGATGCCCATCCCCAGTTTGGCCATGAACAGCCAGTCGAAGAAAAAGTTACAGAATGCATTCACCAGCGTCGCAAACATGGCAAATTTCGGCCTGCCTGCCGTGACATAGCCCCTTGAAAAGAGGTAGTTCACTGTAATGATGGGAAGATACCAGTTGGAGATGCTCAGAAACTGGATCGCGTAGGTGATCAGATTCTCCGTGACACCCAGTGCCCGGAGGATCGGCTCCAGAAACAGGATCCGGATCAGGGCAAAGAGGCATCCGAAAGCGAACAGGACGATGGAAACGGAAGTGAAGCTCTGCTTCGCCTGACTGGAACGACCTTCTCCCATCTGGGTCGCGCACAGGACCAGAACGCCGCAGAGCATGCATGCCACCGCGTCAAGAATCATGAACAGGGGGTGACAGAGACTGAATGCCGCAAGCGCTTCAGTTCCCACATACCGGGAAAGGAACAGGCTGTCGTCCAGGGTCTGAAGCATAGACAGTGCAAATTGGGTGATGACCGGGGCGGCAACGTACCGGGCGAGTCCAGCAAGGGTATAGTCCTTGCCGATGGTTTTGACTTCGGTGTTTTCCACAGATGATAACCTCAAAATTTGTGCAAAGTAACGAATTAAATACTAAAGGGATTATAACGACATACCTGTATCTCCGTCAACAGATGGTTCGTACTTCAGTAAATTACCTAAAAAACGGATGCGATAGGGGACACAGTCTATGCAGCCCACTGAAGAAAAAACGCCCCGCTGAGACGGGGCGTTTACATCTTGATTCTGAATCAGTCCAGAGAAGCTGTGACGGCTCGGATCTTCTCCGTCAGTTTGCGCAGTTCCTTGTTGGAAAGTTGAGAATGGCTCTTCACGGCGATGTTCAGTTTCTCCAGTTCTTTTTCCAGTTCCCTATAGACGGAGGAGACGGCATAGTCCTCCGGTTCTGTGTGTTTCACAGGTTTTCCGCTGGTGACCGTCAGGAAACGGCCTGCTGCAAGGTCAAAGACAGTTCCGCTGAACGGCGCACTGACATTGAAATTGTACACATCCTTCAGATATTCCGCGAAGGAATTGATGACTTCGTCATCCCCATGATTGAGAAAGACTGTTTCCGGTTTCTTTTCGAAGCTGAGCAGCCAGGACACCAGACCGTTGCGGTCCGCATGCCCCGAGGTGCCCGGAAGAAGGGCAATTTCCGCTTTTACGGTGATCTCTTCACTGAACATTTTCACGGTCTTCGCACCGTCGAAGAGACGCCTTCCAAGAGTGCCCTCTGCCTGATAGCCCACGAAAGCGATGAGACTCTCGGGACGCCACAGGTTGTGTTTCAGATGGTGACGGATCCGCCCGGCGTCACACATGCCGGACGCGGAAATGATGACTTTAGGCTCCGGATCGGAGTTGAGAGCCTTGGATTCCTCCGCGGTGACGGAGAGTTCCAGCCCGTCGAACAGCAAAGGGTTGATCCCGCGTTCCACCAGTTCGCTGGCGGCTTCGTCCAGATAGGCGGTGTCGCAGTTCTGGAAGATCCGGGTGGCTTCTGCCGCAAGGGGACTGTCCACCACGACACGGAAATGATCGTGTCCCTTTACCAGTTCCTGCCCCTTGATCTCGCGGATGAAATAGAGCATTTCCTGGGTCCTTCCCACGGCGAAGGAAGGGATGATCACATTGCCGCCCCGGTCGAAGGTGCGCTGGATCATGGCTGCGAGAGCATCCATGTGTCCCGCCGGGTTCTGATCATGCAGGCGGTCTCCGTATGTGGATTCCAGCAGCAGGTAATCTGCTTCCGCCACCGGACTGGGATCCCGGATGATGGGCTGATCGGTGTTGCCTACGTCGCCGGAAAAGACCATGGTCTTGGTGATCCCGTCTTCTGTCATGGTCACGGAGATCGCCGCACTGCCAAGCAGATGGCCGATATCCGTGAAGGAGACCCGGATCCCATCTGCCGGACAGAAGGTCTGGCCATAGGGTTCGGGACGGAAAAGGGAGACCGTTTTTTCTACGTCATCCGAATCGTAAAGAGGTTCCACCTGACTGCGGTCGGACCGTTTGTTGCGCCGGTTGGTGTATTCCGCTTCCGACTCCTGAATGTGGGCACAGTCCAGCAGCATGATGCGGCAGAGTTCACAGGTGGCGGAGGTCGCGTAGATTTCTCCCCCGAAGCCGTGCTTTACCAGCAGCGGCAGGTTGCCGGAATGGTCCACGTGGGCGTGGGTCAGCAGGATGAAATCCAGTTCCGCCGGGGAAACAGGAACGGATTGGTTCTCAAACATGTCCCGTCCCTGTTCCATGCCGCAGTCGATCAGAAATTTCTTTCCGGCTGCCTCCAGCATCGTGCAGCTGCCTGTTACCTCGTGTGTTGCTCCTAAAAAAGTGATGACCATAAGGCCTCCGATATCTGAAAGATGGAAAGAGGCGTGCCACAGGCACGCCTTTTGTTATCCGATGTGCAGGAATTCCTTCAGCTTTTCATAGAATTCCTGGATCTTACCCAGTTTCTCCTCAAGCCCGCCAAACGTGGCGTTGAAGCGCTCCGAGAGTTCTCCGATGGTCTGGCTGATGGAATTGAAATACCGGTACACCCGGAACATGGCGTACAGCAGGAACAGGACCAGGATCGCGATAAGGGCGAATTTGATCCAGCCCCACACATAATCGGTCTTCTGCGTTCTGGTGATGACCTCCAGATGCCTGCGCTGCTCTTTGAAACCTTCCTGCACTTCTTTGCGGTCCGGCGTATTCTCCA
>JAEEGL016839382.1_pt1 | contig 16133 bp, 8 predicted proteins | sample 9134231 | NCBI WGS metagenome assembly JAEEGL01 (sample SAMN16246548, study PRJNA631951) | gut metagenome | biome: gut microbiome; feature: rumen; material: fiber-attached | host: Bos | place: Iran: Karaj | collected 2018-10
ATCTACCGCAACATCTTCTTCACCTATAGCCCTAACCGCATGAAGCTCATGGGCTATATGCTCTACGTGAAACTCGATATCTGGAAGAAAGCCCACACCGCCATCATGACCCTCACCAACGCCGAGCGCCGTCGCTTCGGCATCCTCAACGGCGACACCGAAGGCCTCGTCAACCTCCCCCTCCAAATCCTCGGCATGAAGCTCTCCATTTTCCTTCGCGAGGACACCGAGCACCCCTGCATCCGCGTCTCTCTCCGTTCCGTCGATGACTTCCCCTGCAACGAAATGGCTGCCGAATTCTTCGGCGGCGGAGGCCACAAGAACGCATCCGGCGGCGAGATCTGGGGCACCATGGACGATGCCCTCGCCCTCGTCAAGAAAGCCGTACAAAAATACTTGCCGCTTCTCAAAGAAGTAAATGATAAATGAAAGAATGAAACAATGAAAGAATAAAAACAAGTATATTATGAAAAACCTCATCTCCTTCCTCGTCCTGTTTGTTGCTGTATCACAGCAACCTCTCATGGCCGTAATGCCCGCCTCACCTGCTGACTTCCCCTATACAGAAGCCACTCAGCACTCTGGCAAGGTGCTGGACATGATCATCAAGGTCAACAACTACTGGCAGGCCCACAACACCCCCTACGTCCGTTCCTTCTGGGACCACGCCGCCTACCACACCGGCAACATGGAAGCCTATCGCCTCACGGGCCGTGCCGACTGGTACGCCTACACCGACAAGTGGTGCCGCCACAACGAATGGAAAGGTGCGAAATCCGATGACCGAGCCAACTGGAAGTACAAGACCTATGGCGAAGGTCAGGACTTCGTCCTCTTCGGCGACTGGCAGATCTGCTTCCAGACCTATATCGACATGTACAACCTCGTGCCCGCTCCCTATAAGGTAGCCCGCGCCATTGAGGTCATGAGCCATGAGTGCTCCATGACCGATACCCATTTCTGGTGGTGGGCCGATGCCCTCTACATGGTTATGCCGGTCATGACCAAGATGTACAAGCTCACGGGCGAAGTGAAGTACCTCGACAAGCTCACCGAGAACTTCCTTTGGAGCGACAGCCTCATGTATGACAAGGACGAACAGCTCTACTACCGTGATGCCAAATATATCTACCCGAAGGTCAAGACGGCCTGCAACGGCGGCAAGAGCTTCTGGGCGCGCGGCGACGGCTGGGTGCTCGCCGGCCTCGCCAAGGTGCTGGCTGACATGCCTCACGATTACAAGAACCGCCCCATCTTCGTGCAGCGTTTCCGTGAACTCGCCGAAGGCGTAGCCCGCGTCCAGCGCCCCGGTGGCTACTGGAGCCGCTCCATGCTTTGCGAGGATGACGCCCCCGGTCCCGAGACCTCCGGCACCGCCTTCTTTACTTATGGTATGCTCTGGGGCGTCAACCACGGCTACCTCGACAAAGCCACCTACGCTCCCGTCATCGAGAAAGCATGGAAATACCTCAGCGAGACGGCCCTGCAGCCCGACGGCAGCATCGGCTTCGTGCAGCCCATCGGCGAGAAGCCCGACCCCACCAAAACCGTTGATGCCCACTCCCAAGCCCCCTTCGGCACAGGCGCCTGGCTCCTCGCGGCCTGTGAGATGGTCCGTTACATCAACGCCGACCCTTATGCTCCTACTCTCAACTCTCAACTTTCCGCTCTCAACTCGATCTACCACCACACCCCCACCACTCCTACCGTCAGTGTGGGCGGCGGTTTCCCCACCGCAGCCCTTACCGGCTTCCCCACGCCCGCCGATCCGAACCTCCGCAATGCCGGCCATGAGGACTGCGGCACCTATGAGATCCACAACCCCACCGACGAAAACATCGCCCAGGTCATCCAGCTCACCACCATGGACGCCCTCCGCAAGGCGAACATCGCCGTCGCCCGTGAGTTCTTCTTCCTCGATGGCGACCGCAACGAGGTACCTTATCAGATCACCCACGACGACCGCGTCCTCGTCTTTTGCAGCGTGCGCCCCCATAGCAGCATTCATCTCACCATGCTCAAAGGTCAGCCCCTCGACTACGAGCTCACCTGCAACGGTCGCATCTACCCCAACCGTTGGGACGACCTCGTCTGGGAGAACGACCGCTGTGCCTGGCGCTTCTATGGTCCAGGCGCTCATAAGAACATGCGCAACAATGCCTATGGCTTCGACACCTTCGTCAAGAACACCCCCCATCCCATTCAAGACCAGCTCTACCACAACGAGCTCACCTCCTATGGTGTCAACGAGCGCATGAAACGCGATAAGAGCCCTCTCGACTGGAACGAGGTGCACCGCGGCTACACCTACCACCGCAATTTCGGTGCCGGCATGGATGCCTACACCGTAGGCGCCACCCTCGGCGCTGGTGCTGCAGCCCTAATGGTACTCCCCTCCCTGCCATCCCAAGGAGGGAAGAAATCCTCCAGCAATAAGAAAGCCTCCCCTCGGGGAGGTCTGGAGGGGGCCACTCTTCTCTACCCCCTTTATTATGAGAAAGCCGAGATTCTCGACAACGGTCCCCTTCGTTTCACCGTCCGCATGACCATGCCCGCCCAAGCCCTTCCCCCCACGGGGGGAGTTGGAGAGGGGCCTTCTTTCCGCGAAATCCGCCTCATCACCCAGGACTGCGGCAGCCATTTCGCCCGCGTCGAAGTCACCTACGAAGGCATCACCCAGCCCACCCCCGTCTGTGCCGGCATCGTCGTCCACGAATCAGCCCCCAAGGCCTACGTCCTCAACCAGCAGGAAGGATGGCTTACCTACGCCGAGCCCCTCGACAACGCCGACAAGCGCATGAATGGCGAACACTATCTCGGCATCCTCATACCAAACGTTGACAAGTTGACAAGTAAACAAGCAGCCAAGGCAACATCCAAGACCAAAGCATCCAACTCGTCAACTCGTCAACTCGTCAACTCGTCAACTAAAGTTCAATTCCTCCCCCTCCCCGAGAAGCGTGCCGGAGGCATAGGCCACGCCATCATCCAGACCACCTACACCCCCGGCCAGCCCTTCGTCTATTACACCGGTTCCGCCTGGAGCCTCTATGACGTACCCACCCACGCCATCTGGCAGGAAACCCTCCGCCACGAAGCCCGCACCCTCACCAACGGCCTCCAACTCATCGAGCATTAACCTCTTCCCCATCCATCACAACGAGAAGCGGAGGGAGAAACACACCTTTCGTCTTTCCACTGTTCACACTAACAGATGTCAACCACCAACTCACAAGAACAAATTTACGCCTCGCTGCGCAACGCTATAGAAGAAACTATCGGCAGGAAGCTACGCACGCCCAAGGATTTCGATTTCCTCGCCGAGAGCATCTTCGAGAAGCTTCATCAGCGCATCAGCCCGACCACGCTCAAGCGGCTCTGGGGATACCTGCATGACACTTCCTCTTCGCCCCGTCCATCTACCCTCGACCTCCTCGCCCAATTCATCGACTATCCCTCCTACGCCGACTTCACCAGCGCCAATTGTGCCATCATCCCTACCCCCTCACCGAACGAGACCCCCACTCCTGACGAGCCCCCCCCTCCCTACGAGGCCCCCTCACCGAACGAGACCCCCACTCCTGACGAGGCCACCGTGCCCGAGGGGTCACCCTCGGGTCCCCCCTCACCCCCTAAGAAGAGCCATCTTTCACTTTTCACTCTCTCACTTTTCGCTCTTTCTCTCCTCCTTCTTCTCATCGCTATCCCCCTCGTCATTCGCGGTCTCCATTCCCCTTCACCCAACATCCTACATCAGGGCACTAAGTTCACCTGCCAAAAAGACTACCTCAAGCTCTTCGATGTAGCGCTCGACAAGTACACCCCATACTGGTTTCAACACCCCAAGTATCCTTATATCTTCTTTTGGGCTCCCGAATACCACCATCCTGTCTGGCATAACGAAGGCGACCCCGCTCAACTTATGCCCACCATCACCACCTACTACCACCCCGCCGATTACCCTACCGACTCGGCCTCCCTCGCTATATTAGCCCAGCGCAACAAAGAGTACTACACCACCACCCTACAACATAGGCGCGTGCTCATCACATTCATGAAAAACCTTTTCGACACCACCTACGTCTATCTTGGCGTCTATCGTTTATCCTCTCTGTCCGATAGCACCCGCCAGATCTGGGAGCGTGCCCAGGACGACCTGGACATCGACCACCTCGAATACCTCGAGCTGTATCATGAGTGATAAGATCCCAATTTGAAGACAGAGGAAAAGTTTTTTTATGTTTTTGCCTCAGCGCGTGTCAGTGCTTCGCAGAAGCTGTTATCAGCTTGTGGATGAGCGTGAAAGCTCGCTTTCAAGCACTTAGGAACGAGGTGAGAACATAAGGCGTAGCTCACAGAACACGCGATAAAGTGTTTTTATCGTTTTTTTCTTCAATAAACTCACGAAAGTTGAATCACTAATGTCTTAGCTGATGAGCATTGTTTTGCTTTGATGATGTGTGCCTTTTAAAAATTCTCTCCGTGAGTGCGAAAATAAGACTATATCCGTGCAAAAAAACGCCATCTGAGGGATAAAATAGCGATTTGGACCAATTGGACCAACATTTGGACTGATTTTCCCCTTGTTTCTTTCCGCCTTTTATCGTATCTTTGCGCCCGAAACATGTCCGGAAAGGACAAAATGAGACTAAAATCGATGTCAAACAAAAAAAATCAGCCCACGATGGCACGACTTTCAGAAAAGATGCCTATCTTTGCAGCGCAGATGTAACCCATCTGCCGCAATGCGAGGAGCATCATGACACCGTTCTGTTAGTGAATCTGGACAATCCACGTAATGAAGAACAAAGTCTGAGAGCCGTCCTCCTATGATGGTATATCGTACCGCTTGGCGCGTACCTTATATATTATAGGTGTGGGCTGATTTCATTCTTTTCATTACAGGTAGTCCAGAACCTTCTAACAGAGAATGTCAGAAGGCCCACACCGTTGTGTGTGTATATGAATATCCTTCAACACATTTGAGATATGGACAGACTTTTATGTATTAATGATATTATTCACACTTATTTCACCTATTTCAATAATGGTGAGATACAGTCATCCCTTTATCAACGTGAATCTATGATGAGGGAAATGAATGAAATCAAAGAAGATTATGATAATATCGGGAGTAAATGGCCTAATGGCAAAAAGATAACACTTGAATTAGTCCTAAGAAAATGTGTCAGAGGAATTTTTTCAAGAGGACACCAATATTGTATTAATGTCAACGCAGTGAATCAAGCTGTCCAAAAACTGCTTAAGGGAACCTGTATAATCAATGGCAAGAATCAGCCTTTTATTCAAAGAAATCGCATAAACGAAGGCTTCAAGGATTTTGAAGAATTATATGATGCTATAAAAAGTTTAATAAGCATACCTGGAATTGGTGCTGTGACAATCTATGATACAGCCCGACGCATTGGTCATATATTAAGGAGCCCTATCTATCCTTTACAATATGTATATTTACCTGCAAGAAAAGTAAGAAATGCAGGTAGCTTTATTATAGGTAAAGAAATGAATTATAGAGAACCTGCTTCACTTTTCTTTCCTCATTTTGGTACACTTCTACCATTATTTATAGAGGATATCTTGTGTATCTTCTCTGAATGGTTCTGGGGTTATCGAAATATGCACCCTCGTCCTCCATTCAATAAATCCGAAAAAAGAGTTGGATGGCCTTGGTGGAGTATTAAAGAGGAAACCTTCAGGGAGAAAATACTGGATGACATTCGTCAAGAGGATTTCCAACTCCATCGTCGTTGGAAAGAATTCCCGATGATTACTTATCCGTCGGCCCATACGCTACGAAAAAACAAAAGAAAAAGCATTACTCCTTGCAATAAGTCTATATGTAAACATCACCCTTAGCTAAATAATAACCAACAACTAATAATCAATTAACAACCAATGATACTCTTATGAAAACTAATTATCTCTCATTTATTGGCTTGTCGCTGTTGCTGAGCGCAATGGCAATACCATCTTTCTCGCAGGTCGTCTCGAACGACAACGAGGATGAAGTGTATAAAGTGGATCAGCGATTCGGGCAGGACTACGTGCCCGGGCAGGTGCTGGTCAAGATGAAAGACAGTTCTCCCGCTAATGTGCGGAAGATTCAGGGCAAGTTCAAGAGCGCAGGCATTAGCAAGCTCGATGCCGTGCTTCAAGAATTTGGCGTGGAAGATATGGAAAAACTACTGCCCAATGAGAAACCTGGTCGTAAACTCCGCAAGGCGAAAGCATTCAATGGCTCTGTTGTGCAGGAGCACGACCTCTCACAGCTCTATCTCCTGCAGATGAACGAGGAAAAAGCGATGGAGACTCATCAACTTGTTGAGCGCCTTTCTGAACTGCCTGAGGTGGAATATGCGGAGCCTAACTACAAGGCTTTTGCCTTAGCTGACGTAAACAGTTTCAGCCTCGAGCCTCTGTTCAGCCAGCTTTGGGGACTGACAGCCATCAATATGCCCAGCTTGTGGCGGGCTCCCAAGATTACCCAGAAACGTCCCGTCATTGCCCTCCTGGATACTGGTGTCGATATCACACACCCCGACCTTGCAGACAACATCTGGACAAACACGGCTGAAGCTGAGGGTGAGGAAGGTTACGACAATGACAATAACGGCTTCAAGAATGATGTTCATGGCTGGGACTTCATCAACCAGACAGGCAATATCCGCGACTTTAATGGTCATGGTACGCATTGTGCTGGTATTGCAGCCGCTATTGGTGATAACCACATAGGCCTTGTAGGTGCCAATCCAGAAGCCCTCATCATGCCTATCACCATCATGCAGAGCGATGGCACGGGCGACATTGCCACCATCATCCGCGGCATTGACTACGCTACAACGATGGGAGCCGACATTCTGAGTATGAGTATTGGTACCTATGCCACTTCCACAGCCTTCGAACAGGCTCTTGGCAGGGCCTATCAGAATGCCATCCTTGTGGCTGCGGCTGGTAATGATGGTTTAAGCCTATATAAAATGCCAATGTTCCCTGCCGCCTACACCTTTGTGCTTGGCGTGCAGGCATCGGCAGCTTCTGGAGCCATGGCTGGTTTCTCGAACTACGATGACGATGGAGCATTCTTCTCGGCATACAGTGAGGATAAGCTCTACAATTATGAACTACGTGCTCCAGGTGCCAGCATCATGAGTATTTGGCCAGGTGGCAGATACCGCTCGTTGAACGGCACCTCTATGGCTTGCCCCTTAGTGGCAGGAGCCTTGTCACGGCTAATACAGTGCAAGGAAATAGATAGCAAAGAGGAATTGTTTGGCGACCTCATTCATTCAAAGACCTTGCTGGGTGACCTTGACATCTATCATGCCTATCAGATGAGTGATGAGAACCGTAAACCCACCCTGTCGTTCGTCACCTATACTATTGATGACAGTGAGGGTGATGGGGACGGCAGACCTGATGCGGGTGAAATTATTGCCATATATCCTACCATCCGTAACGGATGGGGGATGGCCAATAATATTCAACTTAGCATAGAGGTTGGTGAAAATGAAGATCCAGAAATTGTGGAATTTTTGAATAATGATGTCGATTTTGGTTCTGACCTTAGCAGCTATGCCAAGAATGTTGCTGTCACGCCTCTTCGCATGAAGATAAGTGAGAATTGTATTGATGGTCGACACATCAAATTGGTTATCAAGGCAACATGCGATAATATTACCGAGCAACTCAACCAAAATATTATGTTGATTGCCGAGAACGGAGTTGAAATTGGAGGTGTTATTGCGGAAGACATGACACTTACAGCAGATAAGAACTATATTGTAACATATACGATTGCTGTGCCTAACGGAGTAACACTGACTATAGAGCCAGGCACCATATTGAAATTTAAAGATGGAACAGGATTTAAATGCCAAGGCACATTAAATGCAATTGGAGAACCAGGCAAGATGATAGAATTTACAAGAACAGATCTAGGAGAAGGAATTATTCAAACACTTGATTTTGGAAATAACACATTAGAATATGTATCAATACATCATTTAAGTTCTAACGATTTTGGTGCTTTTGCCGCTAACCGGTTTGATAATAGCATTGCTTACAAAATAAAAAGGTCAGCCAATAACACACATAGTAAGTGGGTTAATTCCAATATTACTGATTGGTACGTATGGGGGGATTATTATCCTGGTTATGGTAATTATGTTAATAATAGCAATATATGTAATAATATTTGTGAGTACGGCTCGCCTATACATGTAAATAATTATCTAAATAATTACTCTGTAAATAATAGTAATCTGATTAACAACAAGTTTAATGATAATCTGATTCTTTTAATGCCTAATAGAAATGACATAACAACCGTGACGACAGATAATTACATAGGAACAGGATTAGCATCTTCTGCAAAAAAATTAGTTGCTGATTTCGATAATCCTATGGGAACATATGACGGTTATGCAGCATTCGACTTCAGTGATATGCGCACTGAACCTGTTCGTGAAGCTCACGGCATAGTATGGAAGGTTGTTGTGAATAGCTTTGATGCACAAGACGATTTTGAACAACTTCCCCCACTCGGCGTAGGACGTCATAAGTTCGAAGTCTATTTCAATCGTCCGATGAATAAGGAAGTGGCTCCGCAGATTTCTTTTGGCGTTCGTGAGCCTTATACTCAGCATGTTGTTGCCGAAGATGGTTCATGGAATGAGGAAGGAACCATCTATACTGCCTACAAGACCATTACGGGCAAGACGAAGAGCGATGGTTTGAACCGCATTTATGTCTATGGAGCAGAGGACGATGAATTCTTTGAAATACCATACGAGAATACTCGCTTCAATATCAACATCCAAGCTGCTGGAAGCATGGCTACTGGCTTCATGGCAGAAGCAGGACTCGGAAAAGTCAGCCTGACATGGAACAACGACGAAAACGACTTCGACGATGCCATGGGATTCAACATCTATCGTTACACACTCGACGATGAAGGCAAACCTACGGCATCAGTTCGCATTAACGAGGAAATCGTTGATATTGAGACGATAGTCTACACTGACTACGATGTTACGCCGGGCACAACATATTATTATATGTATAAAGTACTCTCAACCGACTTGCAGGAGTACGACGTCTCGAATGTTGTAGCTGTGACACCCTTGACTGGTGAACAGGGCGATGCCAACGGCTCAGGTGAAGTTGATGTGGCAGACGTGATTACCACCGTCAATTATGCTGCCGGCCAGCAGCCGAAGCCTTTCATCTTCGAGGCGGCTGATATGAACGCCGACCTCAGCATTGACATTCTTGACGTGATTGGCATTATCAAGGTCATCTTGCATCCCGAAAGCGCGGTCAAGGCCGCGGTTAACAGCACGGCAACCTATACCATTGAGGATGGCACGCTGTATGTGGATAGCCCAGTAGCCTTGGCTGGCGTGCAGGTTCAGTTGGCGGTCGATGCAGGTCAAGAGATTACGGTGACCGACGACTTGAAGGGTTTCGAGCACACCTCGGCTTGGTTCTCAGACAACGACTACTTTTTCATGGCCTACAACATGGCCGGCAAGACGCTCGAAGCTGGACGTCACGCCCTCCTGCACCTCGGTTCGGGCAAGATCTCCAAGATTCGTCTGAGCGATGCCGAAGGCCACAATGTAGAAGCCATTGGCGATCAGGCGACCCGCGTGAACCGCATGGCAACTGACGTGATGACCGTCAAGGGCATTTATGACTTGCAGGGCCGTAAGCTCACGGGCGACAGTAGCCGCGAGGTACAACTGCCGAAGGGCGTGTATATCATTAATGGAAAGAAGGTTGTCCGTTAAGAGCCCCCTCCCAACCTCCCCAAGTGGAGGAGAAAGTATTTCGTTCAACCTGAATTATTCGATTTTTGAAAGAAATGAATAAGATTATCAATATGTTGGCAGCCTTTCTCCTATGTTTCGGCATAGGAGCGAGGGCTGGCAATATTGTCACGATAGGGACGGCCAGTGGCGCGCCAGACGAGGAGGTTGTAGTGAGCGTGAGTCTCACGAATACGGATGCCGTCTCAACGCTGCAGGTGGCTATTCCGCTGAATGAGCAACTGACATTCGTGGGCGGTTCTGCTTTGCTGAGTAGCCGTTGTAGTAATCACAACGTAACAGCCGGCGTGAAGGACGGGACGCTGAACATCATGGTCTATTCCATCGGCTTCACAGCCATTGGAGGACAGGAAGGCGAGGTCGTCTCGTTCCGACTGAAACTTGGCAACCTGCCGACAACCATCGCGTTGACACCCTCGAAAGTCATCCTTGCTGACACCGATGGCAACAACCTCGAGGATGCAACAACGGAGAGCGGCAGCGTGAGCATACGCTGTGCAAAAGCTCAGTACAATACCACGGCTATAGACTTCGGCAGCGTACCCATCCGTAGCACCTACACAAGGAATCTGACGGTGACGAATATAGGCAATGAACCCTTGGAGGTGACAGACCTGCAATTCAGCAAGTACCCGACAGACTTCTCGTCGACGACAACGTTTCCGTTTACGGTCAGCGCCGGCAGCAGTGCCAGCATCAACATCACGTACGCTCCACAGCAACGCGGAACGGTAAGCGAGACCGTGAAGGTCCTGTGCAACAGCATCTCCAAGCTGAACAATATCGCATTGAAGGCGCAACCGTTTGCCGTGAACGAACTGCACCTGCAGCCTGCGTCAGGCATTGCCGACGAGATGGTGACGGTCAGCATGACGATGAACAACATGGATGCCATCAGTGGTTTCCAGTTCGAGTTCACATTGCCATCGCAGCTGGAATACGTGCCGAATAGCTTCACACTCTCCGACCGCAAGCAGGATCACACCATCGTCACGTCGACCACAAACGGCGTGCTGCGCATCCTCTGCTACTCACCAGCGGACAAACCCTTCAACGGCGAAGATGGCGAACTGGCTACGATGCAGCTGAAACTTACAGGGCGCAACAGCACGACCTTGAAAGCATCGAAGTGCGTGCTCACAGCCACCATCGATGATCAGGTGACGAACGTATGCTCGGCCGACTATGGCGCTACCATTACCATTCGGAGCCCACGTATTAATGCAAGCAATACGTTGAACATGGGAGCAACACCCATTACAGCGGATGCCGAAAGTAATTACGTGATTCGCAACGATGGCAATGCTCCATTGACCATCAGCCGAGTGGAATTCAACAAGGATGATTTCTATATCAGGCAAACATTGCCGCTGACGATTGCAGCGAATAGCAGTACAACGTTGAATGTGGTCAATCCCAGCTCTACAGAAGGCAACTTTGATGCCGTGATGCAAATCTACTCGAATGATCCCGAACTGCGATTGTGGAATGTGGCGGTGACAGGCAACCGGTTCGCACCGAACTATTTCCAGATTAGCATGGATAATGAAGATGTATCGGCATTCAACAATCTAAGTATAGACATATTTGTCAACACCTACGACCCCATTGTCGGCCTTCAGTTTGACCTGACCTACCCAGGTCGAGCATACGAGCCCTTTGAGAACAACTATACTTTGGAGGAAAGAGCTGCAGGCATGACTGTGACGTGGCGTCAGATCGACAGCAACACATTGCGTTTTTTCTGTTATTTCTTGTCTGGCAGCGGGATTGCCGCTGGCGAAGGAAAGGTGATGAACCTGCAACTTGCGCCCAAAGGCGGAGAGGCTCCAGGTGGTCATTACACGGTTGGTGTGCAGAATATCAAGCTTGGCACCGCCGAGATGATGGATAAATACACTGGCGCGAATAGCGAAATTGCCTTCACCATCATTTATCCTGTAGAAAGCATCAGCATCTCCTCCACCACTTTGACATTAGCCGGTGGCGAGAGCGCAACTCTCAGGGCAGGCGTGAACGCCAATGCTACGAACCAGAATATCGTTTGGAGCTCGGCCGATGGGGACATCGCCTCCGTAAATGCAAACGGAAAGGTGACAGGCAAGCACAGAGGAGCCACAACGATAACCGTTGCTTCTGAAGAAAACCCGACTATCACAGCCACATGTACGGTGGAGGTGACAAGTGACGTCACTAGTAATGTGAGATTGCCGAACGTTCCCTTCGAATTCTTCTACGACGCATTTGAATATGACGAAACGAGTCATTCGATTCCCAACCATCCATTGGCCAACCTAAGTGCTTATTCTCTGCAATTAACAGAGAACATACCTGAGAAGATAGATGATGTTATGTTACGCATAAACAATAGGTGCAAAGGGTATATCGACAAATGGGCCTATGAATCGACCGAGTCAGGCAGTTATTTCTACCGAAGCGGGCAGGAGTGCATGACCATCGTCTGCAAAGTCAACCCTAATTATGGCAGCGGAGGCAATGCCAGCGACTTTATCAGTAATCGTGGCTGGGGCTATAATTATATGTTCCGTATTGGCGATCATGGGAGAATGTTCTTGCATACGGGAACGGCATATAGTGAAGCCACTTCGTTGGCTGTTCAAGCCAATGAACCCCAGATACTGGCCGTCAGAGTGGATGGAGTGAACAATACCATCAAGCTCCAGAATCTGACAACCGACGAATCCCTTACCGTAAACGGAGTGAACTGGGGCGGCAGTGACAATGTGTTCAAGTTGTTTTATAACGACGACGGTGAATATTTCTTAGGAGACTTCTATTGGATGTACTATTCCTTTGAACTGCTCACCGATGAACAGCTAAACGTATTTACCAGCACAGTTGCGATGGGCGATGTTAACGGCGACGGACTGATCAATCTGACGGATGCGGACTGGATTGTCAAGCACTTCGTAGGTAAAACTCCAAACGGCTTCATCAGTAATGCCGCCGATGTCAATGGAGACGGTCTCATCAACCTCTCTGATGCCAGTCAGGTGGTCAATATATTCGTAGGTAGAAACTAAAACCAAATAATGAAATGAAAAAGAAACTAAGTATCTTTCTATTATGTTCTTGGGCAATTGGAGTTCAGGCTCAAAGGATCGTCGTCTCTAATGTCGAAGCGCTGCCTGGAGAGACTGTCTCGCTGCAAATGCAAATAGATTGTGAAGGCGGAAGTTACACAGGTTTGGAATTTGACATCTTATTCCCCTGTGATGGCTTCACCACGGGTAGCGCCACAAATACCACCTCTGGCTGGGACGGCGCATTCACCATCGGAGATGTTGGAGGTGTCGGCATCGCCAATCTGGCACGCTGTGGCGTACTGTCCTATTCGGCTACGCCCATACCAGGCCAAGGCCTCCATCCATTGGGAACTGTAGAATTCACTGTACCCTCGGCATTAACATTGGGTGAATATACAGTCAAGGCAACTAACATGACACTCATTGGCGAGGGTCGAACTCCTGTTGCAGAAGTATCTTTCCAATTGAATGTGGTATCCATACATACCGTAACGCTCGACGAGAGCTCTACAGAATTGCCCGTAGCCAGCAATGGCGCGGTCAACGTCGTCGTACAACGCACGATTAGAGGAGGCTACTGGAGCACAATTGTGTTGCCTTTCGCAATGAGTGCCACGCAGATTAGCAATGCCTTCGGCAACAATGTTGAGGTCGATTTGGCCGACTTCACGGGTTCTGACACTGAGGTTGATGGTGCAGACAATGTGGTAGGCATTCAAATGAATTTCCAGAACGTGACGGCTATCGAAGCCAATCATCCTTATTTAATAAAGGTGTCGCAAGATATCACTAGCTTTTCCTTAAACGGCGTTAATGTCACGCCTGACGAAGAAGAAGCTTATATCGAGTTTGACAATGGAAAAACAGGTTCTCGTCGAATAGTCTATAGTGGCTTCTATGGGACATATCATGCAGGAACCAAATTGGATGAAAACACATTGTTCCTCAATGGCAACAAGTTCTACTATTCAGACGGTACTATTCAAATGAAAGGTTATCGTGCCTATTTTGAAGTCCTTGATCTCCTCCCAGATGCAGAGAATGGAAATTCGGTGAAACTGTTCATCGACGGCCTCGAAACCAAGGTCGATGGGCTGAACGAGAAAGATACGACAAACACGATCTTCGACCTCAGCGGACGCAAGATCGAAAAACCGCAACAGCGGGGTGTATATATAGTCAATGGCAAGAAAGTGATTATTAAGTAATGACCCTAAATAACTCCACAATGAAAAAAATATATATATCACCCGAAATAGCATCTTTGCAACTTGCAGCAGAACTTCCCGTAGCCGACAGTCAAATAAAGTCCGGCGGCGACGTAACGGACATCACCTATGGCGGTAAAGTTAGTTCTGGAGATAACATTGCTCCAGAAGTCAAAACCAATTCCTACAACGTCTGGAACGACGACTGGAGCAAATGAGGAAAGAGATCTGAGGTCCGATGGATGATGGATGATGTCGGATGTATGAGGTCCGATGTATGAGGACTCAGATGTCTGATGTAATAGGTACAGCAGCCATACCCTTCACGGCGAGAGGTATGGCTGCTAGAGTTGGTAGCCTATATGCACTATAGGCACTGCGAGGAGAAACTCAGTTATTGGCGAACCTATACCGGTGTGGAGGTGGATATCATTGTGGGTGACGCTCGCATAGCTATAGAGATAAAGTCAACGGAAGAGGTGCAGAACCGACACATTAAAAACCTGAAGGCGTTTGCAGAGGAACATCCTGACAGCAAGCTAATGATAGTATCTCTTGATGTGTTTACGCGCCAAATGGGCAAAATAGAATGCATCTACGTCATGGACTTCTTCCATCGCTTGTGGACTGATGGCATCTAATTAAGTGTGGCCGGAGCGCCGTAGACACGCATTCTTTGGAAAATTTAGTGTTTGGAAACATTTTGTTTGTTATATTTTTGATATATAGAAACATTTCAGTACCTTTGCAGCTGTTGACAATACCGAGGTCGGCCATCGGAACCGCATTCCTCTATTGATGTTCGGTCTGCTGTATTAATCAATAAATCCCGCCGCACGGTGCATCGACGGCACCATGCGGCGGGAGTGGTAATTGCCTCCTTCCGGAGAGATTGAATGGGACTATTTCTTCTTCGCAGCGCCATAATGAGAAGAAACTTATCTAACCTCATAACCAACACGCTTCGCCTCCTATGCGAGACTTAAATTATTGAAGTAATCAGCAATTTATTAATGAAAAATTTGGTGTTCCAAATAATTGTTTCTATCTTTGCACTGCAAAAATGGTCGAATAGTGCGACTAAATTTGCAGTAAAAGAGTCTTTGGATTATGATTATCAATAGAGAACACTACGTAAAAGAACTGCTCAGCAAGCGATGGAACGGAAAAGTGAAAATCATCACAGGCATCCGTCGCTGTGGTAAATCTTTCCTGCTTTCTACTCTTTATAAAGACTATCTAAAGGCAGAAGGAGTGACAGATGACTGCTTCGTGGAAATTGCATTGGACAAGAAAGCCCATTTAAAGTACAGGAATCCCAATGAGTTGTACGACTATGTACTTAGCAAAACGCAAGATGTAACGAAACGCTACTATGTGTTCATAGATGAGATACAGCTGTCGTTCAAGGTGAAGAACGAAGACGTGGACGAAAGTCTTGTACCTGAAGAGGATCGTGAGATGCTCTATACTACCTTCTACGACATTTTAAATGACCTGATGGGACGGAGTAACCTGGATGTATATGTGACTGGCTCAAACTCGAAGATGCTTTCAAAGGATATTGTCACCAACTTCCGCGACCGCGGGTCGGAAATCAAGGTTTATCCTTTGTCGTTCAAAGAGTATTATCCTGTTTCCGGTCTGGAAAAGGCGGATGCTCTTGAGGAATATTTGACTTACGGAGGAATGCCGCTGGCGGTGCTGGAGAAAGACGAGACAGAGAAACGCAAATATTTGAAAGGACTCCACAAGAGGGTTTATATCAAGGACATCGTAGAGCGGTATAAACTGAAGGACGATGAAGTACTGGAGGCACTGATTGATTCGCTGTCATCTGCTGTTGGTTCCTTGACCAATCCGCATAATCTAGCCAATGCCGCAGGCACACTGATGAAGCGTAGTACGTCTGACCACACCATCAAGAACTATCTGGACTATCTGGAAGATGCTTACCTGTTTGCAAGTGCCAAGCGATACAATGTGAAAGGGAAACGCTATTTCGAGAACACGCTGAAGTTCTATTC
>JAEEGL010175918.1_pt1 | contig 16132 bp, 13 predicted proteins | sample 9134231 | NCBI WGS metagenome assembly JAEEGL01 (sample SAMN16246548, study PRJNA631951) | gut metagenome | biome: gut microbiome; feature: rumen; material: fiber-attached | host: Bos | place: Iran: Karaj | collected 2018-10
CTACAAGCGGAAAGGCGTAAGGGGAGCCTTCGTAAGCACATTAGGTGCCTGCCTACCCTCCTTCATCATCATTCTGCTCATAGCCTTTGCCTTCCTGCAGTTTAGGGATAACCCCTGGGTGGAGAAGTTCTTCAAAGGCCTACGTCCTGCAGTAGTGGCTCTAATAGCTGCTCCTGTGTTCCGCATGGCCAAGAGTACCCGCATCAACCGATACAACGTATGGATTCCCATATTGGCCACCTTTGCTATTTGGCTTTTGGGTGTCAGCCCCGTGTACATTATATTAATTGCAGGACTGGGCGGCTACGCCTATGGGCAGTATTTGAGGGATTAGTTTAGAGTTTAGAGATTAGAGATTAGCGAAAGAAACAGTAAACAGTAAACGGTAAACAATAAACGGTAAACAAAAAAAAATCATGGTAATACTGTTATTAAGATTATTCTGGACATTTTTCCTCATCGGACTTTTCGGGTTCGGTGGCGGCTATGCCATGATATCCATGATTCAGACCGAAGTGGTGACACACCAACACTGGATGACAATGGGACAGTTTACCGATATTGTAGCTATCAGCCAAAGCACACCCGGCCCTATCGGTATCAACAGCGCAACATACGTTGGCTATACAGCAATGGTAAATGCCGGATACGATCCTGCCTGGGGTATTCTGGGTAGCTTCATCGCCACTTTTGCCGTTGTATTTCCCAGTTTTGTACTTATGCTTATCATCAGCAAGTTCCTGATGAAGTACAAGAGCCATAGTGCGGTCGAAAACACCTTCCAAGGTCTGCGCCCAGCCGTAGTGGGTCTTTTGGCTGCAGCTGCCTTACTGTTAATGAACGAGGAGAACTTTGGTAGCAGATCAGAGACGCCATGGCAATTCTGGATAAGCGTAGGCCTGTTCCTTTTTGCCATGATTGCTCACCGCATATACAAGACCAACCCCATCCTTATCATCTTGCTATGCGGAATAACAGGAATGCTCCTGTTCTAAGAAACAGAAGCATTCACCCATTATATATTCCTATAAGTTTTATCTTATAACTTCAACTTGCGCGAGCGAGTGTGTCCGTTTACTGTCCACTTAACCAGATAAATGCCGCTGGGTAATATAGAAGCATCAATAGCCTTTGACACACTGCCAGATGCCTGCATACGTCCGTTCAAATCATAAACGGCAATGGTTCCCTGTACATTCTTTACGTCGTTAGGGATTCTAATATGGATTTGCCTATTGCTATCCATAGTGATTCGGTAGTCAAAGTCCTCCTTCCACATAGAAGCTATATCTACCGTCACGTTTTCATCAGCTTTCTCTATGTACCATTGGCGCGTAGGCTTTTTCGCATTGTCAGAATTGTTAGTCCAACTGATAACGGGATTTCCGTCTGCACTTCCTGAGTTGTGATTGTTCCAGGCAAGACCGGTTTTCTTATTTTCCAAGGCCCAGTTATCGCCTGCCTTTACAAAACGCCATAGCTGACGTTCCTCCTCTTCGTCGATGGGCAACACCTGCAACTGCGTACCTGTCACATACTGCCCCGAGGAGCCATCGGCCATATCCGTGATGGCTAGATTACTTTCACGGCTTACCAATCGGTAATAGTCGGCAGTAATTGGCTGTATCTCCCATTGCTGGGTCATATATCTGTCTGCATCCATGCTCCAGGTACCCACGCTGTTTGTACCGTCGCAAATATCCACAGGATGATCCACCCCCACATTATATATATAATAGTAAAAGTCCTTGTCTATCCCCATGGGATTGGTAGCCTTAGGTTTGGGAGGTTGGATACCATCTGGATTGGGAAATACGGAAGAAAGATAGGTGGCATGATCCACCAAAAAGCTCTTGAGGTAGTCAATACCCTCCTGATACGTACTGAAGAGTTGCAACTCATCCCATGTACGCTGATTAATAGGCCAAATCTGGAAATTAAGCTGCTGACTCTCATCTATCACAGCAGCCAGACTATCCACAAAGGCAAGTGTTTTATCCACAAGATTTTCCTGCAAAACAGCCTTATGCCAACGACGCCCTATCAGGTTACGGAACCAAGGGTCGCTATTCATCCTGTTGAACCATTGCCTTTCTGTACTGCTGTATCCGTATTCCAGCATCAGCTTATTGGTCATCTCGCCTAAGCGATTACAGTTATTGAATCCTATATCAAAATCCCAAATAGGGCCCATATACAAATGGTCATCAGCCTGATCCTTGTAACAATAGATACTGTACAAGCCATCGCAGTTGGCCGTATATTCTACCGTCAGATACCATGATGCAAGAGCGAGACTATCAAAGAGTGCACGATAACCATTTACAGGGTCTTGGTAATCAGCCGAGAAAATATGAGACTCTACATTGTTCATATAATCTCTGATATAATCAATCTGTGAATTCTGTATCACATCCTCGTCTGGCGATTTTACGCCAACCTTCACACCTTTATTTGTGGAGAAGTGTATTTCCTGACTGCTGGCAGGAGCACCTATCTCCATGAAGTAGCCGCCAGAGATATCAGAATCTTCTGTGGGGATTTCTTCCTGCTCCACGATATTGATACGATGCTTACGAATATCTATATGGTCACTTATCTGGTAATTGCCGATGAAGTTGCCGTTCAGGGTTACATCTACGAACTGGGCAGCTGGAACGTACACTTGTCCCAGTTGCTTGCCGATGAAACTGGCAACAGCATTGCGGATAAGCGTCTTATCCACACAGTTGGCCATCAGCGTCCAGTTACGTGCATTAGCATACCCCTTACCTAGGAACTTCTCCTTATCCTTGAACTTTATACGATAAGGCTTCTTAGGAACATTCCAAGTGCTGTTACCACGACCACGAATCTGCAAAGAGTCAAAAAGTTCTGACTGTCCATCCTGAACTCGCCACATCTTGGCATATTTGTAATCGTACTTACTGTCGATAGAAGAGCCGTCCAAGGTATTGATGTAAAGGGCAGGCAGATTGGTAAGCTGTACCATGTAGTTGGGCATCCCGCCATTCCTCAGATTCTCCAGTTCTGCACAGAACTCATCATAAGCTTTCTGTAATACAAATATGTCGGCATTGCTTATCCCATCATCTGACATTTTTTCGCCTGCATCTATAAGCTTCTTCAAACGCGTAGCATAGAAGCCCATTTCACCTATATATGAGGGACCATAAACAGTTACGTGTGTAGGATAAAATTCGGCAAAGTGCCCAAATATACTTCCATTTGTATTAGCCAAAATGGTAAAACGCAACGTCTGGTATGTTTTATCACCTAAGGAGACAGGATCCGAGAAATATTCCTGGCCAGAACTGGCATTTCCCAGTTGGATTTCACCCAGATCGTCCCACTGCACGTCATCGTTACTACCCAGAACGCCCATCCGCGTCACGTGATTGCCATCTGTACGACGCCTTACTACATAAAGACCTATATCGCCCCCTACGGGATCATCAAAATCTACTTGAATATAGTGTGTTTCATGTACCTGACCATGCCAGTCGCTATGCCAGAAGGTATAGGGATCTCCATCCACCAGATACTCTATGTTCTGACCCTCCTGCCAGTCACTGGCATTACTACTCAGTTGATCTCCCGTAATGGGGATAACCTCTGATTCCTTTCCTACTGCTTGCAAATAAATCGCCTTGGATTTAGCAAGCAATTCATGGTATTGCTCTGCTACCGTTTGTGCTCCCAAAGAAAGGGAGCACAAACATAGCAGCGCTGCATAAAGCAGTCGCATTTTTATGCAAGTTTTGTTTATTCTTCTGTTTTTTCTGCTTTAGGCTCTTCAAAATCGGTAACACCGTTCTCTATCAGGATATTGTACCACTGAGCCAATTTCTTCATATCTGCAGGATATACACGGTCGCGATCGTAGTTAGGAAGGGCCTCTGCCATGAATGCTGCCAATTCATCCTTACTTGCCTTCTTATAGTCAAGGGCGATCTTCTTACCGCTTTCCTTATCGAAGATATTCTTGAAGACACGACGCAAGGGAACTTCCTCATCATCCGTGTACATAGCTATATCACCCAATGAGATGACCTTGTCAGTACCAAATATAGGCATACGCTTTTTCTGGGCATCCAAAGTTTCTACAATAAGGCTATTGTTACCACGAGACACCAACTTATACAAACCGGGCTTACCGGATATCGCCAAAATAGTTTCTAACATATTTCTTTAATCTATTGTTTTGTTAATATATACGTTTATAATCATTCTGCCTATTGGGCAGTAATCTTTTTCAATATCTTTTGCAGATCTTCCAATAAGACCTCTTTCTCAACGTTCCCGTTGTCTATTATGTAGTCAGCTTTCTCGAAATGTTCAGCAGTGTGCTGCATATTTATACGCGCCTCAACTTGCTGGCGAGTACTGCCATCACGCTGCATAGCACGCTGTATGCGTAACTCTGCAGGAGCATTCACGAAAAGAACCTTGTCAACAACGGAATCAAAACCGCTCTCATAAAGTATAGCACTTTCTACAGCTACAACAGGAGTTTGCTGTTGCTGAACCCATCGGTCAATATCCTTCCTGACGGCTGGATGTACAATAGCATTTACCTCTTGGGCATGTTGCTGACTGGCAAAAAGGTAATCAGCCAACACCTTTTTCTGCAGTTTACCGTCCTGATATACATGCGCCCCTACCAACAACGTGAGTTTGTGTCTGATATCAGCATCTTCACAGATAAGGCGTTTGGCTTCTGTATCGCAATCATAGACCGGTACATTCATTTGCTCCTTCAGTATAGAAGAGATGTAACTCTTCCCGCTTCCTATCCCGCCTGTGATTCCCAATACAATCATATTGCTATTACTGGTTTTCACCGTCAACCTCAGACAACTCTATCAGGTAATCTACCTCGAGTGGAGATATGCGGGCATTGGTAACACCATCAGGAAGTGACTTCAGATGCAATCGGTACTTATCCGAAGGATTCTGCAATAACTCTTCGTAAGTGATGGCCAGCACAAAATTGTCCGCTGTTATTCTCTGATACTGGCCAGACTCCACACGGAATGTGACCTTTGCTTTTGACGGGAATGTTCGCAGTTCCTTATCACCCGGGAAATTCAGTCCTATGATGGGAACCTCAACGGTCTTTTCAGCGTAATAACCTACATGTGCAGTCATCTGTACCTTATTAGGAACATACTCCACTCCTTTCATACGACGGAATACGATGTTCTGGGTAATATTCTCTTTCAAGTCCGACAGGTTAAGCGCTTGCGTATAAGCATATTGCATGGTGTCAAGCACACTGTTAGGAGCATATACCATTACACTGTCCTCCGAGAGGCTCATTGTCTGGATGTAATTCTGAGGAGAAGCAGTTACACTACCGCATATCTTGACAGGAAGTTTCTTGGCAACACCCCTGTTGTAGTAATACTCCAGTGTATCGGGACGTAAGGCAATAATATGACTAGAGACCCCTAATTGCCCCTGAATCAATCGTTGAACATCTGATACAGGAACCAAAACACGTGCATTGGTAAGCCCTACATCATATTTCTCGAAATCCACCTCTATAGCATTCTGTACCGTATAACGGAAGAAACGCAATAGTGTAGTTCCTTTGTCTTTGATAGTAACGTGAAGTTGCGAGGGCAACGCCGTTGTGATATGGACATTCTCTGGAACATTCTTTAGTTCCAAGGGAACGGAGATTTCTTTCTCGAACGTTTCGTTTAGCGTCTGCAACAACCAGAATCCAAAAGAGACTACAAAAAAGAAGAGGAAGACAAAAACATCATGGCCTTTTCTGCCAAAGAAGATGTTTCTTATCCTCACCCATCCTTTTACGAGTCCGTATCCCATAGTGCAGACCTATGCTAAGAAAGAATAGTTGTCCTATTACTTACTGGGCAGGCTGAGCCTGGGCATATACTGAGTTGCGATCTACCTTGATGCGAACACCATTGGCAATCTCTATCATCAGTGTATTGTCGTCCTCATTGATCTGCTTTACTACACCATAGATACCGCCAGCTGTTACAATTGCCTGACCTACGGTAATACTGTTACGGAAGTTTTGAATTTCCTTCTGCTTCTTCTGCTGAGGACGAATCATAAAGAAATACATGATGGCAAAAAGAGCCACAATCATCAAAAGTCCACTGTATTGCTGCATTTTGTTTAGATTTATAATGTTTTTACTATATGTCTTATTCCGTCGCCTCTCCATTTGTTTTCCCCTCTCCTACGGGAAAGGGGCTAGGGGTGAGGCCTTTAATTGTTCTTTATCAGTTTATTTTCTTCTATCAATCGCTTTGCGATATTATCCAATGTGGCATTGATATATTTACCACTCTTGGTAGTACTATACATCTTAGCAATCTCCACATACTCGTTGATGCTCACATTAACAGGAATGCCAGGGAATGAGATAATCTCAGCCAAAGCCAACTGCAATATGATACGGTCCATCAAGGCCACACGTTTGATATCCCATTTTCGAGTGGTAGAAGCAATCAAGTCATAGTAATAATCCTTGTTGGCTATTGCCTTCTGTAACAATCGGATAGCAAATTCCTGATCAGAATCATCCTTGTATTCTGGCATCAAGGGCTGATCATCAGAACTGTCTGGTGTGAATCTGTTTATGGTCTTCAGTACAAAGGTATCTACAATAACCTTGTCGTCGTTCCAATATAGATCCATCTCCTCAAGGACACCATCTAACTCTTCGTTGTTACAAATAAGGTGGCGATAAATAAGACGCCATACCTCCCTATCCTCATCATACGAATCTTTGCCTGATGCCATATAAGCCTTGTAAAACTCACTCTCTTCAATCTTGCTGTACAGAGAACGCACATACTCTTCTTGGTCGGCCCAATCGAAGCGCTGTCTGTCTCTGTATTCCTGCAACTGCTTGTTGGATTCCAACTGAAGCATGAAACGGTTATCAACAAACTTTGTGCTTAAACTGTTTTCGTCACCAAGACGTTTTGCTCTACTTTGGCGCATTTCCAGCATACGCAATGCCATACGGTTCAGCTCAACCATCAGCAAAAGCATACTGTTATACAAATCATAGGCTCTGGACAGGCTCAGAAGCAACTCCTTCTCTGCCGCTGCAGGGTTCATGCTTCCATTCTGATAATAAGAATAGGTAATTTGAACAAGTTTCAGTCGAATTAATTCGCGATTTATCATACTATTACACTTAAAATGAGGGTACAAAATTACTCATTTTGCCCCATATTGGCAATTTTTCGGCATTTTTTTTGGAAGATAACGAAAATATGAAGAATTTTGAACCCGCTTTTATATATTTGCAAACATGGAATCAAACAAAAAAACGCAAACTGAGGCCGAAAGCAACATCCTGTTTTCCAAAGCTGTCAAGGCCGGCCAACGCATCTACTATGTAGATGTTAAGATGAACAAGAAAGACGAAATGTACCTCAGCATTACCGAGAGCAAGAAACTTATTTCTGGCACCACGGAATTGCCACAGTATAATTACGAGAAGCATAAAATTTTTCTCTTCAAGGAAGACTTTCAAAAGTTTCAGGAGAGTCTGACAGAGGCTATCAACTACATCAATAGCCAACAGGGTTCTACAGAACAGAGAGCACAGGAAGAGGGAGAAATCAACATAGATTTAGACTTCTGATTTCATCATCAAGATAAAAAAAAGCAAGGCTGCATAAAATAATTCACTATTCTTAATGGGTAATTCACAATTATTTTATACCTTTGCACCCGCTTTTGAAGCCGTGTGATGGCGAATTAAGCAATATTAAACTTAATTTAGAGTAACACAAAAACAAAAAAAACAATGAAAAGTATTGACGTAAAAGGTACTGCCCGCCCTAATACAGGCAAGAAGGCAAGTCGTGAGATCCGTAAGGCTGGTGCTGTTCCCTGCAACCTCTATGGTGAGGCAAAAGGCGAGAACGGTCTGCCCGTAGCACTCAGTTTCACCGCTACTCAGGAAGAGTTGCGCAAGCTCGTTTACACTCCCGATATCTATAGTGTAAACCTGAACATCGACGGTAAGGAGTGCAAGGCTGTTATGAAGGAGCTTCAGTTCCACCCCGTAACAGATGCTTTGCTGCACGTTGACTTCTATGAAATCACAGAGACCAAGCCCATCGTTATGGAAGTTCCCATCAAGTTGAACGGTTTGGCTGAAGGTGTTAGAGCCGGTGGTAAGTTGGCTGCCAGCGTACGTAAGCTTAAGGTAAAGGCTCCTTATACAGCTATTCCCGAGAAGTTGAATATCGACGTTACAAACCTTGGCTTGGGTAAGACCATCAAGGTTGGTGAGTTGAGCTTCGAAGGTTTGGAACTTGTTACCAGCCCCAGCGTTGTAGTATGTCAGGTTAAGATGACACGTAGCGCTATGAGTGCTGCTGCCAAGGCTCAGGAATAAGCCCTTACCATTACAACATAAAGGCGGCACCAATTATGCCGCCTTTTATTTTTCAAAACAATGAAATTTATTAAAGACTTTCTCTCCCTTTTGTTTCCCTCTAAGAACAGAAAAGAGACAGAAGAAGAGAACGATGTTATGAAATATCTGATTGTAGGACTGGGCAATATAGGTCCCGAATATGTTGGAACACGCCACAACATAGGTTTTCGTATTGTTGATGCACTGGCTCAGTCGGCCAATGCCCAGTGGGAAGACAAACGTTATGGCTTTGTAGCCCGCATGCGTGTCAAGAATGCACAGCTTATCCTTCTCAAGCCCAGCACATATATGAATCTTTCCGGCAATGCCGTTCGCTACTGGATGCAGCAAGAGAAAATTGAACTGCAAAACATCCTTGTTGTAGTTGATGACCTCAGCCTGCCCGTTGGAACAATCCGAATGAAGCAGAACGGAAGTGCAGGGGGCCACAATGGGCTCAAGCACATAGCTCAAATGCTAGGAACGGAGGGGTACAATCGTTTGAAATTTGGTATTGGCAACGAGTTTCCCAAGGGTGCTCAGGTTGATTTCGTACTAGGTAAGTTCAGCCCTGAAGACGAAAGCATCATAGAAAAGAAGGCTCTGGTTTGTGCAGATGCCATCAAAGCCTTTGCCCTTAGTGGAATGCAGTTTGCCATGTGTAACTACAACAACAAATGAGTAACGAAGCACGCATAGACAAATGGCTCTGGGCAGCTCGCATCTTTAAGACACGAACCATAGCTGCGGCTGCTTGCCAAAAAGGACAGGTAAGCCTAAAAGGAAGCCCAATAAAAGCCAGTCGTATGATTAAGGAAGGAGATGTCATAGATGTGCGAAAGCCGCCCATCACCTATTCCTTCCGAGTGCTGCAAGCCATAGAGAGGCGTGTGGGTGCCAAACTCATCCCTGAGATTCTGGAGAACATCACAGCTCCCGAACAATATGAAATCTTAGAGATGAACAAGATTAGCGGATTTGTAAACCGCGCCAAAGGAACAGGACGTCCCACCAAGAAGGATCGTCGCTCGCTGGATGAATTCCAGAATGAAGTTCCTGAGTTCTTTGCTGATTTTGATTTTGACCTTGACGAATAACAATTTTTATACACCATGAAACATTTCTGGTTACTGGTATTCTTTACCACCACAATGGTTTGTCGGGCCACCGACTACACCATAGAGACAAATCAACCACGTCAGACTATCCGTCACTTTGGTGCTTCTGACGCATGGTCCATGCAGTTTATAGGACTTTGGGATAATGAGAAAGAGCAAGAGAAGATTGCAGACTGGCTCTTTTCTATGGAGAACGATGCACAAGGAAAGCCCAAGGGCATCGGTCTCTCGGTCTGGCGTTTCAACTTAGGAGCCGGCAGCGCCGAACAAGGCGAATCTTCTCAGATTAAACCTGGCACACGTACCGAATGCTTCCTAACACAGGATGGCACTTACGATTGGACTAAACAACCTGGCCAGCGTAAGTTCCTCCGCCTTGCTAAGCAGCGTGGCGTACCCCATTTCCTGGCATTCCTCAACTCTGCTCCCGTCTATTTTACCCAAAATGGTCTTGCTACCAATACAGGAAGAGGCGGAACCATCAACCTAAAGGATGACTGTTACGATGACTTTGCCCGTTTCATGGCAACTTCTCTCAAAGGGTTAGAGGAGCATGAGGGCATTCACTTCGACTACCTTTCTCCTGTAAACGAGCCAGATGGCAGTTGGAACTGGTTGGGTCCCAAGCAAGAAGGATCGCCAGCTACACATCGTGAGATAGCACGATTGGCACGTGAGACAAGTAAAGCCCTTACCGAGCAGGGGCTTAATACACAGATTCTTATGGATGAGTCCAGCGACCTACGTTGTCTGTTGGGCATTCATAATACCGACTGGCAACGTGGCAATGCCATCAGCACCTTCTTCTCGCCAGACAGCACACAGACCTACGTAGGCAACCTTCCCAACGTACCTCATCTGATGGCTGCTCACAGCTATTGGACAAATACGCCCGTACCATATATGAAAAAGGTACGCGAACAACTACGGGACAGCATCGCCAAATACGGTCTGAAATTCTGGCAGACGGAAATATGCGTTATGAGCAACGATAAGGAGATTGGTGGAGGACAGGGATATGATTTCACAATGAAGACAGCCCTTTATGTAGCCCGTGTCATTCATCACGACCTTACCTATGCCGATGCAGAAAGCTGGTCGTGGTGGCGTGCTTGCGGTGCCGATTACAAGGACGGGCTTATCCGTGTATATAACGAAGAGCAACGTGCCCGCGATTCCAAACTACTCTGGGCACTGGGCAACTACAGTCGCTTCATTCGTCCAGGTGCCGTCAGATACGAGATAAGCAGTCAAAAGCAGGAAGACCCTTACGGATTGATGGTCTCTGCCTATAAGAACCAAGACGGCAAGTGGGTATGCGTCTGCATCAATTATAGTGATCAACCGCAAGACTTCCAACTCAACTTCTCCGACAAGAAAAGACATAGTTTTAAGATTTATCGTACCAGCGATGCAGAAGGAGAGAATCTAAAACCTGTAGGGAAAAGCAAAGGAGAAGCGCAACTTTCTGCCCGTAGCATTTCAACGTTTGTTGAAAAATAAATACCTTTACACCATAAAACTCTTAAACTAATGATAAAAATGAAGAAAATTCTCTCCATTCTAACCTTGTTTGCATTGATATCTGCAACAGTTTTGGCTAATAACAAACCAGGCACTTTCACCACTGGCGATAAGACATTCTTGCTCGATGGTCAACCCTTTGTAGTAAAGGCTGCCGAGGTACACTATCCACGTATTCCCCGCCCCTACTGGGAGCATCGAATTCAGATGTGCAAAGCCTTGGGCATGAACGCCGTGTGCATCTATATCTTCTGGAATATTCACGAGCAGCAAGAGGGACTGTTCAATTTTACCGACAACAACGACGTGGCTGAGTTCTGCCGTATTGCACAAAAGAATGGCATGTATGTAATTGTGCGTCCAGGTCCATACGTTTGTGCTGAATGGGAAATGGGCGGTCTGCCATGGTGGCTGCTGAAGAAGAAAGACATCAAACTTCGCGAGCGCGACCCCTACTTCATGGAACGCGTAAAGATATTTGAGGAGAAAGTAGGTGAACAACTGACCCCCCTCACTATCCAGAATGGCGGCCCTATCATCATGATGCAGGTAGAGAACGAATACGGAAGCTATGGGGAAGATAAACCCTACGTTTCTGAAATCAGAGATTGTTTACGAGAAATTTATGGAAAGGAGCTGACGCTCTTTCAATGCGACTGGAGTTCGAACTTCGAGAAAAATGGTCTTGATGACCTCACATGGACCATGAACTTTGGAACAGGCGCCAATATCGACAATCAGTTCCGACGCCTTGGTGAACTGCGTCCCAATGCTCCCAAGATGTGTTCCGAGTTCTGGAGCGGATGGTTTGACAAGTGGGGAGCCCGCCACGAAACTCGTCCTGCCAAGGATATGGTGGACGGCATGGACGAGATGCTTTCGAAAGGCATTAGTTTCTCGCTCTATATGACCCACGGAGGAACCTCTTTCGGTCATTGGGCTGGAGCCAACTCTCCAGGCTTTGCTCCTGATGTCACAAGCTACGATTATGATGCGCCCATCAACGAATGGGGCCTCCCCACCCCTAAGTTCTGGGAACTCCGCAAGATGATGGAGAAGTATAATGATGGGAAAAAGATGCCTGCTGTTCCCAAGGCTCCTATGCCCATTATCACCGTTCCCAAATTCGAGTTAACGGAGTTCGTACCATTGATGGTAGCTATGGGAAAGCAAGAAACCGGCACATTGAAAACATTTGAAGAGATGGACTTAGGATGGGGTATTATGTCTTACTCGACCCGTCTGCCTGAGATTACATCGCCAAGTGTACTTACGGCTGATTTCCACGACTTTGCCCAAATATTCGTCGGTGACAAATACATCGGAAAAATTGACCGCGTAAAAAACGAGAAGAGTATCACACTGCCACCCGTAAAGAAAGGCGAGGAACTTGTGATTTATGTGGAAGGTATGGGAAGAATAAACTTCGGACGCGCCATCAAGGATTATAAGGGTATCGTTAGCGACGTAACCATCAGTGCAGAAATTGACGACACCGAGGTAACATGGAAACCAAAGATGTGGACAAATGAAGCATTCCCTGACGACTATGAAGCAGCCAAGAAAGCACTTGACATGGTGAAGAATCTCAAGAATGCAGAGATAAAGGGTTGTTTCCTAGGTCAGATTTTCATGCAAGGTTACGAGGGCTCACAAACACTTTCACCCTTCTTGAAGGCTGGTTATCATCGTGGCTACTTCAACCTGAAGAAGGTAGGCGACACATTCCTTAACTTCGAGACCTGGGGCAAAGGACAAGTTTGGGTGAACGGTCACGCTATGGGCCGCATATGGTCTATAGGCCCGCAGCAGACACTCTATGTACCTGGCTGCTGGCTCAAGAAGGGGAAGAACGAGGTCATCGTCCTCGACATCGTTGGTCCAAGTGAACGCGTAGTTTGGGGTCAAGCAGAACCAGAACTAAACAAATTGCAGTTAGAGAAGTCCAACAAACACAATAACATCGGCGACAAGCCCGACCTAAACAGCCAACAGCCAATAGCCAAAGACCAAATGAAGGCAGGCAACGGTTGGCAGACCATTAAATTCGGCGGACAGAAGAAAGGACGCTATCTTGCTATAGAATGCCTATCAACCCAAAAGGATGGTGATGTGGTGGCCATTGCCGAGATTTATCTGCAAGATGCTAAAGGTAATCGCATCAGTCGTGAATCTTGGACAACAAAATATGCAAACTCCGAAGACGAGAACGGCAACCGCCTGGGCGATAAGGTGTTCGACCTTCAGGAAAGCACCTATTGGCAAACAGAAAAGGGAGCCGTAGCTCCCCATCTATTAGTTATTGATTTAGGTTCTGTCCAGACTATCACCGCCCTTGAGTATCTTCCTCGTGCTGAGCAAGGCGCTCCAGGCAGCATCAAGGATTTCAAGATTTACCTATATTAATAATGGTATTATAATTGTATTAGAGCTCGTCCACAAAATGTGAGCGAGCTCTAATTTTATTCACTAGTACGCAAACTTCTTGCCATTCTTGATGTAGATAGTTCCCGGCTTCATCTTGGTAACCTGAATACCTTGCAGATTATAAACGGGACCGTCTTCCATAATGGTCTTAGTATTAACCTTTGGAGCAACGACAGAGGTAATAATCTCGCAGTCCTCTAAGTCACCAACAATAGTACCATATTCAGCCCAACCAGACTTCTGGTATTTAGCCAAGTCTTGTGAATAGACATGGATAATTGGCTCACTTGAGAAGAGGTAGGAAGGAACAGATGGAGGCGTATGAGGCTTTACATAAGCATGCTTTACGTTTGAGCTATAGAACACGCCCTGCTCCAATGTCTTTACCTTCTCACCTATAAGAACAGAATTGAGGTTGTCGCAATAAGCAAAGGCATCACCACCAATAGTGGTCACCTTATCGGGAATCACAACGGTATTGAGACCAGACTTAGAGAAAGCATTTGAGCCAATACTGGTCAATGTTGCGGGGAACTTTATGGAGACGAGTTTCTTTACATCCTTGAAAGCATTGCCAGCTATGCTGGTGGCTCTGCTCTGTTCCAAGTCGATGGACTGAAGATTCTCGTTGTTAACAAGTTGCTTCATATAATTGATGTCCGTAGAATTTATCGGGCCACTGACAACCAACTTAATAGCCTGTTTGTTCTCCAAATTAACCTTGAGAGTTCCTGCAGAAAGAAGCTTAATGTACACTGTACCTTCGCCTGCCTTTGGCACTTCACGCAGAACGCCACCCTCATCATATGAATAGATAGTCCAGTCCGTTCCTACACTGGTGGGGATACAGAAATTCTTGGAATTTGCAGCATACTTCATGTTGCCTTCTGCATCCAACATCAAGAAGCCCAGACCACCTTCACCTTCGAGAGCATAAAGAGAGTCAGACTGCAGATAGGTATATTCTGATGGCTTGCTGGCACCAGCCAGGAAAGAACTATACTGACCTACATCACCACACTGACCGACCTGGTCAGAACCATTGCGATTCTTTCCTGCAGTCTTAGCAAGGAAATTGGTTGTGAGCAATGGTTCGACACGATCCTCAATGAAAAGGATCTCGCGATTCTTCTTGGGGTATTTTGCTATAGTAGCCTTTGTACTATTGATGTTAGCCTGTGTAACAGCAATATTGTGTTTGCCATAATCTTCAATAGTTGTAGGCTTAATCGGCTCAAAGAAACCATAAGCAGTAAAGAAGTCTGTCAAGTCTTCCTGAGCAATCTCGCAGACCTTACGTACAAACTTCAAACCACCATTGTTGTTGTTTGTTGAATTATACAGTTTCAGAGGATCCTCGCGCAAGGCCTTGAAGAGTCTGGGATAGAACGATGTATCCTTCTGTGCCATGTGGTAGTACAGATAGAGCTGCCAGTACATACGCATTTGGTTACCACCAGGTCTGAAATAGTAGGGGGTATGACGTGCGAAGTCTGTCATGACAGTAGAAAGAGGAGCTCCTGTGGGAGTATTCAGACCATCATGGAAGATCATATAGAAAGCAAAAAGGCTGTTTGACACCTCGGTACCACCTTCCAAATTGATAGCTCCCTGATTATTGTGACCACACTCATGAGCGGCACAGTTGTCGTCCATATCAGTTTTGTTGGCATCCATACAGTTTCTGATACAATTCAAACTATTGTATGAAGTTCTGTAATTGGTAGAGTTTGCATAACCGTCATCTTCTTCCTCACCTTCAATCGCAAAGTTGGGGTTGTTGTAGTAAATGGGGAAGATGGCATCACCACCAGTCAAGTAGAAAGGAGCGCCTGCACGCTTACCTGTAGCGACACTCTCACAGAATCCCATTAGCTCCTTCTGCCATACAGCAACGCTGTCAAACCAGCAGATACTTTTATCGATGGTCTTAGGGAAGACGCTCTTGTAAGAAGCCCTCTTGAAGTTGAACAATGACTGTCCACCTTTCACAGTAAAGCGGTTATGCGTGGCAGCCTTCAGGATTGCCTGATATTCAGTATCGCTGTGGCGTGATACGTCATAGTAACCGTTTACCACACCGCCCTCTATGTGAATCTTTATCTCGGGCCACTGATCCAGAGTCTTCTTCATCGACTTGGTGTCGGCTGTGTACAGGATATAGTAAAGTGCATCTTTTGTACCGTCTATGATGTTAAGTCCCTTGGACAGTTTACGACCGGTCTTGGCAGAATAGATAAGCTGATTCTCGACACAACCGGCAATGTACAAGGTAGCATCACTGGGTATATCGCTGTCAACAAATACATAAATCTCATCGCCATCTTCCTTGGCATAGATACCTGTAGGGTTACCCATGTAAGAGCCGCCTGTACTCATCAGCTTGTCGTTCCAGTAGCTGGCATCGCTATAAGCCTTATAGCTGTGAATACGGAAATCCTGCTCAAACTTGGCCCAACTCTGGTTCTTTATCTTCAGGGCTATGTTAACCATAAAATCAGGCATGTTGGCGGCTGTGAAGGCAGCTGTAAGGTCCTCATCAGTCATAGCCTGATATTCAGCCTTCAACTGTGTACAGGCAACGTCCTCGAAGAATTCGCCAGCCTTGGTCTTGGCGTTAGTATAGGGATCCTCCACC
>JAEEGL010506324.1_pt1 | contig 16132 bp, 13 predicted proteins | sample 9134231 | NCBI WGS metagenome assembly JAEEGL01 (sample SAMN16246548, study PRJNA631951) | gut metagenome | biome: gut microbiome; feature: rumen; material: fiber-attached | host: Bos | place: Iran: Karaj | collected 2018-10
ATTAAGTAAACGATGATTAATTCTTCCTTTTTGTTGAGAAAAATGATATAATTAAATCAACAAAAGGAAAGAGAGAAAAAGCGATGGGACATCAGATGAATTTATCTGATTTGGAATATTCACAGAGGAAAAGAATCACAAAAAGAGAACAGTTTTTGGATTGCATGGATGAGATCACACCGTGGGATGAGATCGTTGAGATGATCAAGCCGTATTACTACAAAAACAAGGTAGGACGGCCGGCGCGTGGGATCGAAACAATGTTCAGAATGTACCTGTTACAGACATGGTACAGTTTGTCGGATGAATGTCTGGAAGATGCCATCTATGATAGTTATGCGATGCGGAAATTTATGCATCTCGACTTCATGAAGGAAAGTGTACCGGACGCAACGACGTTATGCAAATTCAGAAAAATCATCGTTCAGAACGGATTAGCACAAGAGTATTTCAAGAGCGTGGACAGCTTTCTGAAAGAGCATGGATATATGATGCAAGGCGGAACGATCGTTGACGCGACGCTGATCGACGCTCCGAAATCCACCAAAAACGCAAGCCAGGAACGAGATCCTGAGATGCATCAAACGAAAAAAGGTAACCAGTGGTACTTCGGCGCGAAGATGCACGTAGGCGTAGACGCGGGGACCGGTTTTGTTCACTCGCTTGAAGTAACCTCCGGAAACATTGCGGACGCAGCAGTCGCGGCAGAGCTCATACGTGAAGACGATGAAGTCGTATATGGAGATTCCGCATATTGTGCGCTTTCAAAACATGAAGAATTCAAGAACGATGAACACCTTTCCAAGCTGGATATCAGAACGAATCAACAAAAGCCGTACAGAAAGATAGCATGGACAGAAGGCGTAGGGACGTTTTGGCTCAGGAAGCTGGAATTCCAGAAATCAAGGGTACGGTGCAAAGTTGAATACGTATTTCACGTTGTAAAAGACATTTTCGGTTTCCGAAAAACACCGTATCGAGGCTTAAAGAAATTGGAGGCGCGGACATATATGCTGATGGCTTCGGCCAACATGTATATGCTTTTGTCTGCGAACCCAACCTTGCGGGAACTACCAAGGGATAATTGCGCCTAAAATTGAACAAAAGATGAAAAATGATGTTGAAAAACAGGGGAAAATCCCTGATTTTATGCACTTTTTCATCAAATCTCAGCTTGATTTTGAAAAATTGTGTTTTTTCGTTTTAGAATCAGGCTTTTCTTTGAAAAAACAATCAATTAATCATCGTTTACTTAAAAATTAAAATACTGGCCACTGGCCACTCATTTCGTGTACCCAACAAAAAAAACACCGACTCCCGTCGGTGTTTTTTTTGTTCCCTTTTTATTTTGTAATGCCCTTATTTGATACGATAAAGGTCATCCGCTCCTCAAAGCTGGGGCCGCCGTGGCCGGTGCCGTTGCCGCCGTGGTCCGTGGTGATCAAAATCAGCCAGTCCTCGGTGGCGTAGGTCTTGCGGGCCTCAATGGCCTCAATGATGTCCATGCCCGCGTCCTCCGCGTCGCGGAAGGCGCTGATGTATTTGGGGTTCTGCGGGCCGAAGCCGGTGGCGTGGCCCTGATGGTCCGTGTATTCCAGCGTAAGGAAGATAAAGTCCGAGCAGTCCTTCTTTTTGATATCGCCGATCACGTTGCGCTTGGTGCCCGCGTCCACAAAGGCGCGCAGGAAGGTGGCGTTCACGCCGTTCTCCCTGGCGTAGTTCTTTTCGTTGATGTAGGTGGCGTCCTTTTTGCTGAAGTGGCCGTCCCACGATACGTAAAAGGCGCTGCTGTCCACGGTGCCGTCCTCCACCAGGGAGAGCAGCAGCGTTTTGGGCTCCACGGGCTTGGGCTGGCCGTTGTTGTTCACGCCGATCTCATTTGCCCACTGGCCGATCAGCATGGAGCACCAGCCCGGCGCGGTGGAGGTGGCCTGCACGTTCTCCGCCGGGTACGGCACGCCGCCGCAGTAGCTGAATACGGCCTGACCGCCGCCGTCCAGCAGGTGGTTGATGGCGCTGCGCTTCGCGGTGGGCAGCAGCCGCAGGGCGTCCGCGCGGCAGCCGTCGTAGCCGATCACGATGGCTTTCTTTTCGGTCTTGCCCTCCGGCAGGGGAGCGGCAAAGTGGTTTTTGATCAGGTTATAGATCTCGGTCTGGGGCAGGGCCTCTTCCCAGGTATTATCCAGCATCGGCAGGTCGGCGATCGCGTCCTCAAACGCCATGTTGTCGTAAGAAGCGTCGCTCTCCGCCAGCCATTTGCTGGGGTGGTAGGTCAGGTTCCAGCCGAAGTACCCGCCCACGGCGGCGCCGATCACAAGCACCGCGGCCAATACGCATAAAATGATTTTGGTCTTTTTTTTCATAATTTTCTCCCTTTCCTTTGATATATTTTTATTTTATACCATCCCGCGCCGGTTTGCAACAGCGTTTTTTTTGGCTGTGGGGCCTCTTTCTTTGAATAAGCGCGGGCGGTTTTATTCAATGTTATACAATATTGCTCCCGCATAAACGAAAACACGGTTTTGCACGACCGATTGTTGACGCTTTTTCGCTTTGTGTTGTATAATTTTTCTGAAATATCCCGTATTCTATGGAAAAGAGGCAAAATAATGAAAAAATTCCTTGCGCTTTTGCTTGCCGTGTGTCTGGCATTTGCGGCGGTCACGCCCGCCTTCGCGGCGCAGGCAAACATCGACGCCCGCTCCTATCCCACCGTCTACGTCCTTGGCAAGGTGGGCAGACTGTACAACGATTACGGCACCCCCGACCAGAAGGAGATCTACGACGGCGACCGTGTTCCCGCGCCCGAGGGCTATATTGAGGACGCCGCCGGGGAGCTGGTGCCCCTGTTCATCCAATCCGTGCTCACCGACGATTACGACGAGTGGGCGGAAAAGATCAGCGGCGTGCTGGAGCCGATCTACCGCGATTTCGTTCTGGATCAGGATGGCAAGGCGCGTCCCGGCAGCCGGCAGGGGAGCGATTGGAAGGACAGCCCCGTCACGGACAAGGCCCGGGGCGGGAAGTATAACCCCGAGGATTATCTTTATCTATACGACTGGCGCCTTTCGCCGCTGGACGTGGCCGCGGACCTCAGCGATTACGTGGACGCCGTGCTTGCCGCAACGGGCAAGGACAAGGTCAACCTGCAGGGCCGCTGCGAAGGCGCGTGCGTAGTCATGTCGTATCTGTATCTCTACGGCGCGGAGAAGGTGAAGGCCACCGTGCTGCTTTCGCCCTCCTCCAACGGCATATCGCTGATCGGCAACCTGTTTGCGGGCGACCTGCATATCGACGGCGATTCCGTGAACCGCTATATGGAAAACGGCGAATATATGGATGAGCTGGATACCATGATCGAGGACGAGCTGACGCGGCGCCTGCTGCTGGATACCTTAAAGCTGATGGCGGTCACGCCCGGTATCGACCTCACCGACGATATGATCCAGCGCATTCTGGAAAAGATTTTGCCCATGGTCATGCCCGGGCTGCTGATGACCTCCTACGGCACGCTGCCCTCGTACTGGGCAATGGTGGACGACGCGCATTACGAAACGGCGAAAGCGCTTGCCGGCATCGCGGACGACCCCGCCTACGCCAACTTTGTGGCGCTGATCGACGATTACCATTATAACGTGCAGCTCAGGCATAAGGAGATTTTGCAGGCCTGCAAGGATCAGGGCATGGGGCTGGCCATTCTTGTAAAATACGGCGCCGAAATGCTGCCCTTCTACGCGGACAGCGTCTATCCCAACGATAACACCGTTACCGTGGCGCAGGCCTCTCTGGGCGCCACCACGGCCAAGATCGGCGAAACGGTGGAAGGCGAGGGCGAATACATCTCTCCCGACGGCCTGATCGACGCCTCCACCTGCGCGTTCCCGGAAAACACGTGGTACGTGAAATACGCGATCCACGATGAGTGGGGCCGCGGCGTTGCCCGCTGGTTCGACGCGTTCTACGCCTCCGGCGCGGTGATGACCGTGGATACCGATCCCGCCTACCCGCGGTACAGCATTTACCACATGGACAAGGGCACCATGGAGCCGATGACCGAAGAGAACGCCTTTTCGCAGGAGACCGAACCGGACGACAGCGCGAGGTCCGCGTTCGACAGTTTCATCTACACCGTGCATGACGTGCTGATCTATCTGATCACCTTTGTGCGTGGCATCATCGAGGGCATCGTGGGCCACGCCACGGGCACCGTCCCGCCGGTGGAGCTGACCACGGAACCCGCCCCGTAAAAACACATATACGCATATCCCCGCCGGAAGAGCCGAACCTCTCCGGCGGTTTTTTCTGTAAATGTCCTATAAATGGTATTTTGCTCTATGGCCTCAGTATGAAATCGTACTTTTTTCTTGTATTTCGTCAGATTTTCTGTTATAGTAATATAGATAAATTATAATTTTTCAGACGTGAAAAGAGGAAAATGCCGTGGTAAACATCCGGAAGCTGGAAAATGAACTGTGGGAATCGGCGGACCTGCTGCGCGCGGGTTCAAAGCTGACGAGCAATCAGTATTGCATGCCCGTGCTGGGGCTGATCTTTTTGCGTTACGCCTATACCCGCTTTAAGCTGGTGGAAGCGGAGATTCTGCAGAACCGCCCCTCCCGCGGCGGGCGTGTGCTGCCGGTGGAGGCCAGCGATTTTGCCGCCAAAAGCGCGCTGTTTCTGCCCAAAGAGGCGCAGTACGATTACCTTGTGAACTTGCCGGAGAATATCGCCTCCGCGGGCCTTGTGAATAAGGACGGCCACACGATGAATAGCCTCGGCGAAGTGGTGAATAACGCCATGTCCTTAATCGAGGACCAGAGCGAGCAGCTTGTGGGCGTGCTGCCGAAAAGCTACACGGATTTTTCCGATGAGATCCTTTCGGAGTTGCTGCGTATTTTCAACAACTCCGCGCTGGACGCCGTGGGCGGCGATATCATCGGCCGCATTTACGAATATTTCCTTAATAAGTTTGCAAAGAACATCGCTTCTGACGACGGCGTGTTCTTCACGCCCAAATCCCTTGTAAAAATGATCGTGAACGTGCTGGAACCCAAACAGGGCGTACTGTTGGACCCGGCCTGCGGCAGCGGCGGCATGTTTATCCAGAGCGGCGATTTTGTGAATGCCGCCGGTATGAACGCCAACTCCGCTATGACCTTTTACGGGCAGGAGAAGGTGGAGTATAACGCTCAGCTCTGTTTAATGAACATGGCGGTACACGGACTTACGGGCGTGATCAGATCCGGCGACGCCGCAAACACCTTTTACCACGACGCACATAATCTTGCGGGCTGCTGCGATTACGTAATGGCGAATCCGCCGTTTAACGTGGATAAAGTAAAGGCCGAATCCTGCGAGAGCGCGGGGCGGCTGCCGTTCGGTATGCCCGGCGTAAACAAAAACAAAGAGGTAGGCAACGGTAACTACCTTTGGATCTCTTATTTCTACGCCTACCTCAACGAGCGCGGCAGGGCGGGCTTTGTGATGGCGTCCTCCGCCACCGACAGCCAGGGCAAGGATAAGGATATCCGCGAAAAGCTGGTCCGCACCGGGCACGTGGACGTGATGGTTAGTGTCGGTAATAATTTCTTCTATACAAAATCGCTGCCTTGCTCCCTGTGGTTCTTTGATAAGGCCAAGGCGGAGCCGATCCGCGATAAGGTGCTCTTTATCGACGCCCGGAATTACTACACCGTTGTGGATCGCACGCTGAACGAGTGGACCGAATGGCAGCTAAAAAACCTGAACGCCATCGTGTGGCTGTACCGCGGGGAAACGGAGAAATACAAGGCATTGCTGAATGATTACAGAAAGGCGCTGCTTCAAAAAGCGGTGGAATATAAAGCGGATGACGTATGCCTTTCCATCAACAGACAGGAGAGCTTTGAACAGATCATAGAAGCGTTTGAACGTTATCAGCAAAAGCTGCAGCAGATGGCAAAGTTTGAACTGGAACACGTTGCCCGGGCTGAGAAAAAACAATCGCAGGCAAAATGGGATGCGCGGCTTGCCGATGTCGGAGCAACCATTCAGATTGCAAAAGAGGCGATCTGGCTCTACGAGAAATTCGGGGAAGGCGAGTATGCCGATATCCCCGGACTTTGCCGTGTTGCTTCGATTGATGAGATCGAAGAAAAAGGCTGGTCTTTAACGCCCGGCGCTTACGTGGGCGTGGCTGCCGCCGAAGACGACGGCGTGGACTTTGCCGCCCGTATGCGCGAGATCCACGAGGAACTTCTGCACCTGCAGGCGGAATCCAACGATCTGATGGCTGCCATCTCAAAGAATATGGAGGAGATGGGGATATGATAGCCGATATGACGACACTTGGCTCGGTTATTACAATAAAAAAAGGTTTATATATCACGAAAAAAGAAGCTAAAGAGGGGCCGTATCCGGTTATTTTGGGCGGTCAAGAACCTGCGTATTTCATTGATAGATACAACCATACTGGTAAGGCGATTGTGATTTCAAGAAGTGGTGCTTCTGCTGGTTTTGTATCTCGCTGGAATGAACCAATATTTGTTACTGACGGTTTTTTGATTGAACCAAAACAAGGTATTGATTTTGATTTCTTGTATTATTTACTGAAGTATCATCAACCTCAACTACAAGGATTACAAGGGGGTGCTGCTATACCCCATGTAAATCCCAGAATTATTAATGCAATTGAGATATTGCTTCCCAATTTGCAAAAACAAAAACAGATTGCTGCAATTATCACTGTATATGATGAACTTATAGAAAACAATAAAAAACAAATCAAACTGCTCGAAGAAGCGGCGCAGCGGCTGTATAAGGAGTGGTTTGTTGATCTTCGCTTCCCCGGATATGAAAACACTCCCATCGTCGACGGCGTGCCGGAGGGGTGGAGCAGATATACAGTGACAGATTTGCTTGAAATAAAGTATGGAAAGGATCACAAAGCACTCGAGGATGGTTTGATACCGGTATATGGTTCCGGTGGAGTAATGCGAAGAGTTGATACAGTTTTGCATTCTGGAGAGTCCGTATTAATACCAAGAAAAGGCTCTTTGAACAATATCCTTTATGTCACGGGAGATTTTTGGACGATTGATACGATGTTCTATTCGATTCCAAAAAGGCCAAATACTGTAAAGTATACATATTTATTTTTAACGCAGTTGGATATGTATTCGTTTAATATTGGAGCAGCAGTTCCGAGTATGACCGTCAAAATACTGGATGGAATTACCATTATTGTTCCACCAATGGATTTGCTTGAAGTATTTGAACGAATAGTATCTCCGTTGTTATTAAAGAAAAAGATGCTTGAAAGGGAATACCTTGCAGCTGAAAAAATGCGTGATAGGTTGTTACCAAAACTAATAGGTGGAGAAATTGAAATCTGAGAAAAGGAGGATAAGTAGTGCCGTTTATTCCTACTAAAGAGCAAAATACTGATATAACGTCAACTGAATTTGAAAAGTATATCATTTCAGTATTAAAAAAACAATTTCAGCAGGAGGGTATTTCCAATTATTCCTTTACTCATAATGTTCATAAGGTTGTTTATGATGGTAGCTATCAGATTGACGGAGAAATCAAGTTTTCATGCATGGGAGCAGATTATGTCACTCTTGTTGAGTGTAAAAAGTTTAAAGGACCGATTAAGCGTGAACTGATTCAAACATTTCATGGAAAGATAATCTCAACAGGAGCCCACAAAGGCATATTTGTTACAACGTCCTATTTTCAGTCTGGAGCGTTATTATATGCAAAAGAACATGGAATTGCATTGATTTCAATTGTCGATGGAGTATTGAGGTATGAAGCAAGGAGTACAGATTGGGAACAAAATCCGGTGTTACCCTCGAGGGTAGATCAAGAATCGTTTTCAATGGCAATGCAAACGGCAACATCTGAAAAGAGTATAGCTGTTTTATTTATTGACGATACAGATGCATTATATCGGTTGATTATTGATGAATAATGATATTGAGGAGAAATTATGAATTGTTGGTATGAATGGCTTTTTGACGGTATCGGTACAGAGGTAGTTTCTATTATTGCCGGTATTATTCTCGGTGGTATTGGTGGTTTCTTTATCGGCAGATACACAAAGAGTAAACAAATTCAAAAAGCAAAAGATGGAGCAAAACAAAAACAAACGATAGCGATTAATGATGATAGTTCTTTTGAACAGAAGAATGCTAAACGTAAAATAATTTCTGTTCAAAAGCAGAAGGCTGGGAATAATTCAGAACAAGTTCAGATGGGAAGTGTAAATAATGGGAGAAGATAAGCAGATACAAAAGGCTGGCGATAATTCGCAGCAGATTCAAGCAAATAATATTTACATCCACAATGGGCTCACAGAAGAACAGGTCAGACTAATATGTGCAGAAATGACACAAAAAGCAATTGCAGACTGTACTTTTACGGCAACGCAAATTGCGAAAGACCATATTGATAAATTTAACAGTGTTCTAATCCCACATATTCAGCAAATTGAATCTGATTTTAATTCTTTTACTGATCCTTCATTTCAAGTGCTTCTACGAAAAGCGCAATTGACTGCGGCATGTTCAGGCAAAGATGAAGACTATAAGATCCTCTCAGAATTATTAATTCATCGAGTAAAGAACAAAACAAATATAAAGAAAAAAGCAAGTATAACAAAGGCTGTTGAAATAGTCGATCAAATAGATGACGATTCACTGCTGGGGTTGACGTTTTTTTTATTAATTACATATTTTGTTCCTCGCACTGGTGTTATATCTGCAGGGTTGGGTGTCTTAAATGATCTTTATTCAAAACTTGATTTAGAGAGCCTGCCTAAAGGTGATCTATGGTTGGATAATTTATCAATTCTTGGTGCTATTACAACTAATACAATCGTTTCACCGATCCCTTTTTGTGAAGGAATGTATAGCAGTTTGCCTGGTTATGTATGTGCTGGGATAAAGAAAGACTCTGAGAATTACTTAAGAGCCCAAGAAATATTGAATAACACAAGATTTCATAGCAAAATACTTGTAGATAACGAATTGTTAGAAGGCTATGTTCGTTTACCAATCAGCCAATCTAAAATACCAGATGAAATCATAGTAGAAGTATCTTCTATAAAAGACTATTCGCTGAATTCAATTTCTTTTCCACATTCAATTGGATATGTTTTATCTGATTTGGAAAAAGAGGCTTTTAGTTCGATTCTTGAATTATATGATCGTGATAGTAGTGTAATCGCTACTGTAAAGAAAGAATTCAAAGAAATAATGCAGAATTATCCTTCTATTAATAAGGCTATGATGTGGTGGGATTCATTGGAGCATTCTATTACATTAACTTCTGTTGGAAAAGTGATTGCACACACAAACGCAAAAAGCATTAATCCAACATTACCTGACTTAGATTAGAAAGGAGTAAATGATGAGCTACGATTATTCCGAAAATATCCTTGTTCAGGAAAGTGCCGGGGATCTGCTCCGGGACGAGCTGGGCTGGGAGGTTGCGTTCGCGTATAATACCGAGGTGCTGGGCGAAAACGGCACCTTCGGCAGAACGTCATACCGTGAGATCTTACTCAAACGGTATTTCCGCGCCGCGCTCAAAAAACTGAATCCGTGGCTCACCGACGCACAAGTTGACGAAGCCCAGCGTACGCTCGAAAGCTATCTCTCCACCGCCTCTTTATTACAGATCAACGAGGAAAAATACTTTTTGATCCGGGACGGCATCCCCGTCACCGTACGCAACCCGGACGGCAAAACCGAGACCCGCCGCGTGCTGGTGATCGATTTCCAGAATCCCGAGAATAACCACTTTTTAGCGATCAAGGAATTAAAGATCCACGGCGAGCTTTACCGCCGCCGCACGGATATTGTGGGCTTTGTAAACGGCATCCCGCTGCTGTTCGTGGAGCTCAAAAAAACCACGGTGGACGTGGAAAACGCCTACGTCAACAATTACACCGATTATCTCGATACGATCCCGCACCTGTTCTATTATAACGCCTTTCTGATGCTCTCCAACGGCGAGCAGGCAAAGGTGGGCACGCTCGGCAGTAAATACGAATTCTTCCACGAGTGGAAGCGCCTTGCCGAGAGCGACCCCGGCAGCGTGGCGCTGGAAACCATGCTGCGCGGTATCTGCAAAAAAGAGAACTTTTTGGATCTGTTTGAAAACTTCATCCTTTACGACCATTCCGGCGGCAAAACGGTAAAGATCCTTGCACGTAACCATCAGTTTTTAGGCGTCAACGAGGCTGTGGCCGCCTACGCCAAACGCGAGCTCACGGGCGGCAAGCTGGGCGTGTTCTGGCATACGCAGGGCAGCGGCAAAAGCTATTCCATGCTGTTCTTAACCCAAAAGATCCGCCGCAAATTTGCCGGTTCACCCACCTTTGTGATCCTCACGGACCGGGACGAGCTTAACCGCCAGATCAGCGATACATACGAGAACTGCGGTCTGCTGGGCAAGGTGAAGGCATCCAAATTCATTGCCACCAGCGGTGCGGATCTGATCGAAAAGCTGAAGGGCAACCCCGGCTTTATCTTTACGCTGATCCAGAAGTTCAACGATCCCGATCCCACGCCCATCTACCCGGACCACGATATCGTGATCGTTTCGGATGAGGCGCACCGCAGCCAGTACGGTATTTTTGCCGAAAACATGATGAAGCTGCTGCCCACCGCCGCAAGGATCGGTTTTACGGGCACGCCGCTGCTCTCGTCCGATAACATCACCGCCCGCACCTTCGGCGGGTATATCTCCGTTTACGATTTCAAACGCGCCGTGGAGGACGGCGCCACCGTGCCGCTGTATTACGAAAACCGCGGCGATAAGATCCAGAACCTCCAAAATCCCGAGATCACCGAACAGATTCTCGACGCTATCGAGCGCGCCGATCTGGACGTGGACCAGCAGGACAAGCTGGAGGCGGAATTCGCAAAGGAGATCCATCTGCTCACTGCGGAGCCGCGTCTGCGGTCCATCGCGCGCGATTTCGCCCGCCATTATTCCGACCTCTGGACCAGCGGCAAGGCGATGTTCGTCTGCCTCAATAAAGTGACCTGCGTGCGCATGTATAACTACGTGCAGGAATACTGGCAGGCGGAGATCGATGCACTCAAACAGCAGATCAAAACCGCCACCCAGCAGGAAGCGCAGGAGCTGGAACGCAAGCTCAAATGGATGGAAGAAACCGAAATGGCCGTGGTGATCAGTCAGGAGCAGAACGAGATCCAGACCTTCCAGAAATGGGGGCTGGATATCCTGTCGCACCGCGCCAAAATGGAGAAGCGCGAGCTGGATAAGGAATTCAAAGATCCCGTAAATCCCTTCCGTGTGGTGTTCGTCTGTGCCATGTGGCTCACGGGTTTCGACGTGAAATGTCTTTCGTGTCTGTATCTGGATAAACCCCTGAAAGCGCACACGCTGATGCAGACCATCGCCCGCGCCAACCGTGTCAGCGAGGGCAAGAGCAACGGTCTGATCGTGGATTATATCGGCATCGTAAAAGCGCTGCGCAAGGCGCTTGCCGATTACACCGCCAACGCGGGCGGCGACGACGGCTCCGATCCCACCGTGGATAAAGAAAAGCTGATTGCCCGCATCAAGGCGGATATCGAAAAGGCGAAGGCGTTTTTACTCATGCACGGGTTCGATCTGCAAACGCTGATCGACGCCGCCGGATTCACAAAAATGAAACTGCTCAAAGACGGCGCGAACGCCGTCTGCGGTTCGCTGGAAGAAAGAAAAACGTATACCACCGTCGCTTCCGAAATAGAGCGGCTGATGAAATATCTGGACCGCGACGATCTTGACCCGTCCGATAAAAAGGAGTGCGAAGCCGTTCTCGCCATCTACGATGAGCTGCAAAAGAAACGCAAGCACGTGGATACCACCGACCTGATGGTGGAGATCAACCGGATCGTCAGCGAAAACGTGAAGCTGGACGAAGGGCAGACGCCCGGTGAAGGATCCCCGCGTTTTGATATCAGCAAGATCGATTTCGATCTGCTGCGCCGTGAATTTGCCCGCGCAAAAAATAAAAATCTGATCCTGAAGGATCTGGATGATCTGATCCGGCAGCGGATCGCTGAATTGATGATCGCAAACCCGGACCGCATCAATTACTACGAGCGATATCAGGCGATCATAGACGAGTATAACGGCGAAAAAGACCGCGCCTCCATAGAAAAAACTTTTATGGAACTTATGGCGCTTGCCGAAACGCTATCGGAAGAGCAGCAGCGCTACGTGCGCGAGGGCTTTGAAAGCGATGAAGAACTCACGTTCTTTGATATGCTGTACCGGGAGAATCTTTCTAAATCGGATATCAAAAAACTGAAGGCTGTGGCCGCAGATCTGCTGCGGAAGGTCAAAGAACGTATCCGCCAGCTTGACCACTGGACGGACAAGCAGGAAACCCGCGAGATTGTAAGTAACCTGATCCGCGATACGCTCTGGACCGAGCTGCCGGAGAGTTTTGACGACGCGGCCGTTTCGCAGTGCCGTCAGACGATCTACGAATTTGTGTTTATGCGCTATAAAGTGGTAGCGGCGTAAAAAACAAAAAAACTGACCGGCGGGCGAACGCAAATTTCGCCCGCCGTATTTTTTGCAAAAATTACCGCTGATAAACCGTTTTTGCCCGCGCACAATAGTACTGCAAACGCAAAGAGACCCGTTTGCAAAAGGAGTGAAAACGATTATGGCAAACAAGAGTCTTGTGCCCGGCGCCAAGGAAGCGCTCAACAGATTCAAGATGGAAGCCGCCAGCGAGGTCGGCGTATCTCTGAAGCAGGGCTACAACGGTGATCTTACCTCCAAGCAGGCCGGTTCCGTAGGCGGTCAGATGGTGAAAAAGATGATCAAGGCGTACGAAGACGGCATGAAATAAGTTTCTCCGGCGAAACGGGGGCGGCCCTCTGCTGATTGCGGGCGGCGGCCCTTTGTTTTTTTGTATGTGTACCGAAAAACCGATGCGTGCACGGGCGTAAAATTTTGTGCGGAATCAACAATATTATTGCGTTGAATTTGTGCGGGCTGCAGACTCGACACCTGTGGGAAAATATGCTAAAATATATTGGATTGTATGAAAAGGGGGTGCTTTTATTTGAAAGCACAAGACAGCGTTAAAAACTTCTATCCCACCCTGCGCATGTATACGAACTTCGCGGTGCGCACCATCCGCAAGGTGTGCGCGGAGATCGGCCCGAGGGAAGCGGGCACGCAGGCGGAGCTGGACGGTCAGAACTACATGGCCGCGCAGGTGGGCGACGCCGCGGACGAGATCAGGCAGGAGGAATACCGCCTTGCCCCGCGCGCGTTCCTGAGCTGGCCGCGGGTCTCCGGCGTCTGCCTGATGATCTGCCTCGCGTGCGGCATTGTGAACGTGTTCCTTGCCAAGGACGTGAATTATGCGGCATGGGTATGGACGGCGATCCCGGTGTTCATGCTGGCCATGATCATGACGGAATTTTTGTTCTATTCCAAATTCCTCGATCCCTTCTGCCGCAAGGCCACCTCGCACAATACCTACTGCATCCGCAAGGCCGCGGGTGAAACCAAGCGCCGCATCATCATCGGCGGGCATTCGGATTCCTCTATTGAGTGGCTTCCCACGCATCTGGGCGGCAAGGTGTTTCTGTATATCGCCATCGTTTATCCCATTGTGGGCTGGATCTACACGTTTGTGATCGGCATCCTGATGCTGGTCAAGGGTCAGGTGCTGCCGCTGTTCGTATGGCTGGACTGCGCCTTTTTGCCGGGCTACATTTTCCTGCTGTTCTTCATGAACTACAAGGTGTGCGTGGACGGCGCTAACGACAATCTCTCCGGCTGCATGACGGCGGGCGCCATCCTCAAATTCATGGGAGACAACGACCTGCGGTTTGAAAACACCGAGGTGATCGCCATGTTCTCCGGCGGCGAGGAATCCGGCCTCAGAGGCGCCAAGGCCGCCGCGAAGCTGCATCCCGAATTCAAGGACCCGAACGTGGAGACCGTGTTCATCGCCTTTGATACCATCAAGGATTACGACGATATGGCTATCTACATGCGCGATATGAGCGGCGTTGTGGGGCACGACAAGCGCGCCGCCGAACTGGTACATAAGGCGGGCGAGGAAGCCGGTCTGGACATTGAAAAGGTGACCATGTTCGCGGGCGCGTCCGACGCCGCCGCCATGAGCCAGGCGGGCATTCCCGCCGTGCTGTTTGCCGCCATGAACCCCGGCCCGCCCAAGTATTATCACACGCGGGACGACAAGGCGGACATTCTGGAGCCCAAGACCATAGAAAAGTGCCTTGAAATGGCGCTGAACATGGTGTATCTGTTTGACGAGCAGGGCCTGAAGGCCAAATACGAATAATACGGAGCTGATATTATGAAACCGATTGCCCGTGCGGTCCTCTGCGTCGTGCTGTGCGCGGCGCTTGCCCTGAGCCTTACCGGCTGCGGCATGCTGAAAACCATCCGCGATAACGCGCGTCTGGCAAGCGAGCGGGAGATCCTGGATACCCCCGCCGAGGAAGCGCTGCCGGAGCTGTTCAATACCGCGGTGAAAAACGCGGTGGAAGCCGGCGTCAAGGTGGACGAAACGGTGTCGCTGAATATAGGCAAACCGAACGTGGAGCCCGCCGCCGAAAACGAGGCTGCGGAGATCCTGCGCAAGTCCGCGAACGCCTTAAAGAACCTGATCGTGATGGACGGCCCCGGTTCCGGTGAGCGGGAGCTGAAAAACGCCGAGCTCGGCGATACGCTGCTGGGGTCCGTGGATCCCGCCGCCGTACAGAGCGCCTCCGGCGCCCGCGAAGAGGCGAAAAGCGCGGTCACGGACGAGGACGGCGAGCCCGTTACGGACGAACAGGGCAACCAGGTATACGAATATACCGTTGTGAATAACTTCGTCACCGTAACGCTGGCCCTGCACGGTACCGAAACCGCCGTGGAGACGGACGAAAACGGCGAGGAAAAAGAGACCGTCACCGTGCTCCCCGCGGACGCCGCCATGGTGGAAAAGGTATACGGCACAGCCGTAGAAAAGGAAGAGGTGCTGCGGCAGTTCGAAAAGCTGGCGGCATACCTGCGCCTGAACGATTACGATATCGTTTACAAGGAGTGCACCGTCACCGCGCTGGTCGATATGGACGCTTCCGTGGCCCACACCGTGAAGTACGTGAAGAATTTCACCGTCACCGCGAGCGTGACGGGCGTGGGCGCCTTTGCCGACATGGGCGATATGACGGTCACCTTCGACGGCAAGTGGGAGGCCGATTACGCGTTTGATTTCAACCCGGAGGAATAGCATGAAATATATAAAGCGGCTGCTGCTCCCGCTGGCATTGCTGGCAGCGCTGATCATGGCCTTTACCGGCTGCGGAAAAAAGAACCCCGCCGCGGACGCGCCCGGCGTGGATCTGCCCGAAGGGTACGACGAGGGCGGCACACAGGAATTTGAAGCCCTGCTGGAGGATCTCAGCGAGCTTGCGAATATCGACGATACTGCCTACGTGCGCACGGCAAGCAGCGCCGAAGCGCTGAACAGGGAACTCGGCAGAGGCGAGACCGGCGTGCTCCGGCTGGAAACGGCAAAAACGGACGAGATCTCCATCCCGGCCGGGAATTATACGGATTCCACCGTGATCCTGAACGCCCCCGGCGCGGCTGCGGTCTGCGCCGGAAATATGGGAGACCTGATCGCGGAGGCCCTCGGCGAGGGCGGCCTGACCCTGAAGGGCAGCGTAAAAAGCCTTGCCGTGACCGGCGCGGATATCACCGTTACGCTGGAGGGCGGCGCGGAACGCGTTTACGTGCAGGGCAAAAACTGCACCCTGCGGCTCACGGGCGGCACGTTCGGCAGCATTATGAGCGTGAACGCCACCGTGGTGATCGAAAACGCCACCGAAACGGACGTGACGGTCTACATGGCCAACGGCGCCCCGCAGACACTCAAAGCGGGAGAAATGCTGAATTTCAATGAATAAATCGATGAAAAAGGACGGCGCCGACGCGCCGTCTTTTATTGGGTCTTGATTCTTCAAATTGCAATTTTTCGCGCCGTTGGCGGTTACATCGGGTAGCGCGGCTCCGTGAGCCGCCCCGGCGCCCTCAGGCGCCGGTTCCCTGCATTTGAATATTTTCCCGCCGTACGGCGGCAGAC
>JAEEGL010887507.1_pt1 | contig 16132 bp, 9 predicted proteins | sample 9134231 | NCBI WGS metagenome assembly JAEEGL01 (sample SAMN16246548, study PRJNA631951) | gut metagenome | biome: gut microbiome; feature: rumen; material: fiber-attached | host: Bos | place: Iran: Karaj | collected 2018-10
GTCAATCAATATCCATCAGAGAACTAAAACGACTCCCACTTCCAGTTCTGGAAGCCGGACGTATAAGTCAATCAATATCCATCAGAGAACTAAAACATAACTGTGCTGACTGACACCGCGCTTTAGGTATAAGTCAATCAATATCCATCAGAGAACTAAAACTCGTCTTTCGCGCCGCGCATCTCACCGAAGGTATAAGTCAATCAATATCCATCAGAGAACTAAAACACCAGCAGCGCGTCTATTGCTTTCGCCGCCGTATAAGTCAATCAATATCCATCAGAGAACTAAAACCTAACTACCAGACGTACCAAAACGCGAAACGTATAAGTCAATCAATATCCATCAGAGAACTAAAACCATACGATCAGCGCCCCCTTAAACGCGCCGTATAAGTCAATCAATATCCATCAGAGAACTAAAACTGTGTTCGGGGTGGCGTTGGTAGTGTTGTCGTATAAGTCAATCAATATCCATCAGAGAACTAAAACACTCCATCAACGCAATCGTAAACGAAGCGGTATAAGTCAATCAATATCCATCAGAGAACTAAAACCTTAAATTAATCATATCAAAACGACAGCGGTTTGTCAATTCTATAGTTCAAGAAACTCCTCAGGCGTCAAATAATCCTCCGTTGCTGTCTTTTCACCGACCATAATCAACATCGAATTGTACTGTTTTTCCGTCACTTGCATCACACGGACAGATCCTTTCGGCGGAAGGTTTTTCGACAGACGTTCAATATGTTGTCGAGCATCATCATGGTTACCGAGATCTTTTCTCCCCGATAGACGGAAACGGTTCGGAACAACGAATCTCACCCCCTATTTTACCGAGAATAGAAACGTCGACTTTCATAATCCGGTCATTTAAAGCAATGCTTTTTGCAATCTGATCTTTTGTATTCGGTTTTTTAAACCGTAACTGAGACTGATTGATGTTATAAACAGAGCAATAGTACCCCTCAAACTTGACCTCGTTTTTCCCGTTCAGAATCCGAACGTAGTCGTTTTGGAACAAATAGGTGACGTGTTTTTCGTAATCGTTCGGATAACTCTCCGCTTTCTGATACAGTTTTCCATCCCGACGGATCAGGTCGACAAACCGGATCCCGTAGATCTTGGTTTTGCCGTCCCGGTCTTCATATACCTCCACGCAGTAGTATTTCAGCATACTCAGATTTGTATAGTTATCACCACCGAGTTCCTGCCTCCAATAATTCGAGAACACACCTCCGTCAAGAGACACTTTGCGGATCACGGTCCCGTCCGAGGTCGTGAAATGTGTCTCTCCGTTTTCCGCAAGGTATTTCCCGACCGTGTACCCCTTGTCTTTCCCGGTCAGGATCTCGGTCAACCGTGTACGCAAAAAAGGATCGGTCGTATAGAGTTTGGAGAGGTCTTCCTGAGTGATCTCACGGATATCTTTCCGTTTGATCTTATGGGGAATCCCATTGATCGTCTCTACTCTCACCGGATTGGAATCCGCGATCGTGCCCCGGAACTTCAAATCCCGTTTGCAAGACGTAACGGGATAATGCGGCGGAACGATAAAATCGGAATCAAGCCGATAAACGGCATTCACCTCCCTGGAAAACGCCTTTTCCCCTTTTTCCTCTTTATCCACGACAAAGCGAACCGCGACCTCTTCCGCAAGCCGAGGCACGAAGGAAGGGACCCGTCCGGCACGGCAAAGCAGTTTTCGGGTGTAGTCCTCGTCGAATCCGTAATACTTCTTCATCTTGGAGACGCATTTTTCCAGATACTCATCGTATTCCTCCGTATAGCGTCCGCGGCTGCGTTTGAAGATGGAAAGCAGCCTAAGAGAATCGGAGCCGATCTCGATATACGGTTTTGTCAAATTGGCGGCAACCACCGCGTCTAACGCATGATTGAGATAGGTCTCTCTATCTTTTTCGTCGCTTCCCCATCTTTGATCCTTGAACCATTCACGGCGGAACTTTTGCGTTACGGAACCTTTCACGGTTTGTACGTGCTGTTTTTTATTGCCGGAGAACAAGAGATGTCGCTCGATCAAACCGGCAACGTATTTCGTGATGTACCGCGTATCGTTGATATTTCTGGTCTTCCACTCATTCAGCAATTCTTCCGCCTCTTGACCGTAGAGGGTTTCGCAACGGAAGTACGCGTATTTTTTCCGGCTGATCCCGCCTTTCTTTCGCGTGAACAGATGATTGACGAACGCAATAAACGACTTTTGCTCCGCAGTTCCCATATACATCAGCGGCGTTCTCTGCCCTTTTTTCTGGTTCTCTTCCGTAAAGACAAGCGCCTTGTTGTTAAGCGTGTTATCGAGGATCAGAGAAAACGGAACGATATGATCGATCTCGTAAATATGATCCCGGTTTTCGACAACATCCTTCAATTCACCGAGCGTCTTCTGCGAATACGCGCTTTTCCCCTCTTGTTCGGCAAATAGTTTATACCGCTCGATCATCGAGGAGGAGACCTTGGACGCATCGATTGAAAGCAACTCCGCAATCATTCGCTTTGCTTCGGCATTCTCTTTTTCATTTGCTCGCTGCCTTTTGACTATTTCATCACGCGCTTCGACGCTTTTCCCGAGTTCGCTTGCAACCTCGATCACGATCTCCTCCGGGGAACCGTAGATCTCCACGATCGCATTGATGATTTTTCTCGTTTCGTTGATCGCTTTGAAAACAACGCGATTTTCCCGCACCTCCGGATCGTCGATCGCAGACGGCGCAAGTTTCACGGTTTTCAAGATCGGATCGTCTTCGGCATCGCTTTTGATCCGGTTTGCCTGATAAGAACCGTAAATATCCCCGTTCAAAAACGCGGAAACGGCGTCGCACATATAGCGGTAGCCGCAAGAAGCGGTGCCGCTGATTCTTTTGTTGGCAAAGGCGGAAATCAAACGCGAATCTATCCCCGCCTTTTTCATCTCTTCTTTTCTACGTCGCGGCGTTTGAAACTTGGAGATCAATTCTCCGATCTGATGAAGCCTGGAAGGAGCGGAAACGTCAAACTGCTCCTCCGAAATCAGACTCTCCCACGACGCTCCGCTCTCCTCGACGGCTTTCTTGGCAAGAGGAAGGAACTTCAGAGCTTTGCCGAGAGCATTCGCATCCGAAAGATCGCTTTTCAGAAGTTTATAACGGTGTGCAGACAGGATCTTTTTCACGTCTGTCAGATTGATCTTTCCGTTGTGAAGCAAGAAATCGACGATCTCTTTCGCGATCGGCTTTTCAAGGGAAAACTCCCCGGTGTCCGTGTTGCAGAACCGATATTGAGAAAGCGTGTTCGTCACGGCGAATACGTCCGCGATAACCGTCCCGCGAAAACCGCGGGAATCGTCCTTATAAAACGGGCATCTCCCGAGCGTTTCAAGAAAACCGTGATAACGCCTCGTGGGATCGTTGGGATCACCGGGACCGTCTTCAAAATCGCGCTGTGCGAAAACAATCTCCAATGCACGGTTGATATTCGTCTCATTCCAACAGGGATAAAACCGTTTTTGACACAGGAGGATCAGGTTGATCTCCTGTTTCAGCAGTTCACGGCGTATCAGCAGATGCGGAACGTCGCCTCCGCTGCGGTTGCGATATTTCACAAACCCGTTTTCGCTATACTTGTCGAGCAGAAACTCGGATACAGTTCGTTTCCCGCTCTCTTTGAAATCGCTTTCAAAACGGTTCGCCGCTCGCAGGTTCTCGCCCGCTTCTTTGTCATCCTCGTCCGGTTCGTAAAACTCAAGATATCCGCGGTGATTGCAAGTATGAACAAGGCACTTATACAGTTCCGCAGGGGAAAGTTTTTCGTCCAGCCCCTTCAGTTTCAACCGATAGACGTCCGCATCGCGGCTTCCCGCGAGTTCGTCTTCAAAGGTCGCGTTCAAAAAGCCGATGTTCAAAAGGTGCTTTTTCAGCAATTCTTTTCTGAATCTTCTGCGTCTTACCAATCTGCGGACGCCGCGAAAACCTCTGCGCTGTTTGCAGAGGGACTCGCTGGATTGCGGATCTTCTCCAGAGTCGAAGATGCGGGTACCGAAGTCTTCGATCCGGGCAAGGTGACCTTCTTCTTCCGCCGAAATGACAGCCCATCCGACAGATCCGATCCCGATATCCAAACCAATTCTGTATCGCATCAAAACCTCCAAAAAAGAATTGACAAATTGTTTCTTCTGTGTTATACTTGAATCACTTAGAAGTGCTGACGTGTAAGTTTATCAATATCCATCAGAGATAACATATTGAAACTTGTATAAGTCAATCAATATCCATCAGTAAGTTCTAAGATAAGGCATTTTGCCGAGGGGTATGGCGGTAACCTCACAATCCTCCGCCGCAAAACGCATCGGAAACGGTGCGTTTTTTGTTGTACCAAACTGACGATTCGGATCAGTCAAAACAATGATACACTATCTTGTTGCCAATAAAACGGACTTTTTTCAAACCTCTTTTTGATAATTATACCATTTTTCAAAAAGAATTGCAATCCTCGTACTAGCAGAAAAAACAAAAGAGTTCTTAAGGTTCTCCTTTTTCGCCTTTCGCCGTTTGGGTGTAGCGCGGAGGAAATCGAAAGTCAACGCGGAAAACAATCGCTGAAAACTGATAATTTTCAATTCTTTGACAAAAACCGTGAAAAAAGAAGCCCCCGGGGGACGCGCGAAGGCGTCCCGTCCGGGGGCGAGGGAAACCGGGGCGGTCGGGGCGGAATAGGAGGAAACCGTCAGGATCGCCCCGGGATGCTTCGGGATTACTCGGCTTTCAACTGGAAATAGATCGCAGCGGGGCAGGTGACGTCGTCGGTGGTGTCTTCCTCCGTGCCGTTGTTGTCCAGAACGAAAGTTGCCTCTTCGGGAGTTTCAACCTTCTCGACTTCCGGCGCAAAATCGGGCTCCACGACCTTGCAACTCACGTCGCCGAACACAATGTAAAGGCCGTCCGTGCCGGAGATATCCCACGCGTTGAGGTGGAAATACTGTTCGGGAACGGGATCCGCGTAGGAAAGCACACCCTCCTCGTTGGTCGCGGTAAAGAGCAGCAGACCTTTGTCAATCCACTTGGAGAAATCGCCGGTATAACTGATCTGCCATACTTTCTCACCGTCGACGTAAAGGGTGGACAGCGCCGAGTAGGCAACCCCTTGGCCCGAAATCTCGGCTTCCTGATGGAACTGTACGCCGATGCGATGCCAGCCGTACGCGCCGATGTTCGGGAAGTTCTCGGCGTTGGTGCCGGTGCCGTTCACGCCCATAGGACCGTAGACGATCGCGTGCGTCGCCGCCCAGCCGTAGTCGAACCCGCCGGGCGCCTTCGCGTCGCTGGATCCCCACTTGTCGTTTTTCGGAACAAGCAGGAAGAGGTTGTCGCGGTTATTGGTATCATTCGAACTGTTCGCAAGTTGGAAACGGATTCCGTTGTTATCGGGGTAGTTGTTCGTGATCGTCTCGTTCCACAGAACGTCGATCTCAAAATAGAGGTCCATGCCGTTGAGGTTCAGATCGGTCGGATAGAAGTGCTCGCCGTCCAATACGGTCAACAGCGGTTTTTTGATGTCGAAGGAACCGGAGGCTGCCGTTTTAACGACCTTAGGCTTAAATTCAAGGACCTCTTCAACCGGTTGTCCGCACAAAGTGCAGGTGCCGGTTCTGCTGCCGGGGCCCAGAACCGTTGCTTCCACGGTCACGTAATCATCCACTTTGTGCGCGTTCGGGTTGATGTCGATCTCTTCAATCGTTTCTTCGATCGGCTCGCCGCACTCGGTGCAGAGGATCGCTCTGGATCCCTTCTTCGAGCAGGTCGCTTCTTCGATGACCGAATACTCGTTGTCCCGCGTATGGACGTGCGGAGGCAGCGTGGTCACCTCTTCCGACGCCGGCTCAGACGATCCGGGCGCGGTGCTGGGCTCCGCGGTCGACGCGGGCTTCGAGGTGGTGGACGCGGTGGTGCTCGCGTTGTTGTTCTTCTTGTCGCAGGACGCAAACGCGAAGACGCACATCACGAGGCAAAGGAGCAGCGCAATAGTCTTTTTCATGTTTTTCCTCCATGTATTTTTTACGGCGAGCGGTTTTTCTCTCCGTTGTCTTGATGGTAACACGACGATACAGTTTTTTCAAGGGATTTTCGCCCCGAAAAGCCGAAAAAGCATCATGAATAAAAACGCGCGCCCGAAATTGTGCAAAACGGCGAGACGCCGCCGGAACGGAAAATGCGTTTTTGCCTGTCCCGTAACGAAAAACGGGGGAAAACGCCCGGCAAAAAGCGGATTTCTTTTGTTGCTGAAATGCAAGAAATGATATGTTTTTTGCTGAAAAAACGCGCAACACTGTGCCAAAACTTTGTCTGACTGCGCCAATTCTTTTGGTTTTTGCGGAGCGGGCGTCCGAAAAAAGGCAAGATATGCGTACAAATACCGAAAAACAGTCGCGTCTTCTCTTGATTTGGCGACCGAAAACGAGTATAATGGATAGCGAAGAAAAACGAACGGGAGAACACGCCATGAAACAATACCTGCTGCCCGAAACCGGCAGTTTTTTCAAAGTCAATCTGCACAGCCACACCGTCGTCTCGGACGGACGCCAGACGCCGGAAGAGGTCAAGGCGTTCTATAAAGCGAACGGCTATTCCGCCGTCGCGTTCACCGACCACGAGATCATGCTGGATCATTCGGACCTCTCGGACGACGGTTTCATCGCCCTGACCGGGTACGAATACGGGTTCGACCTCTGCCCTGAGAACCTTCTCTCCGCCCTCTACGAGGGGGAACACAAGACGTGGGATCACGCGGAGAAAGTGCATATGAACCTCTTCTCCAAGGATCCGCACGATATCCGGATGGTCTGCTGCGACCTGAACTACATCTGGGGAAACGCGAAACAATACCGCGACGTGGCGCAGTACGTCGGGGATCCCCACTACGTCCGCAAGTACTCGCTCGACGGTGTGAACGAGGTGATCCGCGCGGCGCGGGAGCGGAATATGCTGGTGGTCTTCAATCACCCGAACTGGTCGATGAACCCGAACGCGTTCTGCTGCGGGCTCGAGGGGCTGACGGGGCTTGAAATCATCAACGGCGCGGCTCAGATCGACAGCGATATGGAGGACGTCCCCCACGTCTATCAGGAAATGATGCGGGCGGGCAAACGGCTGGTCTGCGTCGGCGGCGACGACAACCACGCCCCATCCGACTGCGGGCTTGCCTGGACGATGGTGAAGGCGGAGTCGCTTTCTTACGAAAATCTGGTGAACGGGATCGAGAACGGGAACTGCTACGCGTCGAGCGGCCCCGAGATCCGGGAACTCTACGTCGAGGGCGGGCGCGTGTACGTCAAAACGTCCGACGCGGTCGGGATCTACCTTCTGACCGCCGGCAGACGGACCGGACACAAACGCAAAGAGCGCGACGGCGAATACCTCACCGAGGCGTCCTTCCATCTCGACAAAAACGACGTGGCGTTCCGGATCACGGTGCGCGACGCGGCGGGCAATCACGCCTACTCGCGGTACTACTACTTCGACGAACTGACCGAGCCGATCGGCTGATAACGAAAAGCGGCGATATCGCATCGCCGCTTTTCAAATGAGATCCGTTCCGGGGGAACGGATGATATACGCTTGCGCGTATGAAGGAACGGTATTACTTTTTGAACAGGTCGCCGATCATATTCAGGGTTTCGCGAACCAGGATATCGCCGCCCTCGTGCCCGACGACGCCGCTCGAGACGTAGGCGCTGTAATGCCCGCCCTTCTCCGCCTTCTCGGTGGGAAGGTATCCGAGCGCCCCGCAGCAGAGTTGGATCTCGAAGGTCTGCGTCGCGACGCTGCGCGCGCGGATCTGATTGCCGAAATCGAGGAACAGTTCAAAGGGCGAGGTGACGAACGCGGTCTTGCCGATGCGGATCGCGTGGACCTCGGTGTCCACCGTCTCGAAAACCTCCTGCGACTCGTAGCGTTTGAGCGTCCCGGCGTAGACGTAGTAGTCGGCGCAGTCCTTGTAGTCGAGCGTCTTCCTGCCCTTCAGTTCGTCGCGCAGGACGCGGCGCGCCTCTTCCGCCTCGCTGTCGGTGACGCGGCGCAGGGGGAGATGCAGGGTCTTGACCGTGTGGGAGAAGTTCCCCTCGGTGTAGATCGTCCCGATCTCTTCCATCTCGCTTTCGATCTCGTTGTAGATCCGGCGACCCGCCTTCCAGGTCCCCTTCACGTCGAACATCGACGGATCGGCGAAGCGTTCCTTCGGGTTGATCCGGGTGACGTTCGGATCCTGAATGGGGGTCTCGGGCTCTACCCAGCGGATCAGGTCGCGCGGGCACAGATCCCCCGCGGGGGAGCAGAGCGCCAGCAGTTTGAAGTCCTTGCCGTGCTTTTCCCGGAGCAGGATCTTGACCTTGCCCCAGTAGTCCGCAGAGATCACGCTTCTCTGCTCCATGATCTGCGCGGGACAGGCGACGTTCGAGACGATGCCGGTCATCTTCCCCGCTTTGTCGTAGATATAGAGCAGTTCCATACCGGTATCGTTGCCGCCCTCGAGTGAAACGAAGGTCGCCCGATCGGCGTCGCCCCACATTTTCGCGCTCCCGTCGGAGTAGGTCACGCGGCGGTTCATACCGACGGCGACGCGCCCGAATCCCTGCGCGAATCCGCCCTCTTCGAGGTTGGCGTATGCCTCCAGCACCGACTGCGCGATGCGCTCGACCAGGATGTCGCGCGCCTCGTCCGGCTGGATGCAATCGGTCGAGGTGATCTGCGGAATGTACTTGCAGTCCGCGGGCATAAAGTCCCGGATCACGCCGAGGGTACCGCCCTCGAACTCTCTTACGCCCCCTTCCGCCTGCTCGTACACGTACGAGTTGTGGATATGGACGGCGTGCAGCATAATCTTGTCGGTCTGGATCCCGGGGTTCTTTTCCCCGACGCGCGCCCGTACCCGCACGCAGAGGTCGTGCCCGACGCCCTCGAGGTCCGCCGAGCAGAAAAACGCCTGGTCGCCGTTCTCCTCGACGGCGAGGGTGGTGACGGTGATGGGAGTCTCCACCTCGTCGGTCACGCGCTCGAAAAACTCACCCGCGAGCGAGATGGGACGGTCGGGTACCAGACTGACTTCCGACCAGCCGAAACGAATTCTTGACATATTGAGACGCTCCTTGTATAATAGTTAATTGGATTTGATCATTTCTTTTCGAGGTACTCTTTCGGACTGCATCCGAAGACCTCCCGGAACGCCCGGTAGAAGGTCCGCACCGAGCGGAAGCCGCTCTCGAGCGCGCAGGTCTCGGTGCTGTATTCTTTCTCCTTCAAGAGCGCGAGAACGTTCTTCAGCCGCAGCAGGTTGATATACCGGAGGATCCCGACGTTGATCGAGGATTTGAACAGGCCGGATACGTAACTCGCGTTGTACCCGAAATGCGCGGCAATCGACGAGAGCGAGATGTCTTCCTTATAATGTCCGTGGATATAGAGCAGGATCTTCGAGACCAGATCGGATCCGCCGCTTGCCGCGGCGCCGTCCTCGAACGCGACGTTCTGCACGATGATGCCGAGGATCGTATACAGGTTCCCCTTCGTCAGCAGCGCGGCGCCCTGATTATTCTTGTTCTCCCGGATCTCCGCGATGCACGCGCCGATCCTCTCCGCCGCTTCTCCGCCGGTGATGAACGGATTTGCAATGGTCTTGCCGCCGAGCATCGCCTCGAACTCGAAACAGATCTCGGGCGGAACGATCAGCACGCTGAAATAGGCGTCGCCCGCCGGCAGATAGCGGTGGGTGTCGTACGCCAGAGCGATCGACAACTCGCCTTTCTTCAGGCGTTTCAGGTGATCGTTCACCAGGGCGTCGATCTCTCCCTCGGTCACGTAGCAGATCTCGATCTGCGAATGAAAATGAAAATCCCCGGTTCCGTTGTGATAATCGGCAAGGCGCAATTTTTGATGACGATCCAGTCTGATCCCGAATCTGGCTTGCACGGCGATCCCCCTTTCATACCGAAAAACTGTCGCAGAAAAAGTAGTTTTTTGCGTATCCGCGCAACGTTTTTGTGCTATCATTATATCACAAGACCCAACGAATAACAAGTCATTTTTGAAAAAAAGAGGTCATAAACGAAATGAAGATCACGAAAGTCAACACGTACTTCGTCCGCCCGCGCTGGGGCTTTGTCGAGATCGAAACCGACGCCGGCGCGACGGGTTGGGGCGAGGCGGTCCTGGAGGGGCACGCCGCGGCGGTTCTGGCGTGCGTCAAAGAGATGAGCGACTACCTCGTCGGCAACGATCCCGCCGACATCGAGGGGCTCTGGGAAACGCTCTACCGCGCGGGCTTCTACCGCGGCGGCGGCGTTATGATGAGCGCCATCTCGGGCATCGACCAGGCGCTTTGGGATATCAAGGGCAAGGTCTTCGGCGTTCCGGTCTATCAACTGCTCGGCGGCAAGTGCCGTAATAAGATGAAGGTCTACTCCTGGATCGGCGGCGACCGTCCGTCCGACGTGGGGCGTGCCGCGAAAGAGAAGATGGACGCGGGCTTTACCGCGATCAAGATGAACGCCACCGAGGAACTGCAGATGGTCGACACCTACGACAAGATCGACGCGGTCCTCGAGCGCGTCGCGGCGATCCGCGAGAGTTGCGGCAAGTACTTCGGCATCGCGATCGACTTCCACGGTCGGGTGCACAAACCGATGGCGAAGATCCTCGCCAAGAAACTCGAAGAGTTCGATCCCATGTTCATCGAGGAGCCGGTGCTCTGCGAGAATATGGAGTATTTCAAAGAGATCGCGGCGTGCTGCAACATCCCGATCGCGACGGGTGAACGCCTGTTCTCCAAGTGGGACTTCAAGCGTCTGCTCGCCGTCGGCGGCGTCGACATCATCCAGCCCGACCTCTCGCACGCGGGCGGCATCACCGAGGTCAAGAAGATCGCCGCGATGGCGGAGGCGCACGACGTGGCGCTGGCGCCGCACTGCCCGCTCGGTCCCATCGCGCTCGCCGCCTGCCTGCAGGTCGACGCGACCAGTTACAACGCCTTCATTCAGGAACAGAGCATCGGTATCCACTACAACGTCGGCAAGAGCGTCCTCGACTACGTGAAGAACCAGGACGACTTCCGCTTCACGGACGGCTTCGTCGATCTGCCGAAACTGCCGGGGCTCGGCGTGGACGTCAACCGCGAACTGGTGCTGGAAGAGAACAAGAACCCGCACAACTGGAAGAACCCGGTCTGGCATCACGCCGACGGCAGCGTTGCGGAATGGTAAAGGAGACGACCATGGAAAAGATCAAGGAACTGATCCGAAACGAACGGCTGATCGTCATCGTGCGCGGAGTGAAGAGCGAACAACTGATCCCGCTTGCCGAGGCGATGTACGAGGGCGGCGTCCGCCTGCTTGAGGTCACTTACAGCGCAAACGGCAAGGTACCGGACGAAGAGACGGCGAAGAACATCGGCGCTCTGGTCGAGCACTTCGGCGACAGAATGCAGATCGGCGCGGGGACCGTCCTCACCGAAAAGCAGGTCGCTCTGACCGCCGCCGCGGGCGGGAAATATATCATCTCCCCCAACGCCAACCCCGCCGTGATCGCGGCGACGCGGAAAGCGGGACTGGTCTCGATCCCCGCGGCGTACACGCCGACCGAGATCGAAGCCGCCTACGAGTGCGGCGCGGACTTCGTCAAACTCTTCCCCGTCACCTCGCTCGGTCCCTCCTACGTCAAGGCGGTGCGCGGACCCCTGAACCACATTCCGCTCCTTGCCGTCGGCGGCGTGGACCTCTCCAACCTCGCCGACTACGCGAAAGCCGGCGTCTCGGGCTTCGGTATCGGCGGGAACATCGTCGACAAGAAAATGCTTGAAACCGGCGACTACGCCGCGATCACCGATCTGGCGAAACGCTACGTCTCGACGGTCAAAGGGCTTTACTGATCTCCACCCGGCATTCGGGATCCTCACGGGCGCGCATCCGGCGCGCCCGCGACCATTTTCCTTTCACGCACTTGCTTTTTACAAGAAAACCTGCTATACTATAAGCAAGCCCCGGGATCTGGGGCAACGCGCCGGACAAAAAACCAAACCGGCGCAACGGGAGGACAAAGATGAAAAACAACGGAATTCGCTTGGGCGTTCGCCTGGCGGCGCTTCTGCTGCTTGCATTCCTTTGCGTACTGGCGTGCGCGGGGTGCGAACTCACGCACGAAGAAAACACCGAGCCGGAGGCCACGACCACGGCGGCAACGACGCTGCCTCCGGTATCCGAACCGACGATCGCCGACGGCGTGACGCCGGTCAAGACCGCCGCGGAAGCAAGCGTCTCTCTGAACCCGACGGGTATCCGCTTCGGCGGGTCGGTCGACAAGACCTACTACGACGCCCTGGTCGCGACCTACGGTGAAAAGAACGTCAAGGTCGGCGTGCTGGTCGCCCCGACCGCCGCCAACGGCTCGGTCAATTTCACAGGCGAAGGGGTCGCCAAAGCCAGAATGTCCGCCGTCGAAGCCGACGGGGACGAATATGTCTTCAACGGCGTCCTGACCGGTCTCGCGGAGAAGGACTACACCGTCAAGTATGCCGCCGCCGCCTACGTGGAGGTCTGCGGCACCGTCCTGCGCACCGCCGAGGCGTCGAACTCCTTCTCGCTCGTCACGGCTGCGGAAGCGTCTCTGAACGATCTGACGAACACGCGCGACGACAAGCACACTTACGTCGTGACGATCGACGGCGCGAAGAAGTACAGCCCCTACAACAACCGGCAGCGCGAGATCATCTCGGAACTCCGCTTCCCCTGCGCGATCACCGCGATGAGTTACAACATCGAGGTTTACGACAGCAAGAAAGGCTGGGAGGGCAGAACTCCCTCGAAGGCGCTCGCGACGGTCATCGAAGAGTCCCCCGACGTCGTCGGGTTCCAGGAGGTCAACTCCCCTTGGAACGAAATGCTCGACAATTTTGCGAATGGCAACGGCTACACCCGTCTGAAAGGTTCGCCCACCACGGACAACTTCGAGAAGAACGAGATCTTCTTTAAGACCGACAAGTTCACCCTGATCGAAGAGGGGACCAAGATCTATAAGAGCCTTGCCGCCGAACTGAACGTTCCCAACACCGAGAACGCGGACCAGTCGCGCGACACGCACGGTCGTGCCTTCCACTACGCCATTCTGGAACAGAAAGAGACCGGCAGGAAGATCCTCGTCGTCAACACGCACCTGCACTACAACGGCACGGGCGACGGCTTCGAAGAGGACGACAAGGTGCGCCGTTACGAGATCAACACGCTGCTCGCGTGGCTGCAGACCAAGGCTGCCGCCTATCCCAACCAACTCGTGATGGGCGATATGAACTCGCACTACAAGGGCAACAAGCAGGGATCGGTCAACATGGCTCTCTTCACCACCGCCGGCTACCTCCGGACGTCGGACCTCGCGGCAACGGTGGGCGACGTGGGCGGAACGCTCGCGAACAGCCATACGACGCGTCCGCAGTATATCTTCGACTATATCCTGGTCAAAGGGAATATAGGCACGAAGTACTATACGGTCGTCGATAACCCCATCGACGGCGGCAACTATCCGTCCGACCATATTCCGATCAAGGCGACGATCAGCCTCCTCCGGTAACCGAAACGAAAAACCACCCCGCGCTGTGAAAGCAGCGCGGGGCTTTTTTATGCGGTTCGGTTCACTCCGCGTCGACGGTCGAGACGCCGAGCGTGACTTCCTCCAGCACGTCGAGCAGCATCCGGACGGTGTCGAGCGAGGTCAGCATGGTGATATTGTTCTGTGCGGCGCAGCGCCGGATCGCGACGCCGTCGCCGTAGTGGATCCCCGAGCGGACAGCGCGGGTGTTGATGACGTAACTGACGTACCCGGCGCGGATCGAGTCGAGCACCTCTTCGCTCCCCTCGCTCGGCTTGTGCCGGATCCGGGTGCGGATCCCGTTCTCTTTCAGCACTTCCCCGGTCAGGGTCGTCGCCTCGATGTTGAAGCCCATGCGGTAGAAGCGACGGATCAGGGGAACCGTCTCGTCCTTGTCTTCGTCGGCAACGCTGACCAGGACCGTACCGTAGTTTTTCAGGGTCAGCCCCGCGGCGATCATCGCCTTGTACGCGGCGCGGTGGAGTTTCTTATCGTAGCCGATCGCCTCGCCCGTCGATTTCATCTCGGGGGACAGGTACGCGTCCATCCCGCGCAGTTTGGTGAACGAGAACGCGGGCACCTTGACGTAGTATCTTCCCTTCTCCTTCGGGTAGCGTTCGGTCAATCCCTGCTCCTCGAGCGACACGCCGAGGGTGACCAGCGTTCCGATGTCGGCGAGCGAATAGCCCGTCGCCTTCGAGAGGAAGGGCACGGTGCGCGACGAACGCGGGTTGACCTCGATGATGTAGACCTTTTCGCTCGGATCGACGATGAACTGGATGTTGTAGAGGCCGACGATCCCGATGCCCAACCCGAGTTTCTCGGTGTAGTCGAGAATGGTCTCCTTCACCTTATCGGAGATGCTGTAGGACGGATAGACGCTGATCGAGTCGCCCGAGTGGACGCCGGTGCGTTCGACCAGTTCCATGATCCCGGGGACGAAGACGCGCTTGCCGTCGCAGACGGCGTCGACCTCGACTTCCTTGCCCCGGATATACCGGTCGACCAGGACCGGGCGGCTTTCGTCGATCTCGGTCGCGGTCTTCAGGTATTCGCGCATCACGTTCTCTTTCGCCACGATCTGCATCGCCCTGCCGCCGAGGACGAAACTCGGACGGACAAGCACCGGATACCCGATCTCGCGCGCCGCCTCGATCCCCGCTTCGATCCCGATCACCGCGCGCCCTTCGGGCTGCGGGATGCCGAGCGAGAGCAGGAGTTTTTCAAACAGGTCGCGGTCCTCGGCGCGGTCGATCGCGTCGCAGTCGGTACCGATGATGGGTACGCCGCGGTCGCGGAGCGGCTCGGCGAGGTTAATCGCCGTCTGTCCCCCGAGCGTGACGATCACGCCGTCGGGTTTTTCGAGCGTCAGGACGTTCATCACGTCCTCGACGGCGAGCGGCTCGAAGTAGAGTTTGTCGGAACAGGTGTAGTCGGTCGAGACGGTCTCGGGGTTGTTGTTGATGACGATCGCCTCAAAGCCCGCCCTGCGAATGGTCTGCACCGCGTGGACGGTCGAATAGTCGAACTCGACCCCCTGCCCGATCCGGATCGGTCCCGAACCCAGCACGACGATCTTCTTTTTCTTCGAGACCACGCTCTCGTTCTCGGTCTCGTAGGTCGAGTAGAAATACGGGATATAACTGTCGAATTCCGACGCGCAGGAGTCGATCATCTTGTAGACCGGGACGATCCCGTTCTGCGTCCGGAAGTCGAATACTTCGCGCTCGGTCTTCCCCCACAGGGCGCCGACCTCTTTATCCGAAAAACCCTGCCGTTTGGCAGCCCGGAGTTCTTCGGGATCCCCGGGGTTCTCCCGCAGGCGGTTCTCGGTCTCGACGATATTCCGGATCTTCCGAAGGAAGAAGCGGTCGATCCCGGTCCTCTCCGCAATCACGTCGACCGTGCACCCGCGGCGGAGCAGTTCGGCGACCGCGAAGATCCGGTCGTCGGTACCGGTCTTGACGTAGTCGAGCAGGTCATCGGTCGGCGTCTCGTCAAACTTCTTGATATGCAGATGATACGCCCCGATCTCGAGCGAACGGATCCCTTTCAGAAGGCTTTCCTCAAAGGTGCGCCCGACGCTCATGACTTCCCCGGTCGCCTTCATCTGGGTCGAGAGGGTGTTGTTGGCGTCGGCGAACTTGTCGAACGGGAAACGCGGCAGTTTGGACACGACGTAGTCGAGCGCCGGCTCGAACGACGCCGGGGTGTTCGCGAGTTTGATCTCGTCCAGCGTCATTCCCACGCCGATCTTCGCCGACACGCGGGCGATGGGATAGCCGCTCGCCTTCGACGCGAGCGCGGAAGAGCGCGACACGCGGGGGTTGACCTCGATCAGGTAGTAGCGGAAGGAGTCGGGATCCAGCGCGAACTGGACGTTGCACCCGCCCTCGATCCCGAGCGCCCGGATGATCTTCAGGGCGCTGTCGCGGAGCATCTGGTACTCCTTGTTCGCCAGCGTCTGGGACGGGCAGACCACGATCGAGTCGCCGGTGTGGATCCCGACGGGGTCGA
>JAEEGL011326910.1_pt1 | contig 16132 bp, 7 predicted proteins | sample 9134231 | NCBI WGS metagenome assembly JAEEGL01 (sample SAMN16246548, study PRJNA631951) | gut metagenome | biome: gut microbiome; feature: rumen; material: fiber-attached | host: Bos | place: Iran: Karaj | collected 2018-10
GAGCTTGCAGACGATCCTCACGGAGACGTGATCGCAGTTAAGAAAAGCGGATGCCACGGTTTCTGCGAAATGGGTCCTCTTCTCCGCATCGATCCCCAGGGCTGGCTTTATACCAAGGTTAAGCTTGAGGACTGCGAGGAGATAGTCGATAAGACCGTTATCCACGGTGAATATATTGACAGACTAGGCTACAAGGTCAACGGCAAGGTAGTTGAGAAGCAGGCAGAGATCCCCTTCTACAAGAAGCAGACCCGTGTCGTTCTGGAATCCTGCGGTCATATCAACGCAGGTTCACTGAAGGAATATCTGGCTGTAGGCGGATATAAGGCTCTCGATAAATGTTTGTTTGAATATGAGCCCGACCGCATCATAGATGAGATCACACAGTCGAACCTTCGCGGACGTGGCGGCGGCGGATTCCCTACAGGTAAGAAGTGGGCTTCGTGCGCACGTCAGAAGGCAGATGTTAAATATATTGTCTGTAACGGTGATGAGGGCGATCCCGGAGCATTTATGGACCGTTCCATCATGGAGGGTGATCCCCACAGACTGCTCGAGGGTATGATGATCGCAGGTCTGGCTATCGGCTCGACCGAAGGCTATATCTATGTTCGTGCAGAGTATCCTCTCGCAGTTGAGCGTCTTCGCGCAGCGATCGCTCAGGCAGAAGAGTATGGACTGTTAGGCGATAAGATACTCGGAACCAAGTTTTCTTTCAGAATCCACATCAACCGCGGTGCAGGTGCATTCGTTTGCGGCGAAGGTTCCGCTCTTACGGCTTCTATCGAAGGCAAGCGCGGTATGCCCAGAGTTAAGCCCCCTCGTACGGTTGAGCATGGTCTGTTCGACAAGCCTACCAACCTTAACAATGTTGAGACCTATGCAAACGTTCCTATGATCATCAACAAGGGCGCGCAGTGGTATCGTGCGATCGGACCCGAGAACAGCCCCGGAACCAAGGCTTTTGCCCTTACCGGAAAGATCAATAACAGTGGTCTTATCGAGGTTCCCATGGGAACTACTCTTCGTGAGGTTATCTTCGATATAGGCGGCGGTATGCGCGGCGGCAAGAAGTTCAAGGCCGTTCAGATCGGTGGCCCTTCGGGCGGATGTCTGACCGAGAAGGATCTGGATATCCCGCTTGATTTTGATTCACTCCAGAAGGTCGGCGCAATGATCGGTTCAGGCGGACTTGTTGTTATGGACGAGGATACCTGTATGGTCGAGGTTGCCCGTTTCTTCATGAACTTTACACAGAATGAATCCTGCGGTAAGTGTGTTCCCTGCCGTGAAGGCACAAAGCGTATGCTTGAGATACTCACACGAATTACCGAGGGTAACGGACGCGATGGCGATATCGAGCTTCTTGAGGAGCTTGCTGATACCATTTCCCATACCGCTCTTTGCGGACTGGGCAAAACAGCTGCATCGCCCGTTGTTTCGACCATTAAGAACTTCAGATCTGAGTACGAGGCCCATATCTACGACAAACGATGTCCATCGGGCACCTGCCAGAAGTTAAAGCGCTTTGTTATAGATCCCGATAAGTGCAAGGGCTGCTCGAAGTGTGCGAGAAACTGCCCTGTGGGAGCTATTTCCGGACAGATTAAGAGTCCGTTTGTTATCGATCAGAATAAATGTATTAAGTGCGGCGCATGTATCAGCAATTGTGCATTCGGCGCTGTGAAAGAGGAGGTGTGATAGAGTATGCAGCTCACCAATATGATGGAAGTTGACGGTATTCCCGTTAAAATAGAAGGAGAGCGTAACCTCCTTGAAGTAATCAATAAAACAGGCATTAAGCTGCCCGTATTCTGTTATCATTCCGATCTGTCCATCTACGGAGCATGTCGTATGTGCATGGTAGAAGACGAGAAAGGCAGGATGATGGCAGCATGCTCGACCATTCCCAAAGAGGGAATGATAATCAAGACCAATACAGGACGTCTTCGTAAATATCGCAAGAACATCCTTGAACTTCTGCTCGCAAGCCATTGCAGAGACTGCACGACCTGCGAGAACAGCGGAAAGTGCAGCCTGCAGGAGCTTGCCGCTCAGTTTGGCATCACAAATGTACGTTTCCCCAATGACAAGACCGAGCCCGATATTGATGCATCCTCACCGAGTATCATCAGGGATTCGAGCAAGTGTATCCTTTGCGGCGACTGTGTTCGCGAATGTAACGAGGTCCAGCGTATCGGTGCGATCGATTTCGCCTTCAGAGGTTCAGAGGCTAAGATAAGCACAGCATTTAACCAGCCCCTTTTCGATTCACTCTGTGTACACTGCGGTCAGTGTGCTGCAGCCTGTCCTACCGGAGCTATCATTGTCCGCGACGATACGGACAAGGTATGGAAGAAGATCGACGATCCGAGCGTATTCGTTACCTGCGAGATCGCTCCCGCAGTTCGTGTCGGCATCGGCGCTGAGCTCGGACTTTCGAACGATGAAAATGCTATGGGCCGTATTGTTGCAGCTCTTCACCGCATGGGCTTCGATGAGGTATATGATACCGCAACCGGTGCTGACCTTACCGTTATCGAAGAGGCAAACGAATTCGTTGAAAGACTTGAGAATGGCGGAACCTTCCCTATGTTCACATCCTGCTGTCCAGCATGGATCCAGTATGTTGAGAAGAAGTATCCCGAGATCCTTCCCAATATTTCGACCTGCCGCTCACCTATGAGCATGTTTGCCGCTGTTATCAAGGATTACTACAAGGACAAACTGCCCGAGGGCAAGACTTCACATTATCATGTTGCTTTAATGCCCTGTACGGCAAAGAAGTTCGAGGCTAAGCGTCCCGAGTTTAAGGATGAGACCGGTCCTGTTACGGATGATGTTATCACCACACAGGAGCTTATCCGCATGATCAAGCGCTCCGGTATCATGTTCCATGAGCTTGAGCCCGAGTCGGTTGACCTTCCTTTCGGAACCATGTCCGGAGCCGGAGTCATCTTCGGTGTTACGGGCGGTGTTACCGAGGCAGTGCTGCGTAAGGTCGCCAATGACAATTCACGTACAACCTTAAAGCAGATTGAGTATGTCGGCGTGCGCGGTATGGAGAATGTCAAGGAAGCTACCGTTAAGGTAGGCGACAAGGAGCTTAAGATAGCCGTAGTCAGCGGACTTTCGAATGCGCGTAAGATTGTCAGAGGCGTGCTTAAGGGTGAGATCTATTATGATCTTGTTGAGGTTATGGCCTGCCGCGGCGGCTGCATAAGCGGTGCCGGACAGCCTTACATCTCCCACATGCATCGTGTTGAGCGCGGTGAGGGCCTGTATCGTACCGATAAGACCAGCACTATCAAGCGTTCGCAGGATAATCCTCTGATCGGCGAGCTGTACTCCGGCCTGCTCGAAGGCAGGACACACGAGCTTCTGCATGTTGATTATCTTAAGAATAAGAAGCCTGCAAAGAAAGCATCCGCGAAGACTTCCGGAGCAAAGAAGACCCCGGCTAAAAAGAAATAAAGTATTTTTGTCCCCTGCAAAGCAGGGGGCATTACTTTTTACTGGAAAAAAAACGAAAAAATGGTATAATGTAACGTGGAGAAGAGCATATGCATCTACAGATGAGTATTTTGCATTGCTTTTAGGTATGTTGTGGATTTGCAGTTATCGGAAACGATGGTCCTGCGGGGGTAGCTATGTTGAGCGACGATGCGCTTTATGCCGAGTTTCTGGCCGGGAAAACGGAGTCATTTGATGAACTGATGATCCGATACGGCGATAAACTTACATTATATTTAAAAGGGTATCTGACGAGCTGGGAAGATGCGGAGGACATGATGATAGAGGCTTTCTCGAAGATCATGTTTAAGAAGCCGAAGATCGCAGAAGGAAACTTCAAGGTCTACCTGTTTAAAATCGGACGCAACCTGGTTTCAAGTTTTTACAGACGTTTTAAAAAGATCGATTCTCTGGATATCGAGAGCATGGAGAACGAAGCGGCATCCCCGGAAAGCCTCGAGGAAAGCTTCTGGACCGAGGAAAAGAAGAGGATCCTGCATTTGTGCCTGGACCGGGTCGATCCCGACACACGGGAGGCCTTCTGGCTCGTATATTTTGAAAATATGAGTTATGAAGATGCCGCGGCAGTAATGAAGGTCAATGCCAAAAAGATCAATAATCTGCTTACGAGAGGCAAGGATAAACTTCGTGAGGAGCTTGTCAGGGAAGGAATAGAGGCATACTACCAGTAGAAGGAGCATTTGCATGATCAATTACATTATTATCGGTGTACTGGCCGCTGTGTTCGGAGTGGTGCTGACTCTGTTCCTGCATAAGCTCGGACTGTGGAAAAAGAAGTACAACAAAGATGTCGAAGATGATGATTGAAGACACTGCATATAAATAAAACGCAGATGATAAGCGGGAAAGGAGGCTGCAGATGCGCTCAACCGAAGAAAGAATAAAGCTGATGCATAAAAGATCTGAAGAGCTGCTTAAAAGACGAGAGAAGATGACTCTGGCGGCGATGGGAACCGTTTCTGCATTTCTCGGGATTATTCTGATAATTTTTACGGGTTATTCGATCGGAGCTCCGGGAGCGGTTACGGATACTGCTATGGCGGGCACCTAGATGCTGGCGGAAAGCACCGGAGGATACGTGCTCGTGGCGGTCGGAGCGTTTTTTGCAGCGGTTATGGGAACTGTAGCATGCCTGAAATACAGGCAGAGAAAGCATAACGTTGAAATCGACGGAGAAGGAAAATGACTGAAGCCATAGAAAATGCCTTCCAGATCTTTATAGCCGGAGGGTGTCTGATATATGCATTATTTAAAGCAATGTCGTTGAGAAGCAGAAGCTGGATATTGCTTATGTTTTTCTATGCTGAGCTTTTCATGGGCAATCTGTACTGGCAGCTGTATCTGATCTTTATCAATGGAAACCCGCTGATCCCCTTCGTATCGGAATTCTGCTGGGATGTGGCTTTGGGTTTTCTGCTTGTGCTGGTTAATCGTTATTCGAAGGGCAAAATCAGTATTAAACATGATCCGGTGCTTCTGGTCATCCCGGTATTTACCGTGGGCATGGCAATCTTTTATATGCAATGGGGGCAGATAGCCGATAACATTGCGGTGGCCGTTCTTATGACGTTTCTGATCCTCAGATGTGTATACGGGCTTAGGATGATCTCGGGAAGAGGATATTATGCATCTGCCCGGGAGAAAGATCCCAAAGGTTCCGATCCGGCGGTAAGGGGCTTATATTGTGTTATGTTGTGGTTCTGTACGATCGAGTATCTGAGCTGGACAGCCTCCTGTTTTTTTGATGGAGATACTCTTGCCAATCCTTATTACTGGTGCGATATAGCGCTCAGCATTTCGCTCCTGTTCTTTATACCTGCGCTGAACAGGTGCAATATTAAAAAGAACGTCGCTAGACAGGGAGAAGGGCTATCATGAATTATATAGAAAATATCTATGTATGCCTGGCGGCGCCTATCCTGGTCGCGTGCATATTCCTGCGCGGCAGAAGCCGTAAGGTTATGATCTTTATGCTGGCGGGTATTACAACCAGTCTGCTGTCCTCTTATATTACCAGCTTTTTGGCTTCGATATATGAAGTAGATAAGCTTATCATAACAATAGAGATCGCACCTACGATCGAGGAAATAATGAAGTTCCTGCCTATCCTGTTCTACGTGGTAGTGTTCTCTCCCGGAAAAAGGGATGAGATTACCGGCATGGTAATGGCGACCGCGGTAGGTTTTGCAACTTTTGAAAATGTCTGTTATCTGACCTTAAACGGTGCAGAGCATCTGCTGAACCTACTGATCCGCGGATTCGGAACTGGTACCATGCATGTGATAAGCAGTATCATAATGACGTTCGGTATGATCTATATCTGGGACAGGCTGTGGATGAGACTGATCGGGACGGTAGGTCTCCTGTCTTTGGCAGGTACGTTCCACGCCGTATATAATATCCTGGTAGCCCAGCCCGGGCATGTCGCAAGGATAGGATATCTGTTGCCTGTATGTATGGGAATCTGCATGCTTCTGGTGCGAAACAGTGTCAGGAAAAGTGCTGAGATTCGCCCGAAAACAACTACATAATAAAAGACTATTACACATTGGCATTAGTGCACAAATTTCGTCATCGAAATTTGTGCATTTTTTTGTGAGTAAAAATGAAGCGATCAGGCGTCTATGTATACGAGAGCAAAGACAAAAACCAAAAGAAAGGAGGATGAAAATGCGCTCAACGGAAGAAAGAATAAACCTTATGCACAGAAGAACAGAAGAGTTGCTGAACCGGCGAGAAAAGCGGATCATGACCGGTATGGGAAGCGTTTCGGCATTTCTGGGTCTGATCTTAGTCGTGTTTACGGTTTATTCTGTCGGAGTTCCGGGAGCAATTACGGATGCAGCCATGGCGGGAACCTCGATGCTGGCGGACAGCGTAGGAGGATATGTGATGGTGGCGGTTATATCATTTATTGTTGCAGTTGTCATCACTGCTACATGCTTGAAATATCGGCAGGGAAAGCCGGATGAACTGCCAAAGGATACACAGGCCAATGCTTCCGGAAACACGAATCTGACAGGCAAAGAACTATAGGAGGAAGAACTGATGAGTAGCTTTTTAAAACGGTTTTTAGCAGTTGTGCTCTGCGTAGCGATGATCTTTACCACTCTGCCCCAGAACGGTCTGGTAAATGCTAACGCAGCATCACTGCTGAAGAATTCTCCCGAGTACAATCAGGAGATATTGGATGCGCTGACCGGTATAGTGGGCAGCGAGTCTGAGGCTGAAGCATATTATGATCTGCTCCAGCGTTACGGACTTATTGACGAAGAGGGCAATGTACTTGATAGCTGGGATATCGAGCTCGACGGGGAGAAGAAGACGATCGACGAGATCAAGGCGATCCTTGAAGGCGATTATGATCCTCACAAATGTGTATGGGTCGACGGTACGCCGGTATATCTTTCCGATCTGAAGACCATGATCGAGATAGAAGAATACCTTGCCTATATTAAAGAGACCTATTTTAACGGCAGGGTATGGACCGAGGAGCAGAAGGAGAACTATCTGGATCTGCTCAATCAGCTGGAGAGAGAGGGAATCCCGCTGGTTTCTCTGACCGGAAATACGACCGAATTACATGTAGCAGGTGCGAGGGGCATCAGCCATGACGCAAGGGTGTCAGTGGAAGTTGACGCTTCTTCTGTTTCCGGTAATGTTGGGGATGGCTTTACTGCAAAGTTTAATGTCACCCTTACCGGAGCGGTTGACGGACAGGAAGTAAGCTTCAAGTATCGCGCACTTTCTGCCAGCAGAAGCGTAGTTGACAGCGGCGTAGAGAAGACATTTTCTCTGACAGCCGGTGCAGACGGAACAGCAACAGGGTACTTTACTGTAGCGGTTAATGCGGTAGACGCTATGTCGGATACCGATCCTTATTATTCGACGAAGTCAGTTTTCTATGTAAATTGTCATGGAATCACTAACGGACTTTTTAGCAGGAATGATTTTGATAGTAACAGTCTCGGCATCGAAGTGCAGTGCAAGGGCTCGACAGAAATCATGCCCGAGTGCATGAATTTCTCGTTTGCCGGTAAGACCGGAATCCCCAAAGAGGCACTGTTCACCAATAACATGCTGAAAAGTGTATGGATAAATCTTAAAGATGCTTGGGGTCATACCGTTAGGGACGGTGTATTTGTTGATTCGCCCGGAATGAGAGATGGCAATACCTTTGATCTGACTACAGGCCAGCAGCTGTTGGTTGAATGGGGACTGGTAAACAAGTTGTCTTTCAACCATTTGAGAGCCGATGACGAAAATTCCATAATCGTAGGTACTCCGACCAATTATGCTGAGACCAATCCCGCGATAAAGTTTAAAGGTGCTGATCGGAGCGTAAAGATTGCCGGAGCAGATGTAAGGGTTTCAGGGATTTATACTATTCAAACTAATGATTTAGGCGGTCCCACCATCCTTCCGTATATGATATATCGTAATATGCGCGAAATACATGCGGCCACATGGGAATTTATCGCTGACCTTGATACCGGTGACGGAACCGGTTATAACAAGTGGTATAATTACTCTTACGGCTTTATTCCCAATACGGATTATAACCAATGGAACTTTGATAACTATGGTCGTGACGACAGGCTGTTACCTAACGGAGGAACTGATATTTCAAAGCAATCAATAGCTGTTACTCCGACAATAGGCAAGAAGACAAAGATAAAGAGCATACGTTTTAATGGTGGCTTCGCGAGTTATTTCTTAATGCTTACAAGCCAAGAATATAGTGATTCAGGGTTCTGGAATGATCATACTGTAAATACTGTCCAGGCTAAATACGATAGCCAACAATATAAAATAACCGACTGGTATTTCAGAAGAGATTTCAAAAGAGATATCCCGGGAAAATATACATTTGGTTATGTTGACGGAGATTATGCTCACGGAGCTGATATAGTTGAAAAAGAAGTCTCTCCTTATTTTTATGGCGCAAATGATGAATCCCCCCAGTACCCTTGGATGGGAAAGTCTCTTGACCTCAACCTTTCTTTTACAAGAAACGTAGTCGATGAGAACGGAAATGTGACAGACGAGGTCGATACACCTAAAGTAACCTCTATTGCCGTTCCTGCCGGTGACTATTATCCCGGAGAGCTTATTCCGATCATAGTCAGGTATAACGAGCCGGTGAAGGCAAACACCGTTCTGACTGTCAACGGCGAGGAATACAGACCCCGTGAGGAGGGTACTGCATCTAATATTCAGACATTCCTTTACAAGGTAAAGGAGGATGGTGATATCAGTCTGATCGCAAACGGCATTAGCGTAGAAAACCTTAACGGTGATAGTGTTGATTATTCTACGTTCTTTGATGATAATACAGCCGGAACGACATATACGATCAAGGCTGAAGGCGTTGCTTTTGATACAGATATAACCGGGAATCCTGAAGCAAAGGGCTTCATGATCCATCCCGATGGTAGTAAGTCTTCCGCATTTGCCGGCATGACCGCAACACTCACTGTGGGTGAGGATGGCTTCACTCCTTCCATGGATGTTGAAGTAGCTATCAAGCCTGCGCCTGCGGCAGGTTCGAATGAGCCTGACCCGACCAAATGGCTTACCAATGATATAAGTAAGGAATTTGATCTGGTAGAAACGACCTATGTGGCTAAGAACCTGAGAGTCAGGATCGTGAGCAGTGACGGTTCTTTTGACTCAGGCTATCTGAAGCTTAAATCCGCAAGTGAGAACATATCGGGAGGCAAGCTCGTGCTGCTGGACGGCAGCGTTGACCTGCCTGCCAATTTCTCGGGCAGCTATTGCTATTACGTGGCAGAGCTGTATCTTGCAAACAGCACTTATGACAGTGATAGTGTAGCAGATGAAAACATTACGGATTCGATGATGGATCCTGTTATCGGTAAGGTGGATGGAAAGCAGATCGGTATCGCTTATCAGGGATCAGATGCCGTTGTTCTTGTCGAATCTGCAGACCTTACTGCGATTGCGGCTGCATTTATGTCCAATGGTACGGATCCTTATCTGAATAAGGACAATAATGCGCTTCCGATCTATCTTGATGAGAACCCCGTAGTAAAGGCTAGCTTTGCTCTTGCAGAAGGAAAGTCGTACACTTACGGTGACACATCAAAGGTTACTACGCTTGATGAGAATGGCAATCCTGTTGATCCTAAGGCAGATTTTGCATGGAGCAGCAGCGATACTTCAATAGCGGCCATCAGCGCTGACGGAAAGATTACTCCTTCAGGCGCTGACGGAACAGTACACTTTACTCTTACGGCATTTAATGGTGGACTGCCCGGTAAGGCTGTCAGTGTTAATACCGGTGAGCTGACATTCTACGGAGGGTCAACTCCTTTCTTCAGAATGGATACCGTGCGTTATAACATTGTTGAAGGAAAGGATCTGACCGTATTCTGGAGCAGTAATATCTGCCAGCAGAACGGTACCGCACAGACCGTATTTGAGATTCAGGCATTCCGCGGTGAATATGCCGATCTGGCTGCAGCAAGCGCTGCAGGAGAGCCTGCATTTACCGATAAGGCTACGGGTACGGCCACAGTTCCTGTATCGAAGTATACCTTCGCTGCAGGTTCACTGACTTATTCGTATGAGAATGCGGACAATACGTTCAGCGTATTTATCAGCAATACTTATAAGGGAAAGACTACGACACACAGAGTGCTCGTGGATGTCGAAGCACAGCCCGCTGCGGTTAAACTCGGCAAACTCAGTGATTACTATATCCTTGACACTACAGGCAGTGTAAATATTAACTGGACAGTCAGCAATTTTGCGAGATTCTCTTCTGAAAATCCCGCTGATCCCGCTGATCTGTTTGAAGTGCTCATAACCAGGGACGGACAGGAAATAGCAAAGATAAACAATCCCGGAACCCAGGGAGCAAACGGAAGCTATACCGGCAGCTATACGCTCGGTAATCTCGGCTTTACTGCTTCTGCAGACAAGAACGGTTATCGTCAGACCTACATCGTTTCTGTAAAGGCAAAGAACGGTGCGGTCAATACCTGGAGTTATGATTCGTTCATTCTGTATGTTTATGATGAGGACGCTCTGAAGATTTGGATCCAGCCTACGAGCAATGCTGATAAGAACGGTAAGGCAACAGGTACCGTGATCACCGGCGATGGATCTTATGATTCTACACTTATCATGAAGAACTCTGGAATCGCGTCTCTGACCCAGGAGCAGATCCTTGATCTGAAGCGTGATATCTCGCTGCGAAATGTAATTTCAGCAAACTACGGCGAATATGCATGGGCTGACCTTTCGGATCAGCTTAAATGGGCATCCTCGAATAACAGTGTAGCTACGATCAACTATAAGCAGGGATCACTGTACGAGGATATCAGGAACATGTCCTATACCACTTACCGTCCCGCAACCGATTTCCTGATTTCGGGACTTAAGGATGGAGAGACTGCCATTACCGTTAAGCATGCGCTTACGGGAATGACCGAAACACTGAACGTTAAAGTTGAGACATTAAAGGACAAGCTGTTCCTGTTCCAGCTCTATCCTCAGAGAAAGACCAGCCTTACCTATACAAATGGTAACGGTGAGCAGAAGACTATTGAAAGTAACGATCAGGGTGCAGCAGCTATATATGAAGAAAGCGGCATCGCAAGTGATATATACTGCAAATCGGGAAGCGGCGATGATATTTATCTCGGAACCTTCAAGGCAGATACATTGAAGTCAGGCGAGAACGATTCGACAAAGCTTGAACTGTATCCCTGCAACAACCTCTCACTGCGCCGTGCGGCATACGCTTATCTGTATGTGAAGAACCCTGACGGAACGCCTTATACCGGTTCTGTTATGTTCAGGGGCGGCGTATATATTAACGATGTATATTATAAGGATATCCAGTTCGCGCTGAACGGAATGACTGCGGCTGTCCTGAACGGCTTTGAGGATCAGCATTCGACAGCGCTCGGAGAATCGGGCAAGCTCGAGATCACTCTGGATCATACCCAGTTGGTAAGAGTGCTGGGTCGTGAGCTGGATGCAAAAGATAAGATCACATATTCGTTCTTCATCTCGAAGAGTAATGGAACAGCAGAAATCGCAGATTGTTACCCGATGTATGTTTTCATCGATGCATCGGCATCTGAGGATTCCTTTGTAAGAACAGGATCTGCTGTTGTCAATTTCAGGGCAAATGAGCATCCCGGTGAGTTCCATCCCTTCATTGTGGAGCAGTACGTCACGATGAAGACTCCTGAAGGAAAGGAACTTCGCAAGACCAGCGTGCGCGAGAGCACTGATGTCATCGGTATTTCGGATAACTATCCGAATGCAGAGATGGAAACCCTCGTAATGTGGTGGGGCGAGAATGATCAGAGCAGTAATTATGATTATAAACTGCAGCTGTTTACCGCCGACAGAATTAAGGTCGCATCGAAACCCGGCCAGTCCGAGCAGAGTATCACCAAATATCCTTTCGCAAAGTATCCTTTGACTGCTTATGCGATCCATATCAACGATAACAGTCTGAGCGACAGCATTGAAAGGGGAACTAAGAAGTCACTGTATCTTGAGTATTACCGCGGAGAGGGCAAGATGTCCAGGAAAGAGGATACTCCCTTCCAGTTGTGTAATATTGTCGGATTCGGCAAGACCGAGAATGATGAGGAACTCAAGGAAGCACTGCGGAAAGTAGGTACCAGTTTCAACACCGATGGAAGCGGCGCAGCTAACGGCCAGTCGCACGGAGATGATTTTGTAGCAGGAGCATTGAAACTGCTTGCTTCAATGTCATTTACGAATTCGGACGATATGTGGGTAACACTGACTATTACACCCACTACCGATCCCACGAGGTTCATGTCCCTCATCAAAGTAAATCTGTCCAATATGGACGATCATGAGGCGAGCCAGAACGGCGTGGAGATCATAGGTCAGGACAGCAGTGAGGAATTTGAATTTGTTCCCAACATCGAAGATCTGCCTTATGGCGGAGCAAAGAAGTGGGCAAGTGATGCCTTGACCGAAATGGTTGACTCCAATGAAGAAATGTTCGGCACCGATTCAGAGATCGGATATGCGATCGGCGGCTACATGGAGACCCTGATCTACTGGGATTTCGATGAAAATAAATGGAAAATGCAGGTAGTCGACGGTGGCTTCAATGTCGGAGGCGGTCTCGAGTACTCCTGGAGCTGGAACGTTCTGGTCGGCGGAGTAGTACCGATCACTTCCGAGATCAAGATTGGCGGTCAGGTACGTATCAGCATGGACGCTATCACAACAGCATACCAGGGCAACAAAACCGGAAATGTAGAACTGGCAACGGAATATCTTACAAAGCTCAGGATCTATCTGTATGTAAGTGTATTTGCGGGCGTAGGTTTCGACTATTCGGTAATTGCGTTAAAGCTCGGTATCTTTGGACAGCTGAATCTGGAGATGACATTCGAGTGGCTTAACCGCCCGTATCTGGAGAAGCAGAGGGACGAAAGCGTAACAATGCTTGCCTCCCCGAAGGAGCCTACCACAACTGCTAATCTGAACGGACAGAATTTCGTTCTGGACGGACTCCTCGGAGTTAAGTTCTGTGCGACAGTTGCCTGCATCGAGTATGAAAAGGTATTCTTCTCTGTAGGTTTCGATCTGCTCAATGAGTCGACCAATGATTATGACAAGATCGAGAAACTGTGGAAGAATAACCAGGAAAACCTTCGCGAAGCTATCAATATTCTGGTAGAGAACAGTGCGGCTCAGATCATGAATATCAACGGACGTGAGTATATGGCTCTGGATCTCGCAGCAAAGATGGAGAGCAGAGACTATCTGAACGATCCTGAGAATCCGAGGATCTGGTATGGCGGAAGGACAGCCGGGAATGTATCTCTGGCGAGTCTGGAAACCGGTAGCAGTAATCTGACCTTAATTGAGACGAATACCTATCCTTATGCGAATCCGAAGCTGGGACTCGGAAGCAGATTCTTCTATTATCTGTCCGATTGTGGCAGTACAGACGTAAATGATATAAGGCTTAAAAGTGCAAGGGAAAAAGGAGATTCATATGTAAGTGAGGGTGAATTATACTCCGATAAAAAGAGTGGTATTCCTAGCTACGGAGACAGCAGCTATGATCTGGCATGCTATGGAAATCCGGTATGGCCTTCACCTGATTTAACTGTAGTGGCATGGACACGTCGTCTGCAGGATAATGGCAGAAATGCAGGAGAAACCTTAAGTAGCATCGATCAGATGACCAGCTTAAACGGCATGGAGATTTTTGCTTATACTGCGTCAAATGACTATACAAATACCAGGCTGACAGATAATGCAAGTCCCGATCTGGCACCTTCTACAGCTGCTTGCTCCAATAAGGCTATTGTTGCATGGAGGAGTGTAGCGGTCGCTGAAAACACGGATAAGTCGTTCAATATTACAGACTTTAATAAAAAGGATACTATCCTCTTTAAACTGTATGATGAGCCGACAAACACCTGGAGTGCCGATCCATTCTATCTCTATAACGGATCATCGGGTAATGTCAAGGCAATAGAGACAGCCATGGCGGATGATGGAACCGCGGCAGTAGTTTATACACTCGATACCGATGGTGACGATTCTACCACCAATGACAGAGAGATCGTATATGCCGTTATTGACACCAATGGCGAAGTAGTAAGAACCGTTCGCGTGACCAATGATCAGAATCTGGATGAGAATCCTCAGCTGGCAGTTGTCAGATTCACAAATAACGGTGAACAGAACTTTGTTCTGGGATGGTACAGTCAGAAAGGATCTGAGCGTAATACTGCGGCTGCAGTGACTGGAAACACCCTGACTACCGGAGCCGATATCAAGATGATCGACTTTGATAAGAACGGAAATATCGGCGGCAGGTTGCCCGGTTCTCTGTCACAGATAGCCGGAGGCTCGGACGTAAATATTACTTCAAGTTTCAAGTTCGCAGAATTCGCAGACCTGATCGATACTTTAGTAATCACCTGGGTTGAGCGTGCGAAGGGTAAAGTAAATGATCTTGAGGGAGCTAATGCGGCAGGAACCCTGCTGGCTGGAGAGACCGAAAGCGATGTATTAAAGGCAGCGAAGTTCTACACCTATGGTGCGAATAATGAAATGATCGGACTGACAGGTGTAATGAATCTGGCGGAAATGCCTGACGGAACACTGATAGACAGTTATGATGCTGTTTTTTATCAATCTTCTGACAGATGGTCTTATGAGCTGAATGCAATAATAGCAGGCACTACCTATGGCGCAAACGGTGTAAAAACGGAAACAGTAACGGCTTCTGACGGCAATACCGTAACCGTTTCGCTTCCTTCGGAAGTGACCAACTTGTATTATGCGAGAAATAACTTCTCGAATGCTGTTTCTGTTCCCTCGGTATATTATGACCGTGAAACTATCAAGAGAGGCTGTTCGACCACGATCCAGTTCGGTATCAGGAATGACGGTGTTCTTCCTATCTCGAAACTGAACATCAAGGTCGGCTCGGAAGAGACTGTTTATGACAATCTCAATGTTCTTCCGGGCAGTACGATCGTTCTCAGCGCGGATTACAGTATTCCCGAGAATGCTGTGGTTAATCCGGATTATGAGATTACCGCAACATATGATATAACAGCATTACGGGCACTAATCGGGGACAGAGTTTATTTTGAAGGATGTGGCAATGATCCTAACTCAGATGTACTCAAAAAGACTGCTGTCGGAACCGTCCAACTCGATTATCCCGATCTTGAGATAACCGCAGCTGATATCGTTGAAGAAAAAGACGGTCAGCGTGTGATTCAGCTGAAGCTTAATAATACGCTTGACGCGGTTCTGGCAGGAAGCGGCAAGAAGGTCGGAATCAGCTTCTACTCGGATGCTACCATGCAGAACGAGATCCCGGCAGCTTACCTTGCACCGGTTATCATCAGTTCTGACAATGAACTTAAGATGATCGACGAGGGCGGCTACAGTATTCAGAAGACATTTGATGTTGCAGGATTTGTTGAGTATCAGAAGACACTGAGAAGCGCAGCAGAACAGACTGTATCGAATGAGATCCCTGAAACAGGCATTCCGGTTTATATCTCAGCTAATGTCCTCACGGATAAGAAAGATCAGTACGGATCTGTAATTCCCGGAGAGTATGTAGCAGAGCCCGAGCCTAATATTAGAAACAATACGGCTCATGTAGAGTGCGAGAACCTTAAGGTCCGCACCGGTCAGGATGTCATCCTTGCCAGCGACATGGAGATCGAAAACGGACAGACGACAGTAGCAGTTTCAATGCAGAACACCAGCATTGCACAGACTACCACCGGAAATCTGATCGTCAGCCTTCTCGATGAAAACGGTAAGGTGCTTGACCAGAAACAGAGTTACAACGGTTCAACATCAGGAAGCAACGGACTTATCACTCTCGGAAAAGAAGCTGTAGATTCAAGGACATTCACCTTTGATCAGGCAGGATCTTCCGTAGAGGTAAGCTACTCGAACCTGATACTTGATTTTGACAATGCGGATCTTGCCAGCGTATCGTTCTCGAACATCCCCGGCATCACCGCAGAGAGCTTCACTCCTGATTCGCAGGGCGTTTATACTGCGGAAGCATTAGTGGAGA
>JAEEGL011601301.1_pt1 | contig 16131 bp, 14 predicted proteins | sample 9134231 | NCBI WGS metagenome assembly JAEEGL01 (sample SAMN16246548, study PRJNA631951) | gut metagenome | biome: gut microbiome; feature: rumen; material: fiber-attached | host: Bos | place: Iran: Karaj | collected 2018-10
CTCTTCCTGCCCTCGCTTCTTTACTGTGACCTTTGTTATCGCGTTTTTATGGATCTTTAGGACTTGTTGTTCTTTTAGTTTTAACTCCTTCTTCTTCAATTCTTGTATTACAACGTCAACACCTTCTACAATACCCTTCTTCTGGATATCAAGCAAGTGGTTTATTTGAGATTGTATGTTCTGTAATTCACTGAAATCTGAAGAAGGGTTCGGTAGTGCTGACGGCTGTAATGCCATGAAATGTTCCTCCTTTCCCAGAATTAATAGTGTTTGAAACTTTGCCTTTCAAAGACTATGTGGGACAGGATTGGGGATAATCCGTAAAAAAAACACAAAAAAAGATGATGCCTTTCGGTATCACCTTAACGGAAATTATAAATTTTGGTTGTCATACAGAGGAATCCTTCTTGAAGGTTATAATATCTTCGATATTGCAGTCAAGGATATCACATAGCATTTCGAGTGTATGTGTACTAACATGTTTATCTGCACGGAGTCTAGAAAGTTGACCGGCGCTAATATGATACTCATTGATTAGTCTGTATTGAGTAATTTGTTTTTCTTTCATTGTAGCCCAGAGTTTTTCATAGGTGATCACTGCTTAGCCCTCTCTTATATATTGAAATATTAGCCGAAAGGTGCTAATGTAGATATTAGCCATAAATGGCTAATAATATTCAAGCCCTATTATCATAGGGCAGAATTCATTAAAGTGTATTGGAGGTACAGAAAATGATTATTGCTTTAAAATGTCCAGAATGTGGTGCAAGTATGGAAGCCGATGATAGCAGGGAATTTTGCTTCTGTTCATATTGTGGATATAAAATAGTAAACGTGAAAGAAAAAGTCGAAATATCCGGAGCTGTCAAAATCGATAACTCCGAGGCAATTGAAAACTTACTGACACGTGCGCAGCAGTTGGAAAACTCTGGAAAAATAGATGAAGCATATTCTAGTTACAGCCGCGTTCTTGAAATGCAACCGGATAACTCGACTGCGAAAGCTGGGTTAAGCAGGGTTAGTAATATAATCACAGAGCCTAATGTTACTGTAAAATTTATATCAGAAAACAATCCGGCGGCGATGTTAAGAATCCAATCCAAAAAATTAAAAACAGTTGTTGCGAACGGTGGCTCTGTACAAATAACGCTCCCGGTTGGTAATAACAAGGTAGTATTCAAGGGAACCAAGGGATACTCCCGTGACATTGCAATCGCAGATCGTAACACACGCGTCAATGTCTTATATACTGAAGGAAAGCACGTAAACAGAATTGACGTATACTAAAAATTCGAAGAAGGGTTGGCGTCTAAATGATGCCAACCCTTTTTTTAGCGGTTTTTTGCAATCACGTGAGTAATGTCTGGAGCTATTCTATTAACAACATCCTCCAGTGACTCCCCTTGGTTGATGGCTTGCTTTACTGACTCAACATCTGAACTGCGGATGCTACGGTAACCGGCACCGGCTTCATAAAGAGCATCCCTTATATCTTCGTCTTGCGCCTTTTCAAGCATCTCACCCACGGTGTAACATTCCGCATTTGGGAAACCATATTTAAAAAGCCTGCTAGCGGTCTCACGGTCGATGGGCATCTCTTTAACGACAGATAGTACTTCGTCTTGATGCTTACCACGGAAATGTGTAAGAAATGACTCTTTAAGCTTCTTAAACCATTCCTGAAAAGCGTCCTTGATGATAGTTGCGACGGATCTTTTTATCTCCATATCCATTGACTGCTTCCGCATTTCTAGAACATCCGCTTTTTCAGACAATTCTTTTTGCCGCTTGTTCAGCTCCTTTTCGGTTTCGTCAAGCCGTTGACTACGGGTTTGTAGCTTGGACTGAAATTCAGCCAATTCCCGCTGTTTTATCCGAATATCATATTGTACTTCTTTTACAGCATCCGGTAGTTTCTCCCGAATGCCCGCCTCTACACGCTTATTTAATTCACATTCAAGTGAAAGACGGTCATTGGCTAAATCCCTGCCCCGACGTTCAAGATCTCGCTCACGGGCATCTAAAAGCTTTTGCTGCTCCTTAAAATACTCCTGCATCCGCTCGTTTTCTTCCTTTGTTACAACGGAAGCCTGCCAGCGGCGCAGGTCGGCCGGGGTGACTGAAATGGATCGTGGTCTGCCGAAGAAATTGGTATCGGAGTATTCCTTGTTTTTTTCCTTCTCCGTTACAAGCTCCGCTGATAAAGAGTCTATCTGCTCCCGTAGTTTTTTTGCTACCGCCTCCTCTTTTTCTAAAGTTGCTTTCCCGGGTGATTTCGGTAACCGGTGCACTGATAAATCATGATCATCACAGATTTTAAGCTTCATTTTTCGTTCCCATTCAGAGAAGGATATCTTTGCATTGTTCCATTTGTTTACAGGCTTAAACAGATCCGGACGCTCGAAGCCCATTTCAGTAAGTGCTTTGTTCTGTGAGATATCAAGCCCATCCTTTCCGTGATAAGTCCATACTTTTCTGATGTGCAGGTGCGGGACTGCTTCATCCATGTGAAGGACAGCATCAAGGAAGTGTAGGTTATCCCCGTACTTCTCAATCATTTCTTTCTGATAGTCCTCAAATACAGCCATAAGGGTTTCTACAGGTGGATGTCCATCCTCAACGGATCCTATTTGAAAGATAGTCTCCTCTGGACAAGTGTTTTTGCTATCCAAAAGATCATCAATGGATTTGTTCCTTTCCGGGTGCCTCGCAGCTTCGTTGCGGGCGTGTTGTTTGCTGAGACTCTCAGAGAATAGTTCGGTATAGATATCGTGCTCATGCTCATCGATGGATTTATGATATGGATCACTGATATCAACAATCTCGGGGTGATTCATCGCATCATAATGGATGATTATATTCTGAGCGACCCTGTCCGGATGAACATTATCCGCACGCTTTACATCAAAGCTCCGATCATTATGTTTCCTGTTGTAAACAGTTCCTGTTTTAGCGCTGACTCTGCCGTTATGATTTGTCTGTCTATAATCCATTTTCTACTTCCTTTCTTGTTCCTTGCGGTGTTTTTACTTAGTGCGAAACCTTGTCGCGTCAAGGAAATACCCCGTATTGGTTTGTCGCAGGCGACAAACCCGGGGCCCCAACCTGCGCGGTTAGCGGTCACTCGCCGTGACTGGCATCTCAAAAGGGCTCCGCCCTTGCCGATGGCTTACCCGCTTCCGCGCAAGCAAGAAATTGTTCCTTTATCCACTCAATAAATATGTGGGACATATTTGCGCTAATCCGTAAACGCCCTGCAAATCTGTAACGATATTTACACAGAGAACTAAAAATCCACAGAGAATATCTTTTTATACCTCCTGGTGTTTGGTATAATAAGAATTGCAGCTTGCAATAGAATCAAAAGTGCTGACTGACCATTTTGCTATCAGGATAAGGAATTGTAATAATGGATAATACAAGAGTGTTCTCAGATTCTATAAAACTTGAAGTCATTAAGAATAACCTTAAGAAGAATAATGGGTCTATCTGTTGTGAAATCTGCCATGATAGATTGAATTCTATAGATGAGTGCCATTTTGATCATATATATCCTTATTCAAAAGGTGGAAAATCAACTTTTGAGAATTGCCAAATTTTATGCAGTAAATGCAATCTGAGTAAAAATGATAAAGAGTTGAAGGATTTTGTGTTAGAGGAAAAAGCAAAGAGTTTCTTGGCTGGGACTAAAATGGAAAGCTCGACAACAGAAGTTGAGGAAGAGAAGAAGGGGCCGGACAATGAGGCTTTATCAAAGCCTTCGAAGCTTTCCAAAGTCGAATTTGATGAGATTATCCGGGATTTTATAGAAAAGAAAGGTGACATTCATAAGGTAGATTTTACAAGAGCATATAATAAACTACCTTCAGTATGGTATGTGCGAGAGTATTACGGCGATTTAAACACATTGAAGAAAGCATTTGGTATAGAAGACTTATCGCTTAATTGGACGAGAGAAAAAATAAAAGAGGTACTGTTGGACTATGTAGCTGTTCACGGGGATGTTTGTGAAAAAGATTTAAAAAAGAAAAATGGTTTACCTTCATATCCTTGTATATTAAAACATTTTTCCGAGTATTCTTCCTTCTCTGCAATTAAACAGGAAGTACTAGGCATAAAAAATGTTTATAAGGTATGGAGCAAAGAAGATATTTTATCTGCAGGAAAGCTATTCGTTGAAAGGAATGGGAAGTTAACCGAAAAAGATTTAAAAGCAATAAATGGCTTACCTACACCAAGAGTTATCTATGAACATTTCGGTACTCTGAACAATTATCAAAAAGCTATCGGGGCCCCGGTGTTTGATACAAACGCGTACATTTCAAAGGAAGCTATTGAATCAGCGGTAGATAGCTTTTTTGACGGAAAAGAAAGAGTCGTTGAGTCTAGAAAAGTGTTTTTTGAGTCTTTTCCATATAGTGCTGAAACAATATATAAAAGGTATGGATCGTTTGATAAGTTTTGTTCCGCAACGGGGATAAAGTTCTTAAATGAAAAGAAGGCAGCGTATTCAAAGAAAGACATTGATGATGCTGTCCATAGTTGGATATTTAATGGGAATGATATACCTAAGTCAAAAGATTTAACCGTGAATGGTCTTCCATCTATGACGTCTATAATGAAATATTATGAAAATTGGCGGGAGCCCTTTATTATTTACAAGAAGATATACGATGAGGCGAACCGAAATAAGTAAAAAGTGAGGTACCTGCTTCGTGAGAGCATTGAAAGATGATGGTATTGTTCAAGAATGGTTGGATAATCTTGGAGAACTTGATGTAAAAGTAAAGAAGATGTTTGGATGCTATTGTCTATATTGCGATGGCCAAGCAGTCGGATGGATCCACGACAGCGTTCTAAGCCTGCGTGAAGTCGGTCTAGATTATCTGCCAGATGATATAAAAAGACCTGCTCCGGAAGATAAAATACAGGAACTTGTGATCCCACTTGATTATGCGAATGCCGAGTGGCTACCAAAAGCTATACAGGATACCGCAGATATTAGAAAGAGAAATAATTAACGAGTATATAGTTCCGTAATACGTGGCTGTAGTATTTTGAAAACTGGTTTTTATTGACTTTTCCGACTTCTTTGACTAAAATGTAAGCATGAATGATATTGAAGTATCAAGTCTATGATACATCAGCAAAAAACCCGAGGCTGCAACCTCGGGTTTTTTGGTCTCATAAGAGACTGGCTCTGCCGCTATTCCTCCTCTTCGTCGAGCCACTTACAAATATAGTAAGCAACTATACTTGCAAGAACGGAAAGGATGAATGATATTACCAAGTCTATGATATCACCTCCCTTCTTGCGAAGGAGTCGCGGTGTCACCATTTTAATCCTTGGATAATATCTTTTCAAGCGGTATTTATTTGATGAAAAAGTGAGGTACCCACTGAGGTACCCCGGGAGGTGTTGACGTTGCATCCTCCTATTTTATTGGATTTCCCGGGTTGAAAACTTTTTCAAGTCCCTTCTTCCGCATAATAAAAGAGAGGTTTGATATTTGTCAAATCTCTCTTTTATTATGCGGATAGACCTTAAACTGTTTGTTTAGTGTCATTAAATCTCTGTCTGAAAAAGGCAGAGATTTTTTGTGTTTGATTTTAATATGCCTAAGGCCGTCTATGTGGTAAAATCATTATGTATGAGGTTTTTGAAAATAAGGGAGGTTTAGTGATGCTTTTTATTTATTATAGTTTGTCCGGAAACGGTGATGTTGTGGCAGAGGCCATGAAGGAAAAAGGCTACGAGATCAGGAAGATTGAGACCGTAAAGAAAATGCCTGAATCCATGTTTTCAAGGATCATGCAGGGCGGATTTAAAGCTTCTGTGGGATATAAGGACAAGCTTAAGGACTACGATAAAAGTCTTGATGGGCATGATGAAGTTGTTGTTGGAGCTCCCATCTGGGCAGGAAAATTGGCAAGCCCTCTCAATACCGTATTGAGAGATATTGATTTTTCAGGAAAGAAGCTTACCTTTATTCTCTATGCCGGCAGTGGAGAGGGACCCAAAGCTGAACGCTATGTTAAAAAGCTTTATCCCGAGGCTAAAGTCATCATGTTAAAAGAACCCAAGGTATTTACAAGCGAACTTGAAAAAATCGTTTTATAAAAACAAGAAAGGTGAGGCTTAAAAATGGACAAGATTAAACTTCACTTCGAAAAATTATACAGGGAAGACCGAAACGGTGAGTGCTGCGGAGTGGCAATCCCATTTGCGAAGGGCGAGCTTAAGGAAGCGTCGCTCATAAAGATTTCGGATGCTGGGACCATCCTGCCTTCCCAGACAAAAGTTACGTCCACATGGGATGACGGTTCCGTGAAGTATGCCTTTGTAAGGTTTCTTGCGGATCTTCCCGGTAATGCGTCAAAGGATTTTGATGTTGTCAGTGAGAAGAATTACCATGTCCCCAAGAATGTTGTTTTAGTTTCAAAAGATGATGAAAAGTTGTCCGTTTCTAACGGTAAGCTGGTCATCGACTTCGGATATGGCAGCAGGCTTTTTGAACAGATAGCATATTCCGAAGATATTGTTTATACGGAGAATGCCTTTGAAGGACCGGTTATAACCATTGGTGGAACTGCCTGTGAACTTGATGTGGAAGAGTGGACAGTTCCCGAAGAAGGACCTGTATTTGCCAAGGTCCTTGGAAAAGGAAAGATAATTGTTCCTGAGGAGGCCGGGCTTCGCTTTTCTGAAAAGGAGAGCCTTGATTTTGAATGCATGATCAAGATCAGCGCAGGAAGTCCATACTTTGAGATCGGATGGAGGATCATCAACAGAAGTTTTAAAGATATTGTCCCCGAGTCCATGATCTTTAGATTTAATGAGTCCTTTGTCGGAACGCCGGAGGACGCGAATAAGAATCCCAGAACAAGCGTCGGAAGAAGCGCCTACAGAACGTCCCTCTATACTTCGGAGGAGGGGGAGAACGTTTCCGCAAGGACCACAGCCGATATCATCATGGAAGAAAACTTCGAACATTTCGGAGAGGTTCTTCACGGATGTCTTTTTGCGGACTATACCGCAGAGAACTACGGTATTTCAGCGACTGTGTTCCAGCCCTACCAGAATTTCCCCAAGGCTGTGACAGCTTCAAAGAACGGCCTTGAAGTTCATATCATCCCAGAGGGAGAAGAGAAAGTTAAGATCGGTGCGGGCATGGCAAGGGAGCAAAAGTTCCTGCTTCATTTCCACAGCGGAGCTACTACTACCGACGAGATAATAAACAGGGCTCTTATTTATCAGATGCCGGACACACCGACCCTTGATCCGGAAGTTTTTGAAAGAGCGGGAGTAATGCCTGAGATCTTTGTTTCAAAGAGAAAACAGGATCAGGATAAAGAGATCTTTCTTATCGATATGGCGGATGCCCATGCAAGGGGCTACGGTATGATGAACTGGGGCGATGCTCCGGATCCCAACTATACGGCTCAGGGCCGCGGTGGCGGAGCGCAGGTCTGGGTCAACAATGAGTATGACTACGGACATGCTCAATATCTCCAGTTTGCAAGGACCGGTATCAGAAGATTCCTTGACTACGGCAATGTGGCTACATGGCATCAGATGGATGTTGATATTTGCCACTTTGGAAAGGACGAGCTAAAGACCGGCGGCCAGTACATGCACATCTGCGGTCACAACGGCGGATTGAACGGCGATGAGCACTTCGGAGAAGTAACTCCAAGCCACGAGTGGGTGGAAGGACTTTTGGACTGTTACCACTTTACCTGTGATGAGAGGGCTTACGAGGCTGCGCTGAAAATCGGAGAAAATGTGCTTAAGCTCCTCGAGCTTCCCAAGTATCAAACTGTCGGAGAAGTGGGTGCAAGGGAGACCGGTTGGGCATTAAGGGCTTTTGCTTCTTTATATGAAGAGACCCACGATCCCAAATGGCTTTCGAAGTGCGATATGATAATCAATCAGTTTAAGGCCTGGAGAAATGAGTACGGCGCATGGCTTCAAAGATATACGGACAACACTCTTATCAGAGTGCCTTTTATGATATCCGTTGCAGTCATCAGCCTTGAAAGATATTATTCCGCAACCGGTGACGGAAGCGTGAGAGCCATGATGGTCGAGGCAGTGGATGATCTTATTGAAAACGGAATGACGGAGCAGGGTCTCTTCTATTACAAGGAACTTCCCAGCCTTCGAAAGAACGGTCACAATCCTCTGGTCCTTGAGGCCTTGGCGGTTGCCTACAAATACACCGGCGACAGGAAGTATCTTGAAGCCGGAAAGCGGACACTTGAAAGGATCATGGCAAATCCACCCGCTGTCAGCAACAAGAAAGTCAAAGTAGAAGATGCGGTGCTCATCGGAAATGTTTCTCCCAAGAATTTTGCCCAGGGATTCCTTCCTATAGCAAGGTACTACGCGGCCACAGCCAACATTATTTGACAAAAATTCTTGCTTATAAAACTTGCGTATGGTATAATGAACAACTGATTGTGGCTAATTATGTATAGCCGGACTTTAAGGAGGACGACGCGAAGATGAGCGTACAGGTAGAAAAGTTAGAAAAAAACATGGCTAAACTCACCATCACTGTTGATGCCGATGTATTTGAGAAAGCTGTTGAGAGTGCATATCAGAAGAACAGATCAAGGATCAACGTTCAGGGATTCAGAAAAGGAAAGGCTCCCAGAAAGATGATCGAGAAGATGTACGGCGAGGACGTATTCTTTGAGGATGCTGCAAACATCTGCATTCCCGAAGCATACGAGAAAGCATACGACGAGTGCGAAGAGGAGATCTGCTCACAGCCTACTATCGATGTAGTATCAATGGGCAAGGGCGAGCCTTTCGTATTCACCGCTACCGTAGCATTAAGACCCGAAGTTACTCTTGGCGAGTACAAGGGAGTTAAGATCGATGCTATCGACGTTACAGTTAAGGATGAGGACGTTGAGGCAGCTCTCAAGGCAGAGCAGGAGAAGCAGGCTCGTAAGGTAGAGGTTACCGACCGTGCTGTAAAGGCAGGCGATGATACCGTTATCGATTTCGAAGGATTCGTTGACGGCGTTGCTTTCGAAGGCGGAAAGGGCGAGAATTATCCCCTCACCATCGGTTCAGGTGCATTCATCCCCGGATTTGAAGATGCTCTTATCGGAGCAGAGATCGGAAAAGAGACTGACGTTAACGTTACTTTCCCTGAGGAGTATCAGGCAGCTGAGCTCGCAGGAAAGCCCGCAGTATTCAAGTGCACCGTTAAGTCAATCAGCGTAAAGGAACTTCCCGAGCTTAACGACGAGTTCGCATCAGAAGTTTCTGAGTTTGATACTCTTGCTGAGTACAAAGAGAGCCTTAAGGCTGATCTTGAAGCTAAGAAGCTTTCAGACGCTAAGGCTGCTAAGCAGGATGCAGTTATCGACAAGATCATCGAGGGATCAAAGATGGATATTCCCGATGCTATGCTTGAGACCGAGCAGAAGAGCATGATCAATGACTTCGCTCAGAGAATGCAGGCACAGGGACTTACCTTCCAGCAGTACATGCAGTTCTCAGGACTTACCATGGATAAGTTCATGGAGCAGGTTAAGCCCCAGGCTCTTTCAAGAATTCAGTCGAGACTTGTTCTTGAAGAGATCGCTAAGGCTGAGAACATCACCGTAACCGAAGAGGATTACGATGCAGAGCTTAAGACCATGGCTGAGGCATATGCACTTGAGCTTGACAAGGTTAAGGAAATGGTTGGCGAAGAAGGCAAGAAGCAGATTGAGAAGGATATCCTTATCAAGAAGGCTCTTGAGTTTGCAGCAGACAATGCTAAGGAAACCAAGAAGCGTGCTCCTCGCAAGAAGAAGGAAGAGACCCCTGCAGAAGATGCAGAATAATTCCTCTCTCTCAGTTTAAGTATATTTAATATATTTTTAATCTGAAGTTTAACCACAAAAGAATTAATATGTTATACAATATAAGTGCTAAGTTCTCGTAACATCGCGACCTTAGCACTTTATTATCAGAGGAGGATTTTAAAATGAGTTTGGTTCCTTACGTCATTGAACAAACCAGCAAGGGAGAAAGATCTTACGATATTTATTCAAGACTTCTTAAAGACAGGATCATTTTCCTCGGCGAAGAAGTAAATGATGCATCTGCAAGTATTGTTGTTGCACAGCTTCTTTTCCTTGAGGCAGAGGATCCCGAGAAGGATATTCACCTTTATATCAACAGCCCCGGAGGAAGCGTAACTGCAGGTATGGCAATCTATGATACAATGCAGTACATCAAGTGCGATGTTTCTACCGTATGTATCGGTATGGCAGCAAGCATGGGAGCATTCCTTCTTTCAGGCGGAGCTAAGGGAAAGCGTTATGCACTTCCCAATGCTGAGATCATGATCCATCAGCCTCTCGGCGGAGCACAGGGTCAGGCTACCGAGATTGAGATTGCTGCAAAGCACATCTTGAGAACCAAGGAAAAGTTAAACAAAATCCTTTCAGAAAACACCGGTAAGCCTTACGAGACCGTATGTGCCGATACCGAGCGTGACAACTGGCTTTCAGCTGAGGAAGCTGCAGAGTACGGACTTGTTGATAAGGTTATTACCTTACACGATTCAGAGAAGAAAGATTGATAACCCCTAAAATAGTATCTTAGAGAGAAAATGAGGTTGAGTTAAGATGGCAGGAAAGAAGATGGGCGGAGACGGAGTACATTGCTCATTCTGCGGAAAAAGCCAGAGACAGGCTAGAAAACTTATATCCGGACCTTCCGGAATCTATATCTGTGATGAGTGCGTAGACATTTGCCGCGGCATCATTGACGATGAGTTCGATGATGACGACAGAAACATTGACTATGCCGGAGATATCAAGCTCCTTAAGCCAAAGCAGATCCGCGATTTTTTGGATGATTATGTTATCGGACAGGATGAGGCAAAAAAGGTATTGTCCGTAGCTGTATATAACCATTACAAGCGAGTTATGTACAAAAGAAATATGGACGATGTTGAACTCCAGAAGAGTAACATCCTTATGGTAGGACCCACCGGTTCAGGTAAAACCTATCTTGCTCAGACTTTGGCAAAGATCATCAATGTGCCTTTCGCTATTGCAGATGCGACCACTCTTACCGAGGCAGGGTATGTAGGTGAAGATGTAGAGAACATTCTTCTTAAGCTTATCCAGGCAGCGGATTATGATGTTGAGCGCGCTCAGTACGGTATGATCTACATCGACGAGATCGATAAGATCACCAAGAAGAGCGAGAATGTATCTATTACCAGAGACGTATCCGGTGAAGGTGTTCAGCAGGCTCTCCTTAAGATCATCGAGGGTACTGTTGCCAGCGTTCCCCCTCAAGGCGGACGTAAGCATCCTCATCAGGAGCTTATCCAGATCGATACCAGCAATATTCTCTTCATCTGCGGTGGTGCTTTCGACGGACTTGAAAAGATCATCGAGAGCCGTCTTGACAGAAAGGCTATCGGATTCAATACCGAGATCACCAAGAAGAACACCATGGAGATGGACGAGATCCTTAAGGAAGTAAGCACCCAGGACTTCATTAAATTTGGTCTTATTCCCGAGTTTATCGGACGTGTGCCCATTAATGTATGTCTTCAGGGACTTGACAAAGATGCTCTTGTTCGCATCCTTCGCGAGCCCAAGAACGCTCTTATCAAGCAGTACCGTAAGCTATTTGAGATGGACGGTGTAGATCTTACATTCGACGATGATGCGATAGAGCTTATTGCAGAGAAAGCTTTTGAGAAAAAGACCGGTGCAAGAGGACTTCGTTCTATTATGGAAAAATCCATGATGAACGTTATGTATGAGATTCCTTCAGACGACGAGATAACAGCATGCAGGATCACCAAGGAAGCCATCGAAGGCACCGAGGAACCTGAGGTTGTAAGAAACGAAGAGCTTGAAAAGAAGAGTAGCTAATTTATGGTTATTAAATCGGTTGAATTAGAAACTGTATGTGGTATTAAGAGTAAGCTTCCGGAAAATACACTTCCGGAAGTTGCTTTTGCCGGAAAAAGTAATGTTGGTAAGTCATCCCTTATCAATGCACTGGTTTGCAGAAAGTCTTTGGCAAGGACCAGTTCACAGCCCGGTAAGACTCAGACCATTAACTTTTATAATGTAAATAAGAATATCTACTTTGTTGACCTTCCGGGATACGGGTATGCATCCGCAGCGAAGGAGATAAGAGAAGCCTGGGGTAAGATGATCGAGAGATATCTTCACAGCTCGGTACAGCTTAAGCAGGTTTTCCTTTTGATCGACATCCGTCATGAGCCTTCCGCAAATGACAAGATGATGTACGAGTGGATCTGCAGTCAGGGATATGAGCCTACGATCATAGCAACAAAGCTTGATAAGATCAAGAGAAGCCAGATCCAGAAGCAGGTTAAGCTTATTCGTGATACCTTGGGATGTGGAAAAGAGACTACCATAGTTCCTTTTTCAGCTGAGACAAAGCAGGGCAGAGATGAGATATATGAACTGATTGAAAATGTATTTCGCTCTGAGGAAACCAACGGTTAATAAACAGTTTTATAAAAGAGTACAAAAAAAATCGGAGTAGTTATCTACTCCGATTTCCTTGGATATAAACATTTCTATTATTTATTTAACAACAGTAACGTTTACTGCACGCTTACCTTTTTCATCATCCTGGATATCAAAAGTAACGTTTGCATTTTCCTCGAGAGTCTTGTAACCCTCTCCGACGATGCCGCTGAAGTGTACAAACACATCAGATCCGTCTTCGTTGGTGATAAATCCGTAGCCCTTCTGCGCATTAAACCACCTTACAGTTCCCTTATTCATTTTTGGTGCCTCCTTGTTTTGGGCTTTCGCCCTGTTTTTTCCCTATAACTCTCTCTAATACAAAAAAAACACACTTTTTGTACATTCACCGAAAAAGCAAGTGACTTACAAAAAATGTGAGACCAAAGCATTATCGAGAACTACAAGGGAATTGTAACATCACTACGATAAAGTGTCAATAAGTTTATTTTTTTTTATTTATTAAATATTTAGATTTTTTTTAGAAAAGCCCCTTGTTATTTGAATTGAGAGTGTTATAGTTGTAATAGAACAAAGCAAATGGTTATAAAAAAAGCACCAATGTTTATGGAGGTGGAAACTATGAATGTAGGAAAGTTTACACAAAAATCCATGGAAGCCGTAAATAATCTAGAGAAGTTAGCATACGAATACGGAAACCAGGAGATAGAACAGGAACACTTACTTTTAAGCTTGTTAAATCTTGATGACAGCTTAATTAAAAAATTAATTGAAAAGATGGGAATAGACTCAGAGCATTTTAATGCCAGGGTCATTCAGGGAATAGAGAAGAGGGTTAAGGTGTCCGGCGGTGATCTTCGCATCGGTCAGGCCCTCAATAAAGTTCTTGTCAATGCAGAGGATGAGGCTCATGCAATGGGAGATGAATATGTCTCCGTTGAGCATTTATTCCTTGCAATGATCAAGAACCCCAATCCCGAGATCAAAAATATCTTTAAGGAGTATGGAATAACCGTAGAACGTTTTCTTCAGACTCTTTCAACAGTCAGAGGAAATCAGAAGGTTGTTAGCGATAATCCCGAAGCTACATATGATACTCTTGAAAAGTACGGCCAGGATCTTGTTGAAAAGGCAAGAAACCAGAAACTTGATCCCGTCATCGGAAGAGACAGTGAGATAAGGAACGTTATCCGTATCCTTTCCCGTAAGACCAAGAACAATCCCGTTCTCATCGGTGAGCCCGGTGTTGGTAAAACTGCGGTTGTTGAAGGACTTGCTCAGCGTATTGTCAGAGGAGATGTTCCCGGTAACCTTAAGGATAAAAAGATCTTTGCTCTTGATATGGGAGCTCTCGTAGCCGGTGCTAAATACCGTGGAGAGTTTGAGGAGAGGCTTAAAGCAGTTCTTGAAGAAGTCAGAAAGAGCAATGGTCAGATCATTCTCTTTATCGATGAGCTTCATACTATAGTCGGCGCAGGTAAGACCGACGGTGCTCTTGATGCAGGCAATATGCTTAAGCCCATGCTTGCAAGAGGCGAACTTCACTGCATCGGTGCAACAACTCTTGATGAGTACAGAATGTATATTGAGAAGGATGCGGCTCTCGAAAGACGTTTCCAGCCCGTTATGGTGGATGAACCTACGGTTGAGGATACTATTTCGATCCTTCGTGGCCTTAAGGAAAGATATGAGAACTATCACGGCGTTAAGATCTTAGACAGCGCCCTTGTATCCGCAGCGGTTTTGTCAAACAGATATATCTCGGATCGTTTCCTTCCCGACAAGGCTATTGACCTTGTGGATGAGGCCTGTGCTCTTATAAAAACAGAGATGGATTCTCTTCCTGCAGAGCTTGATGAGATGAACCGTCATATTATGCAGTTAGAGATTGAGGAGACCGCTCTTAAGAAGGAAGACGACCAGCTTAGTCGCGATAGGTTAGCTGCTCTTCAGAAGGAATTATCCGAGCTTCGTGAGACTTTTGAGGCCCAGAAAGCTCAGTGGGACAATGAAAAAGGTGCCGCAGAAAAACTGTCTGCAATTCGAAAAGAGATAGAAGAAGTAAAGGATGCCATTGCCATTGCACAGCGTGACGGTGATTATGAGAAGGCTTCGGAACTTCAGTATTCTAAGCTTCCTAATCTTCAGAAGGAACTTGCCGCTGAAGAGGAGCGTCAGGATAAAGCAAACGAGGGAGAAAAACTTGTTCATGAAAGAGTTGAGGAGGATGAGATCGCCAAGATCATCTCAAGATGGACGGGAATTCCTGTTACCAAACTGACTGAAAGCGAAAGAAGCAAGACTCTTCATCTTGACGATGAACTCCACAAGAGAGTCATGGGCCAGGATGAGGCTGTTACAAGGGTCAGCGAAGCTATATTAAGGTCAAAGGCCGGCATCAAGGATCCCAGAAAGCCCATTGGATCATTCCTGTTCCTTGGTCCTACAGGTGTTGGTAAGACAGAACTTGCCAAGTCCCTTGCTGCATCCCTCTTTGATGATGAGAACAATATCGTAAGGATAGATATGTCGGAGTACATGGAGAAATACTCCGTATCAAGACTCATCGGAGCGCCTCCCGGATATGTTGGATACGAGGAAGGCGGTCAGCTTACCGAGGCTGTCAGAAGAAAACCTTACAGCGTTGTTCTCTTTGATGAGATTGAGAAGGCTCATCCCGACGTATTCAATGTTCTTCTGCAGGTTATGGACGACGGCCGTATTACGGATTCTCAGGGAAGGACCGTTGATTTTAAGAACACTATCCTTATAATGACCTCAAATATCGGAGCTCAGTATCTTCTTGAAGGTATTGACGAAGCCGGTGAGATCAAGCCTGAGGCTGAGAAGATGGTAATTGACGATCTTAAGGGTCACTTTAGACCGGAGTTCCTGAATCGTCTTGATGAGACTATTCTCTTTAAGCCTCTTACCAGGGACAATCTTGCAGGTATCATCGATCTTATCGTAACTGATATCAACAAGCGTCTTGAGGAAAAGAGGATCAAGATCGAGCTTACGGAAGCCGCAAAGGAGCTTATCACGAGAGAGGCATACGATCCAGTTTACGGAGCAAGACCTCTTAAGAGATATGTCCAGAAGCATGTTGAGACCATGGCGGCAAAACTTATTTTGTCCGACACAGTAACCGAAGGTGATACCATCAGAATCGATGACCACGGCGGTGAACTTGTGGGAGAAGCAGTAAAGGCGTGATAGGATCAAAGCACGGTATATCAAAAGCGATCAGAAACTAAATCCAAAAGCTTCCTTGAGAATCATTCCCAAGGAGGCTTTTTTGTAGTATCATATTGAATTGGGGTAAAAACTATTTTTTCTAAGAATTATCATGAACAAAATCAGATCATTTTTATATAAACATATATTGGTGGCATTTTTGGTTCCGGTACTTATCTTCGGAGCCTTTTGCCAGATGGGATGCGGTGCAAAGGTTGTACTTACCACGGGATTTGCCAAGGATGAAGTTTTTAAGATAGCAGACCTTCCGTGTACTTTATCTGAGATAATGGTTTATCTTACGGATGTTCAGAACCAGTACGAATCGGTATACGGAAACGGCATTTGGGATGCATCTCTTGAGGGCGTGACCCTTGAAGACAACGTTAAAGATAC
>JAEEGL011801333.1_pt1 | contig 16131 bp, 10 predicted proteins | sample 9134231 | NCBI WGS metagenome assembly JAEEGL01 (sample SAMN16246548, study PRJNA631951) | gut metagenome | biome: gut microbiome; feature: rumen; material: fiber-attached | host: Bos | place: Iran: Karaj | collected 2018-10
ATTCGTTTACCCCCGACGACGGTCACGAACTTATACAGACAGTGACGGTATCTGCGATCGGTGACATGGCGATTCTAACCTCGGACGCTTTCCCGGTACAAAACGGCACGGGTGTCATACACGTCATGCCTGTGCAATAACGGAAAATCCGTCTTGACGAGGTGAAGATAAGTGGTTCTGGCTATTGAAAGTGTGATTCTGTGCGGCGCTTTTGCGCTGATGGTTTATCTCATGTCGAGGAATCCGCTTAAGGAACTGTATAACTATCCTCCGGCTATTAAGGAGCGCGTGAAATCGCTGGAAGAGTACAAGGATCAGATACCGACGAAAAAAGATAAACTCTTTGTGAAGATCATCGCATCTGTTTTGTTCATCATTGTTCTCAGTCTGATTCTCAGATACATAAACGGCTGCACGACTTTTCTCGAAGGCTTTGGCTACGGCTTCCTTCTCTGGACGATCGTTAACCTGTTCGACGCCGTCGTACTGGACATCATCTGGTTCTGCCATGATCCCAGGTTCGTGATCAAAGGGACGGAAGACATGGTCAAAGACTACCACGACTACTGGTTCCACATCAAAGGATTCTTCATCGGTGAGGCTCTGGCGCTGATCGTATGCGCTTTTGCGGGACTGATAATTCAATTTGTTTTGCGCTCTTTTTGAGAGAAAATAAGAAGGACGGGGAGTAAAAACTATATGTCAGAATATATTGTTCATGAGGAAACAGTGACGGGGAAAAAGTATAAGCCGGGGACGCTTTTTCACTGTTCTGTTTTGATTCCAGATGTTGATGCCGAATTTGGCCTTTATATATGTCACGACGGCAGAAACGTTGCAGATGAACAGGCGCTTCTTTGCCTGGCTGATGAGGGCAGGGCACCATACTGCGTTTGTATCGGAATAATGCCCGGAAACCTGCCCGTAAACGGCGGCGAACGCAATATGAGACTGGATGATTACGATTTGTTCAACAGCGAATACGCGGATTTTCTGGTATATGAACTGATCCCCGCAGTCACGAAAGAGTACAATCTTCACATTTCCGGTTCACCCGACTGGCATATGACGTCCGGAGGTTCATCCGGCGGCATATCGGCATTTGCGATTGCGTGGTTTCATCCCGAGTTTTTCCACCGCGTTTATATGAGTTCGCCTTCTTTTCTTGCTATGGGACGCGGAAATGAAATTCCCGTACTGATAAGAAAATATGAAACCAGGCCTTTAAGGATTTATGAAGAATACTCGGAATATGAACCGAATGATTACTTCGGAAGTTCTTTTTGCGCCGCCAAAGAGGCAGAAATGGCTTTGGAGTTCGCCGGGTACGACTTCAAATGTGAATATTTCCCGTCGGAAGGTCACTGCAGCAGACTGCACAGCGAGACTGACGCGCTAAAACGTCTTTCCTGGCTCTGGGACGGTTACGACACCTCTCCCGTTCGCGCTGTCAGAAACAGTCCCAGAGTATCAATGGTCGTTCCGGACGGCAGTGCTTGGGAAAAAGCCGAAAGGTTTCCACAGAACAGTAAGATCACGCATAAAGTCCTGTCGGCGGACAAGACGATGATTTATTCCGGAGACAACGAATCAGACGTTTTGAAAAAGGCGCCTGTGAATCATGTTGACTCGGAATATTGTCACGGAATGCTTCATACATTGCCGGGTGTGTTTCCGAAAGGCGCGATCGATCTGGCCGTTGATGAAAACGATCGGCTGTACGTTCTTACCGCCATAGGCGTTCAGTGCGTGAGATCTTTCGGATTGATCGACGTCATTCTCGAATTGCCTGACAGAAGCAGACCGCTTCAGATTTCTTTCGGGAACGAAGACAACGACTCGTTGTATCTCCGCACGGAAAAAGGAGTTTACAAGAGGAAAATGCGCAATCCCGGCGCAAGTGATAACGTCTCAATGTCAAAGCACGTCAGCTATTACGACTGAAAATCCGTTGTCAAAACCCGCCTCATTTCGAGTATCCATAACCGACTTGAGTTATGGATACCCGATCTTCTTTTTCAGTGAAAGATAATTAAATAGTTGTTGCAAATCCCGGCGCAGAGTGATATAATATAAAAGGAAAAAGAGGAATATGAAATTTCCCCGCCAAGAAAGAAGAAAGCGGCGGGATGAGGAGGAAAAATGGGGATTGACAGCATCATAAAAATGCTCGGCGGTGTCGCGCTTTTCCTTTACGGGATGAAGCTTATGGGCAGTTCGCTCGAAAAGCTTGCCGGCTCGCGCCTTAAAAAGATACTCGGCAGTCTTACGTCGAACAAATACAGAGGCTTTGCTCTCGGTTTCGGCGTGACGGCAGCCGTACAGTCGTCGGCGGCCACCATCGTAATGGTCGTCGGCTTTGTCAACTCGGGGTTAATGTCGCTCGTGCAGGGAACGGGCGTCATATTCGGGGCGAACCTAGGTACGTCTGTCACCGGATGGATAATATCCGTAAGCGGTATAAAGAATTCGGGGATAATCTATTACGCCGCCGTGTTTATCGGCGTTCTCATGTTCTGGTTCTTCAAAAAGCAGAAGCTGAAAAACACGGGACTTATAATAACCGGCTTTTCGATTCTCATGATAGGGATGCAGACAATGTCTGGGGCGGTCTCCGGGCTTGCGGAAAGCGAAGTTTTCGCACGGTTTATCTCGGTCATGTCAAACCCGCTGCTTGGCCTGCTGTTCGGTATCGTTATAACGGTAATCCTTCAGTCATCATCGGCGTCGGTCGGTGTTGTACAATCTTTTGCCGTCGCCTCGCCCCTTCCGCTCGCGCTCAGCATTCCTTTTGTGATGGGAGCAAACATCGGGACGTGCTCGACCGTTCTCATTTCATCGATAGGCGCGACGAGGGACGCGAGACGCGTCGCCCTGATCGACGTGCTTTACAACGTTTTTTCGATTGCAGTACTGCTCCCGGTATACTGGATTCTTACAAAGATAATTCCTTCAGGAATAATCGACGGACAGGCTGACGCTGTTGGAATTGCAATCGCCAACACAGTTGTAAAGGTTCTACAGATAATTGTTATCTTCCCGTTTGACGGGCTTCTTGTCAAACTTTCGAGGAAGATTATCCCTGAAAAGCAGGACGACAGCGACAAAAGCTCGCTCCTTGACGAACGTCTGCTCGTCACGCCGCCGGTCGCGCTCGGACGCGCGCATCAGGTTGTCGACGCTATGGGTGCCGACGTGCACAGAAACGTGCTCGGCGCGTTTGAATGCCTGAAGGAGTACACTGATCAGAAATATGCCGACGTAGTCGCCGGCGAGGACAGATCCGATATGTATGAGGACAAGGTCGGGACGTATCTCGTACAGTTGTCCTCCAAAGATCTTACCGAAAAGGAAAGCAAGGAATCGAATCTCCTGCTCCGCGTCATCGGTGATTACGAGCGCATGTCCGACCATGCGATGAACATCGCCGCCTCCGCGCTTGAGATGCACGACAAGAAGATCAGCTTCACCGGCAAAGCGCAGGCGGAGCTGGCCGTGATGACCTCGGCGGTAGGGGAAATACTCGACATCGCGGTCCGCGCGTTCACATACAACGACATCGCTCTCGCGTTCGAGGTCGAACCCCTCGAGGAGGTCGTCGACAATCTCAAGGAGCAGATCAGACAGAACCACATAAAACGCCTTCAGAGAGGCGAATGCACGATAGAGCTCGGCTTTGTGCTTACTGACCTCCTGACCGACCTGGAGAGAATATCCGACCACTGCTCGAACCTCGCCTGCTATGTTATCGAATCGTCCCACAACGACATGGACGTTCACGATTATCTCAACCGGCTGAAAAAAGACGACGGCGAATTTGCGGAAATGTACGGAAAATACAGAGAAAAATACAAGCTTGCATAGCGACAAAAAAGCAGCCTCGGCGGGGCTGCTTTTTTCAAAGAATTCATTCATTTTTCGGGTTTTATATACCGGCTTATCCCGCCGAGCATTTTTTCGTCAGGCGAGAAAATGATAAGGTCGGGAAGGGCGGTGTCCGGTTCGCGGTATTCAATGCCGTAAAGGCTTTCAGAAAGTTCGTCATCTCCACAGAAGACAGTTCTTCGGTATTCTCCTCCGGGATGTCCGCGGAAAGGGAACAGCCGCGCGCCGGCCAGAACGATCTCGGCGACGGTCTTTCCGTACCTACCGTTTCTTATAATCGAAAGCGTGAGCGTGCCGTCGTAAAGCGCGTAGTCATATTCCAGCCGGAAGAAGAACCGCATCGCGAATATCTCAAACGGCAAAGCGGCGGCGATAAGGATCAGAAAAACGATCAGCACAGCGAAATCCTTAATGAAAAATGCCGCTATAATCAGCGCGACGGGCAGAATAGCGAAAGCGGCCGCAGTCAGCCGTTTTGCAGTTTTCAGTCTGCCGGTTATTTTTCTTTTTACGCTCTGTTCCGTCATGACTCCCTCCGCCGGCGGATATTTTACCACGGACGGAGCCGCCTGTCAATCGTTCCGGCCGTATCGCGCGTGAATAATTTATAAACAGTTCACAAAAAAAAAACGTTCCGTTGTGCAAAAGTGCTTGACAAACGCCGCGCAGTGTGCTATTATTCTACTATCTATAATTATGGGTCGGTGTAACCTGCGGACAGAAGCACCATTATCGCTGTGCGCTGAATGTTCCGCGGAGCAGCCGGACTTCATGTCCGTCCGGCCCTGACGTAATTAATCTTGCAGGAGGAAAAAGATTAATGCAAATCAAAACTGGAAAGAGGCTCCTGTCATTTGTCCTCGCCGCCGTGCTCGCGGCGGGCGCTCTGGCATCGCTTCAGGTTTTCGCTGACGGGGAAGACGGTGTCCCCGAGGCGGAGGAGACTGTGTCGACCGACATAATCTTCCACAGCAACCTGGCGGGCGGCGACGCGGGGAACCCGTACGCCGACTACTCGGCGCGCCACGCGTCGGTTCCCAAAGCGTCCGAAAGCATTTTCATAGACGCGGCCGACTATGACAGTTCGAACACCACGGCGGAAGTAAGAGTCCTCGAGAACTACGAGGGCGTATCAAAGGCGCTTTACATGCCTTCATCCGGCATCACATCGTGGAAGGTAAACATCCCGTCCGACGCGCTCTACGCCGCGCGGATAACTTATTATCCGCTTAACGAGCTCGACGGCACCGAGATCTCGACGTACACGACAATAGAGCGCACGCTTTACATTGACGGACGCATTCCGTTCTCTGAGGCTAGATATTTCTATTTCCCGAGAAACTGGGTCTATCAGGACGTGACGAGAAACGCTGACGGCACCATCGATTTTCGGAAGGACGCGAACGGTAACGACGTTCGTCCGATAAGAGGCGAATCGCCTGTATGGCAGACGTACTATCTCCGTGACTGGCTCGGATACACGATGGATCCGTTTGAGTTTTATCTCACGGCGGGCGAGCATACGCTCAGCTTCGACGCGTCCCGCGAGGGCATCGTTATATCTCAGATAGAACTGTACAGATTCGACGAGATACCGGATTATTCCGTTTTCCTCGAGACAAAGAAATCTCAGGGCGCAAAGGTCATCGAAAAGATGGGCGACGGCGTAATAAAAGTCCAGGCCGAAAACCCGGATCTTGTTTCAAACGCATGCCTGTTCCCGACAAACGACCGTACGTCCTCTCTGACAGAGCCGCAGGACCCGCAGAGAATTAGAAACAACATAGTGAACAGCACAACTGTCAACGAGTGGATGAAATACACCGTGACGGTTCCGGAGGCGGGCCTTTATACGATAGCGATCCGTTTCCGTCAGAACGACCTTATCGGAATGTTCACGTCCCGCCGCATCCTTGTAAACGGTGTACAGCAGTTCAAGGAGGCGGGAATGATCCGTTTCAAGTACGACCCGGCGTGGCAGTCCTCCGCAGCCACCTCGGACGGGAAGAACCCGCTCATGTTCTACCTTGAAGCTGGAGAAAACGAGATAACATTCGAGGCCGTGCTCGGTGAAATGACCGACTACGTGTACCGCATCGAGCAGATCATCGACGAACTGAACGCGGCCTATACGACGATCCTTCAGCTCACTGGACCGACGCCCGACATCTACCGCGACTACGGATTCAACCGTCTTGTGCCGGGAGCGGTCAACACGATAAGATCCGCGTCGATCGATCTCTATCAGATCTCGGACGAACTCGAGGCCGTTACCGGACAGCTCGGAGACCAGGTCGCGACGCTCGACACGATCGCTCTGCTGCTCGAGACGATGGGCGACGACGAATACAAGATCGCGCCGAACTTCGTAACATTCAAAAACTACATCATAGCTCTCTCAAACTGGCTGTACGCGGCCCTCAGACAGCCCTGCAAGATCGACTTCTTTACGATTCAGGGTTCTCAGGATCCTATCCCGGAGGACAAAGCCAACTTCTTCAAAACGATAGCGTTTGAGGTAAAGGCGTTCTTCGGATCCTTCTTCATGGACTACACGACAGTCGACTTCGCGTCTGATATCGAGTATTCCAGAGAAGACACCGTCAACCTCTGGATCACATCGGCGCTCGGCCGTGAAGACGCGCTCATCAAGCGTAACCTCGTCGACAAATACTTCACTCCGGAATACGGCGTGACCGTCAAGATGAAGGTCATCACGACCGGCCTTACCGAGGCTATTCTAGCCAATATCGGACCGGATGTCGCAAACATGTCGTCGGTCGACACGATCACCTGGGGCCTCCGTAACGCTGTCTATCCTATGGAAGACTTCGAAGGTTTCGATGAGGTCATGACATGGTTTGACGAAGAAGAGGTCAAGCCCCTTCAGATGTACGACTCGCACGGCGTACCGCATACATACGGCCTGCCTCAGTTTGTCGATTTCTATATGATGTTCTACAGGGCTGACGTCTTCGACAGCATGGGCCTGAAGGTACCTAAAACCTGGCAGGATCTCTACGACATTCTGCCCGCGCTGCTCAACTCCGACCTTCTCATCGGAATGATGGGGACTCAGTCCGGAACAGGCGTCAGCGTCGGTGGATATGTGGGACTAAAACAGTTCCTCTACCAGATGGGCGGAGAGGTCTTCAATGAAGGCGGTTATTCGGTCGCTCTCGATGAAAACGTCGCGCTTGACGCTTTCGAATCATACACCGAATTCTTCTCGCTGTACAAGAGCCAGGTTCAATACGACATAACCCGTTTCCGTACCGGCGAAATGCCGCTGTTCTTCGGAAGCGCCGTTACGAGCTACAATCTCCTAATGTCGTATTACGATATCCGTGGTCTCTGGGAGATGACTCCGATACTCGGCTTCGAGCAGGAAGACGGTACGATCAACCACACCTCTACGGTGACGGTAACCTCGTACATCCTACCCAGGGGATCAAATACAGGCGCTTCGTGGAAATACGTTAAATGGGAGGTTTCCCCGGAGCAGCAGAGACGTATGGCAAAAGAAACTCTCGCGGTAAACGCGAATCCGACCACAAAATACAACACGGCGACGGTTTCCGCTTTCCTCGGGCAGGCCTGGACAGCCGAGGAATATGAGGCGATCAGCGAGCAGTTCTCGCAGATCGTCGGCATAAGAGAGTTCCCGGGCAACTACATTATTCCGACTTACGTCGACGCGGCGTTCTACAAGGCATACGGACAGGCGTCCGACGCGTCAGACGAGCTCCTTGACAGAATTCTCTTTATTAATAAAGAAATTTCGCGCAAGAGAGACGACTTCAAAATGGACTATTACGATCTGACGACGGGCGAATACAAAAAGGGAAGATACATTTCCGAGCCCGTGACGTGGAAGTGACCGGAGGGAGAAACAGAAATGGCAAAAAAAGAATCTCTTAACGAGCACGGCTACGGCTACGGCGGAAAGCCGATGACGAAAGGGCGCTACATCAGGATTCAGATGAAGCGAACCTGGCAGGGTTACGTCATGGTTCTGCCTTTTACCGTGATATTCACCGCGTTCACCGTCGTTCCGGTCGTGCTCTCGATAGCGCTCAGCTTCACGTCGTTCAACATGCTCGAGTGGCCTGAATGGCGCGGACTCAGCAATTACATTCAGCTGTTCCTTTCGGACGACCTGTTCGTCACCGCGTTCGCGAACACGATGCTGTTCGCGATAACAACCGGACCGGCTTCGTTTATACTGTCGTTTATCATCGCGTGGTTCATAAACGAGCTTCAGCCCCGGCTCAGGGCACTGATAACGATCGTATTCTACGCGCCGTCGATTTCCGGTACCGCGTTCACGATCTGGGGTGTGTTCTTCCAGGCTGACATTTACGGTTACGTAAACGGGTGGCTGCTGAAAATGGGCATCATAGACGCGCCGATCGCGTTCTTCAAGAACACGGCATACATAGTTCCGCTCTGTATTGCCGTCGCGCTGTGGACTTCACTCGGAACCGGATTCCTTTCGAATATCGCCGGTCTTCAGGGCGTAGACCGCTCGCTGTATGAAGCCGGTGCGATCGACGGTGTCAAGAACCGCTGGCAGGAGGCGTGGTACATAACGCTTCCGCAGATGAAGAACATCCTCATGTTCGGCGCGGTCCTCGCGATCACCGGTTCCTTCGGTTTCGGCTCGATAGTTGACGCGCTGTGCGGACGTCCGTCGACAGACTACGTCGCGTGGACGCTTCAGCATCATCTCGGCGAATATATGACGACGCGTTTCGAATACGGATACGCCTCGGCGATTGCCGTCGTGCTGTTCGCGATCATGATGATAGCGAACATGCTGGTGCAGAAATTCCTTTCGAAGGTGGGGCAGTGACATGGCTAAAAGACTAAGAGTTTCAAATCACCGTGTCGTCCTGAACCGCTCGAAAGGCGGAGACACCGCGATATTCATAATTCTTGCCCTGATGGGCATCGTAATGTTCCTGCCGCTCTGGTACCTGGTTATCACGGCGCTCAAGCCGCTCGGCGAGAGGAACATCACACCGCCGCTGCTCTACGTCATGAAGCCGACGATGCAGAATTTCATCGACCTGTTCTCCAACATGAACAGCACGTGGGTCCCGGTTTCGAGATATTTCTTCAACACGATAATAATCTCGGTCGGCGGGACCTTCGGATGCCTTGTGCTCGGTTCTCTCACGGCGTATGCGCTTTCGAAAATTAGATTCCCGGGCGCAAACTTCCTGTTCAGCGTCATACGCTACTCGCTTATGATAAGCTCAACAATCGCCGGAATTACGAACTTCTTCATTTTCGTGGCGCTCGGCTGGCTGAACACTTACTGGATCTCAATCGTGCCCGTTTGGGGGTCGACCCTCGGACTGTATCTTATGAAACAGTTTATCGACTCGAACGTTTCTGACGAGATGATCGAGGCGGCGAGGATCGACGGAGCGAGCGAGGTCCGCATCTACTGGCAGATCGTTATGCCGCTTGTCAAACCGGCGTGGCTGACGCTGCTCGTCACAACGTTCCAGTCGACGTGGAACGGCGGTGCTTCCGGATATGTATGGTCCGAGCAGCTTAAAACGTTCAACGTCGCGATAAGCAACATCAGCGCGGTCTCGGTAGGCGCGTCGTCTGCCGGCTCGGTCGTGATGATGAGCGTGCCCATTATCTTCTTCGTTGTCAACCAGGCAAAGATTGTCGAAACGATGGGCTCGTCCGGCATGAAGGACTAAGGGGGAAAAATGAAAGCAAAAACAATAAAGCTGGCCGCCGCGGTCCTGCTTGCCGTTATGCTTCTGCCGCTTGCCGCGTCGGCCGGGGGTGCGTATCAGACGTACACGTACTCGATAGACGGAAAGATGCTCGCGTCTCCCGACGCGTACGTACCGAACCGTCAGCTCGACTATGCAGCGCTTGAGCTCCCGACATCGCTGAACACCCCGACAGACCTCGTGACAGACTCGGCCGGAAACGTATACATAGCGGACCAGGGCGCGAGCTGCATCTACTGCCTCGACAGGAACTTCAAATACCGCTTCACGATCTCGACGTTCATAAACAGCGAAGGCATAGACGACGCTCTCAACGGGTGCAAGGGCGTCTTCGTGACGGACGACTACATTTACGTCGCAGACACGGAGAACAACAGAATTGTCATCTTCGACACGCTCGGCAATTACGTCCGCCATCTTAACGAGCCGGAATCCGAGATATTCGAGGACAACGCGATCTACAAGCCCATCGCGCTCGCGGTAGACACTTCCGAACGTATTTACGTTGTGTCATCCACAACGTATCAGGGCATTATATCCCTCGATCCGGACGGATATTTCCAGGGATATGTCGGCGCGTCCGCGGTCACGTTCAACGCGTGGCAGATATTCTGGAGACAGTTCCAGACGGCCGCTCAGCGCGTTCGTTCGGTGAGCATAGTATCGACGGAGTACAACAATATCACAATCGATCAGCGCGGTTTCATCTACGTCACTACAAACTCGATCGAAGAGTCGAACAGACAGGCGTCGATAACGTCTAGGGATGGCACATACGCTCCGGTAAGAAAGTACAACGCGCAGGGAACCGACGTTCTCGGGCGCAACGGTTTCTTCGGACCCGGCGGCGAGGTCGCCGTCAACTACAACAAGATCGTCAGCGACATCACCGGCGCGTCGAGCATAATCGATGTCGCGCTAGGCCCGTCGGGAAGCTGGACGATCGCCGACGAAAAGAGATCGAAATTCTATACGTACGATCAGTACGGCAATCTGCTCTTCGTCTTCGGCGACAAGGGCGCGATGCTCGGAAACATCCAGAAGATAAACTCGATAGCGTATCAGGGAAGCAATTTCCTCGTTCTTGACGGCAACACCAAAACGATAACCGTCTATATCAGAACCGACTACGGCGATACGCTCATCGCGGCGCTTCAGGATGAGATCGACAGAAACTACGACGCTGCCGTCAGCAACTATGAGGGAATCCTCACTCGAAACAGCAACTTCGACGCCGCATATATAGGGATAGGCAAATCGCTCTACCGTCAGGGTGAATACACCGAGGCGATGAAGATGTTCAAGAGCGCCTATGAGACGGCGAACTACAGCGAAGCGTTCAAGATGATACGCCAGAGATGGGCGAACAAGTACTTTATCATAATTCCTATTGCCGTCGTTCTTATCATTTTCCTGATAACGAAGTTCTTCGGATACGCCGGCAAGGTGAACAAGGCGACCGCCATCTCGACTGAGAAGCGCACGTTCAAGCAGGAGATACTGTACGCGTTCCACCTGATTTTCCATCCGTTCGACGGGTTCTGGGACCTCAAGCACGAAAAGCGTGGCTCGCTGCGCGGAGCGTTCTTCTACCTGGCTCTAGCGACGATCGCGATCGGTTATCAGACGATCGGCCGCGCCTACATATTCAACCCGCGCGGCAATACGACATCGTTCATCACGATCATACTTTCAATGATCGTTCCGGTGCTCCTCTGGGTGACGTCAAACTGGTGTCTGACGACGCTCTTTGAGGGAGAAGGAAGCTACAAGGACATTTTCATAGCGACTTGCTACTCGCTCGTTCCGCTTGTCCTGCTGATAATTCCTGCAACTCTTGCCACAAATATCCTCACGACGTCAGAGATGCAGATTTACAATCTGATTGTCTCGATCGCCTGGGTCTGGGTCGGACTGCTCGTTTTCTTCGGAATGATGGTCACTCACGACTACAGCCTTGGCAAGAATATCCTGACGATAATCGGTACGGTCATCGCCGCGTGCTTCGTGATATTCTGCGTGGTTCTGTTCTCGACACTTGTTATGAAGATGATAAGCTTCGTGTCCGGCATTGTAACCGAGATCACGTTCAACCTGTAAGGAGGCAACAATGAAGAAAAGAACACTTTCGGCGCTGCTTGCCTTCTCAATGGTCCTTGGAATCCTTGTCGGAGCCCTGCCGGCTATAAAGGTGTCGGCGGCGTCGACGAACAAAGATTTCGCCCCCGGCGGCATCAATTATCTGACCGACGGCTTTGACTCCAAGGAGGCGAAGCTCGAGACGATGGAGATGCTCGTCGAGAGATTCGGCTATCAGCTGTATTACGAAAAATACACCGGCGAAGTCGCGGTCAAGAACGTCGCGACGGGCGACATCCTCATGACTAACCCGTACGACATCGGAACGGCGAAATCGTCCGACAACATCAAATCCCAGCTCCTTTCGCAGATAATACTCAAATACTCGACAAACGAGGGCACCGAGGTCTCAATGTACAGTTACATCGAGGCTGCGCAGAGAAGCCAGATTTCTCAGAAATACATCAAAAACGGCATCAGGGTCGAATACGTCATGGGTAAGCGTGAAAGCCGTTCGCTCGTGCCGAGATACATCGAAAAGAACCGTTATGAGGAAATGATCCTCGCGAACATTACCGAGGAATCGAAGCTCAAGAAAATCAACGCCTTCTACATACTGAAAGACCCGAACGAAGAAGGACTTTCGCAAAGAGCCATTGATGAAATGTATCAGGCGTTCCCGATCACCAAGAAAATGGCGATCTACGTCTTCGACTCCACTGCTTCCGAGCGAGAGATAAACACGGTTGAGTCGATAATCAAGGAATTCTGCCCGGCGTACACCTACGAAGAGCTGGAATATGATCATCAGCTCACCGAATACGAAAGCGAGGACAAGAACCCTGTTCAGTTCCGCCTGTCGCTTGAATACACGCTTGACGAGGACGGTCTTTCGGTAAGACTTCCGGCAAACGGCATCAGATTCGACCAGAGCTCGTTCACGCTTTCGTATATAAGAATACTCCCGTACATGGGAGCCGCGTCGTCCGATTTCACGGGATATACGATGATCCCGGACGGTTCCGGCGCGATCGTCAGATATGAGGACGTGCTGAAAAGCGGAACGTCGCGTATCCTCGCCGGAAAGCTTTACGGTCAGGACTACGCTTATCATACGATAACAGGCGCAAATCAGCGCATCATGCGTATGCCCGTTTTCGGCCTCGTCGAGAATACCGAGTTTGTCATAGAACCCGAGGTTCCGGACGAACCGGAAAATCCTGACGAACCCGAAAATCCGGATCAGCCAGCGGAAACTCCGGAACCTTCCGAAACTCCCGATACCCCGGCGGTTGTCACTGACGACGATGAGCCGGACAATCCGGGCAATTCGGACGATACCTCGGAAACTCCCGGCGAGGATGAGGAACCAGAGGTTCAGAAGTACACCCGCAGCAGCGGCTTCTTCGCGATAATCGAAAGCGGCGATTCGCTTGCGACCATCACGACGGACCACGGCGGAAACATCACGCATAAGTACAACTCTGTCTACGCCGAGTTCAACCCGAGGCCGAAGGACAGCTACAACCTGGCGAGCGCGATCTCCGTAGCAGGAGATAATGTATGGACTGTTGTTTCGGAACGCAAGTTCACCGGAAACCTCAGAATCAGATACATAATGCTCAGCGACATCGGTTATCTCGAGGAAAACGGCATCGCGACTAACGGACTGTTCAATACCGACTATATCGGAATGGCGAACGCATACCGCTACCGCCTTGAAAAGGAAGGCGCCATCAGCAGACTCGGGGCTTCGTCGGATATACCGCTCTATCTCGAGACTCTCGGAGTCATGGATTCCGACGAGACGATACTTTCGATACCCGTTACCGTCAAAAAGCCGCTCACAACGTTTGATGACATCAGAACGATAACCGAGGAGCTCGGCGAAGAGGGAATAAGCAACCTCGTTTACAAGCTAACCGGTTATGTTAACGGAGGTCTCTCGAGCACTCTAACGAGAAAGATAAAGGTTGAACGCAAGGCCGGAGGCAACGAAGGTCTCAAGGAGCTTATTCAGTACGGCAAAGATAAGGGAATCGATTTCTTCCTTGATATCGATTTCTCATACACCGGAAACGACAAGCTGTTCGACGGGTTCTCGCGCAAGCGCGACGCCGTTAAAACGATAGACGGTCGTTACAGCACCAAGCGCACGTACAGCGCAACGTATCAGTATTTCAGAAGCACGGGACTCATAGTTATCTCCCCGTCGGTGTTCACGTCGATTTTCGAAGACGCTGAAGACTATCTGAAAAAGCTCGACGTGACGTCCCTGTCGCTCAGCACTATCGGCTCGGACCTCAACTCCGACTTTGACGAGGACGATCCGTACAACAGAGAGGACTCAAGAGACAATGTCGTAAAGGTCCTTTCGAAGATCAAGGAAAGCGGATACAAGGTGATGCTCGACGCGGGCAACGCATATGTGATACCGTATTCCGATCACATCCTCAACGTATCGCTCGACAGCTCGAGCTACACATACGCGAGCGAGACGATTCCGTTCTTCGGCATGGTTTATCACGGATACCTGCTTTACGCTGGTAACGCGACGAACACGGCCGGCGACATGAGACACGAAAAGCTCAAGATACTCGAAAGCGGCGCAAATCCGTATTTCATTCTTGTATATCAGAATACCGAGAAGCTGAAGGAAGACGCTAAGCTCTCAAGTTATTTCTCGATCTCCTACAAGAACTGGAAAAAGGACATGATCGCGACGTACAACGAGCTCAACGAGGCGCTCAGCCCGGTATTTAACTCCCCGATAGTCAACCACGAGTTCCTGATCGGCGAGCGTATCCCATCTGCCGAAGAAAAGGAAATGAACGACGCGCTCGACGCGCTCGCGGAGGAGGAAGCCGCAAAGGCAGAGGCCGACGCGCTTGCCGAGGAAGAGCGCAAGAAGGCGCTCAAGGAGCACCTGAACGAGCTTAAGGGAATCACGACCCAAAAGGAAACGCTCACTCCTCCGTTTGAGGACGGCGAGACCGGATCGGAGACCGAAGAACCCGGCACCGGCGAAGAAGAAACCGGATACAAATACACAAGATACACGGTCGACAACGGCATGATTGTTCGTGTGACGTTTGAAAACGGTTATTCCTTCATCCTCAATTACAACGATTTCGACGTGACTACCGTCGAATCCGGAGACACAGCGATATCCGCGCTCGGATATATAGTTGTCTCGCCGGAAGGCAGCATCGTAATTAACAGCGCAAAGGAGGCGGCGGCATGACAAAAGACGTACCCGCAAAGGTCAGGCCACAGAAGATAAGATCGCTTGACAAGCGCAAGGCGCTTACCGGCTGGATTTTTGTCCTTCCGTTTGTAATCGGCTTCCTTATCATCTATCTTCCGGTCATTATCGACTCGCTCAAATACAGCTTCTGCGAGATTAAGATCCTCTCTGGAGGCGGATACGAGCTCACCTTTGTCGGCTGGAAAAACTATCAGAAGGCGCTTTTCGAGGATCCGGATTTTGTCCAGATACTTCTCTCCGGCCTGAAACAGCTTGTGCTTGACGTCCCCGCGATAGTTATATTCTCGCTGTTTATGGCGGTCATGCTGAACGGCAAGATCGCCGGACGCGCGGCATTCCGTACAATATTCTTCATTCCTGTCATCCTGTCGACGGGCATCCTCGCGACGATTGAGGCAACTAACCTGTACAACACGATGGCAAATGAAATGTCCACGATTGACGACGGTACCGGCACCTCGGCGAACGTGACGGAGGTCATAAAGCTGGCCGACCTGACGTGGCTCTTTGAGAGCATGCAGGTCGGCACGGAACTGCTCGAATACGCCGTTCAGCTTGTCAACGGAATATTCAACATCATAAACCGCTCCGGCGTTCAGATGCTGATATTCCTCGCGGCGCTTCAGTCCATATCGCCGTCGATTTACGAATCGTGTTCGATCGACGGCGCGTCGACCTGGGAGACCTTCTGGAAGATTACGATCCCGATGGTCAGCCCGATGATTCTCGTCAACGCGATTTATACGCTGATCGACAGCTTCACGTCGTCATCGAATACAATCATGGCGTTTATCAACAGCGTGTACAGCCAGCCGGGTAATAACGTCGTTTCGGCGGCGATGGCGTGGATCTATTTTGCAATAGTCATCCTCGGCGTCGCGCTGATTGCCGGCGTGCTGTCCGCGTTCGTCTTCTACCAGAGACGCGACTGATTGGGGAGGGCAATATGAATAACACAGAAACCGCTCCGAAGATCAAAAGGGAGACAAAAAACACAATCCGCGTGGAATTTGAGAGAACAAGCGCCTGGACGAGATTCAGGCTCAAGTATCTCACGGCCACTGCTCTTAAGAAAGGCCTCTGGTGGCTCTTCAGATTCGTCCTTCTGCTCGGCATATCATACGTGATCCTGCTTCC
>JAEEGL012281404.1_pt1 | contig 16131 bp, 11 predicted proteins | sample 9134231 | NCBI WGS metagenome assembly JAEEGL01 (sample SAMN16246548, study PRJNA631951) | gut metagenome | biome: gut microbiome; feature: rumen; material: fiber-attached | host: Bos | place: Iran: Karaj | collected 2018-10
ATCGGCGGCGGCGGCCAGCCCTGCCTCGCGACGGACGAGGTCCGCGCGCAGCGCACCGCCGGCATCTACACGGACGACGAGAAGTGCACGCTTCGCATGTCGCATCTCAACCCCGAGGTCACGGCTCTCTACACCGACTACCTCGGCGGCAAGACCGGCGCGCAGGGTGGCGAGAAGGCGCACCACCTTCTCCACACGAAGTACCAGAAGCGCGACGTCTACCACTTCGAGGCCTAAGTCACCGCACGTGTGTGACCCTAGGGACGTGGCTATGTCCGCGCCCTGCAAACGACGCCGCCCCATCTGGGCGGCGTTTTTACACCATTCGCATAAAATTCCAACCAGAAGCAGCAACGGGCATCAGCCCCGCGGCTATGGGCGCGGCAGGATGCAAAAGCGGCCACTTGCTAAAAAATATTATCCTGTTTCACGCGGCCATGAGATTTGCTATACTTTCCCCGTTAGAAAGCAGCGCAAACCCTATGTTGATCAGCTTCAAGAAGAGAAACGGCGGGCCGATGGCGTCTGGCGAATTGACATTCGCCAGACGGCTGAATGCCTTTGTGTACATGCCGTTTGTAATATCCATGTCCGTTGCGTTGCAGACGAGAACGGGGGTATGCTGCCGTTTTAGGAACTATGTTCATAATCGCATGTCTTTTTCACGCCAATGAAGGAACACGTCTTTTCAACTTTGCTTGTCTTGAAGTCGACCCGAAAAGGGGAATCGGCTCATGGGTTCTACTGTCGTGTGCGCAGACAACTGTATGCACATTTGACGGCTCTTTTCCCTCTAGTGGACTCTCGAGGCAAGTGCTTGTCCGATGTCGTGCCAGAAAGCGAATTCATGGAAGAGGGGGGTGGGTGTGACGTCGGTATGCCGAAGGGAGCGTGTAGCTCGTACGAGACGCAATTAGATGGCGAGCGTGCTTTCTTGCTCACCACGACAGAACCTCGTACCAACAAGTTTTACAAGGCGGCATCGGATCATTCTCTTTGTACAGAGACGATTGTCAGGATGTTCAGCATTCATGCGGTACTTGATGTAGCAGTCCAGCTGTCTGTTCGTATGTGGGTTGACTACCAGCCGTTTGCAGGGTTCTTTAAGACACGAAAACTTCCACGGAACACGCCTTCGGTTCTTGAACGATTGGCCAATATGGAAGATGTAGAGTTGAGATTCGCGCCAAGGTTCGTAGGGAAACGAGAGGCAGAGAATAATCCGCTGTTGAGTAAGAGGCCTCGGCTTTTTTATCCTGTGGACCGACATTATAAGATGGTTTCGAATGAGACTGATCTCAGTGCGTTTGAAGGCCATCTCACTGATCCAACTCGGCCGATTCCGCTTGTTGTCTTTTTTGGCGATTCGACTTGCAATCGTAAAGAGGCTTCGGTCATAGCAGAAAATTGTTGGACGAAGTGTCGGGTATGGGTTCTGCGAAAGAACGTGCCTGGGCTAGCAAGGCTCCTGGAACGTTCCATTGAAGGAATTAATGTCCGCAAGAATTTCCGATGGGGTTATTGCAGAATATTCTTCCCGGCTGGACGTTACCGGCAGGATGATTTCGCGCAGCCGAGATATTGGGTTCCGCTGTTTAATAAGCCGCAATTCCGAAAGCGCGTGAAGATCGGATTGATGCGATTCTTTCGTCTTGACGGAGCTGCCTGGATTGATAGTGAACGTGATTTGCGCTTGGCGCAATTTGAACTTGACGTGTCGAGCAAGCTCAAGGACAGTACAGAGGACAAGAAGGAAAAGGAAGCGACAATTAAGAGGCTGTTTGCAGAGCGTAACAACGCACAGATTGCGTGTCGCAAGGCACAGGCAAAATTGAGTGAGGCTCAAAATAAGATTGTTAGCTACAAGACCTTAAGCGAAGACATGCTTGAAGAATATACGACGGCGATTGACGAGCATGATTGTCTTGTAAATGAGAATGCCCAACTGCGGGCCGAGGTGCTTGCACTTCGTGGTGGGCAGACAATCAAGACCTCCGAGAGTTCGTCAGAAGTGTCAGTGGGAGAGGATGACGCTCCCGAGGTTTTCGACACGCTCGTGTGGGCTTCGGAGCACCTCTTTCCGCATTTGGCCTTTGTCCCCAATGCTTGGGATGGAATGGGACGCAAGAGCCGAAAGGCGCGTTTTGTTTCTGAAATGTGGCGGATGTTGTGGAACCTTGAACATGTTCTCTATCCGCTCCTCACGGATGTGGCGTGTGGAGATCCCGCGCAGAAGTTCATGGACAAGACGGGGTATGAGTACGCATCGAAAGACAGTTCAGACCTCCCGCTGGAGATGGATCGGAAGCGTAACATTGTCTACGATGGGAAGCCATGGCGCATCAAGCACCACATCAAATGCGGCAGTCGTGACGCGACGCTTCTTCGCATATACTTCGACATTGACAGAGAGGGCAAGCGGTTGATCATTGGATCGATTGGTGACCATTTGCCGACGCTAGGAACGGCAAAGAATAAGTGAAGTCTTGAATCGATGTGAAAAAGGATGAGGCGCATGCTAAACCCATTTAAGAAACATGACTTTCAATTTGCCAGTAGTACGGGCAAGCAAATCCCTGATTTGGAAGCGGCACTGTTTTCGATGGCAGAGAGAACGCCGCTTTTATTATCAAAAGTAGGAGCCGGGTTGAAGAAAGAAGGTTTTTCATATGAGGGTGAACTTTCGGTTGGAATCGTGCGGTGTAACTCATGGCGAAGGGAGGCTGGGGGCAATGCGCGTCTTGCAATAATCATGGATGGGCGTTCAAATAAGACGATCAAGTTTTTGGTTCGCTCTGACAGGAAAGACGACAAACTGTATCTTTCAGGGTGTTCTGATTTTGAAGTTGGGGATTTCAAGCCCGATGACGAAGGGGCGCCAAAGCAACGCGGAAGAAGATGCTTAAAAGATTTGATCCAATGGTGCAAACGGTTCTTCTTAGGGTGGATAAGTGGCAAGGAGAGATGTAAGTGCGAGGACAGGAAATTGGAGAAGGGGGTGGGGACTATTGGCACGATTGCCGAACTTGATCCTACAAGGGGAACGGTTGACAGGGGGTCGAGAGATCGAATTCAAGAAACAAGGGTCGGGCATGTCACAGGGTGGCGATTCAAGACGGGGTCTATAGGTTTTGGGTATCTTTCCGATGACGAGTCTAACGAGAGTTTCTTTTTTGAAACTCGTGGTATAATTGATGATGCTCTGAAAGACAGCCTTGCCCTGGGAAAGATCGGCCAGAAAGTCTGGTATTCCATCATCAAAGAAAGAGTCGGCGGGAAATACGCGGTCGTTCAGATACTCCAAATGCTCAAGGATATAGGAGATTCTGACTCGCGTTACAAATCGGGGCATAAAGCGATGATATCGGGCGATTTGGACAAAGCCGTGACCCTTTTGCTTCAGGTGGTCGAAGACCGTTCCGCAGAATCGCGATTAAGCGCGGTGAAAGATCTTGCGGAAACCTATAACCGTCAATGTAAGACGAAGGAAGCTTTTGAAATCATAGAGAAATACCGAAAAGAGTTCCCCCCAGAAGAATGGGGGTCTTTTGAACGGATGCAAATTGGCTATCTTGAACGGGAAGGTAATATTGATGGTGCGCTCCGAAAAGTGAAGACGCTTCTGAAACAGTGCCCCAACATGACTGAAGGGCAGCGTTTACATTATGAGCGGAAAAGAGACGTTTTGCGAACGCGTATTTCATCTCCGGCGAATAATGATGAATGCACCGTAATCAACGAACCCAAGTCTGCTGAAAAGGAAATTGAAAAGGACCTGCGGCAGCAAGGTCTCAGTGAAGCTGTCCTCAAGCGGCTTTCCGAGGCATTTGGAAATTCAAGCCAGCATAACAAGATTATACTTTCGCAATTGGATGATTTTCGTCGTTGCGTAGGATGGTCTGCCAGGAGGAGGATATACCGGACCATACAGGAGGAAATCAACAACGCTTCTTTCTCTCCCATGGTGGCTATTGCGATAGTTGATGTACTCGACGGGGAATTAGAGAGGCAAGCTGCGCAAACGCCTCAATTGTGCTGTCAGCCGGCATGTCAGTAAATCACGGACGGTGAAAGTACGATAGAGCTTTGCATTAGACTTTCTCGTCAATCTGACGTTCCGTTGTGCGATCTTCAGATTTTCGTTGTCGATGAAGTGCATCATACGGGCGGTCGGCCAATTGTTTGCTGTGAGAGACTTTCGTACGAGGATGGCGAGAAGAAAATGCTGATCCCCGTTGTCGTTTCGAACAGAGAAGTGCAAAATAAGCGGGGCTCCATTCAGTATGAAATAAGGTTCAAGAAAGATCTGGATGACGACCTCCTCTCGAAAATGGATGAAAACACGAGGGGGGGGATTGTTCCTGGTCGGATTGATTTCCGTGTTGGCGATGACGTGTTCACCCCCATTAGCCCCAATCCGTTTGAGCTATATTGCAACCATGATGCAGACGGTGTTTTTTTCGTGGGGCGGGAGGCCTTACTTAATGACATGGTTGATTGCCTGTCCGATAGGAAAGGTGGACAGGCTTATATACTTTACGGCCAGGCCAAGACGGGCAAAACGTCAGTACGGAAGAATCTAAAAAGCCATCTTGTTAAGAAGTTGGGTGAATCGGTGCTTTACACGGAGATCAATATAAAGGATTGGGGACGGGGCGATGCTGGCAAAAAAATGAAGCAGGAACCGCTCAGATGGGTGTCGTTTGAACTTGAAATGAGTGCGATCGAGGATGTTCTGCGACCTTTGGGGAAATGGACAAGTGATGATGAAGCCGTATTGTCCAAATTCCCAAAAGACTATTATGCGGGACGGCTTAAGTTCCTTGGGCGGTGTCTCAGGAAACATGGTTTTATTTGGATTGTTTCTATCGATGAATTTTCTGAACTTTATGATGTCCTCCAGAGTTGCCCTGGTGATCAGCAAGTAAGAGACAATATGGCTTCATTGGTAGATGTCTTGAAGGGGAGATTGGAGGGTGGCAGTTTCAATTTGCTTCTGTTGGGACTTGGTTCAATGGGGAGTTTTATATCAGAATTCCGTAACGAATTCCATGTTCTTAAGAAGGTACGGTTGTCTTATCTTGATAGCCAATCTGCCGTGAGCTTATTAACAGTACCGCTTGAGGGAAAATTGCAGATTGAAAAAGACGCCGAAGAACGGTTCTTCAGTCTGACGGGGGGGTTCCCGCTCTATGTGATGTATTTCTGTCGCGACATCGTGCGGTATGCGAACAAGAAAGGTTACTCGACGATAACACTTGAGGATGTTGAGGCAATTTCTGATTCAATATGCGATGGTACTGACAAATGGAGTCCAGATGAATTTGATCCATTCTTTCAAATAGGGATTAAGAGCTATTACGGGCGCCGACTTGACGAAGGCATTCTTGCCGAATTGTACTACGAGGTTGCTGGCAACGGGAATGACGTCTCGGGCTGCCCTTCTGATGCCTTTGACCAACGGCAGGGGCATAAAGATTTATTTGATCTTCTTTGCGAGTATGGGGTCTTTGTCAAGAACGCCGATGGAACGGCGTCTCTTAGTGTGGGGATTTTTGCCAAATACTTGCAGAGGAACCAGGGCCTTTCGTGTTCAGACTTCAAGAAGTTGGTGGTGTAGTATGGCTTCCCGTCGACAGTCGGACGCCCCTCTTCGCCTTGATATCGAGGGGGCAAGTGATGCCTTGGTCAAGAAGTTTGACAATAACGAAGTGGCTTCTGTTTTTGTTGTCGGGCTCCCGTATTCTGGGAAAGGAAAACTTGTTGATGCGCTAAAGAAGAAGCTTGTGAGTTTTTCGCGGTGGCAAGTTGCCGTTGTGGATGCGGAAGAGGACTGCGCATCTACTTTTCGGCAGTTGCTTGCGGAACTTGAAGCAGGAGGAATTGCGGTTGACAGAGGGCGCATTAAGCGGGAGCTTGATTTCGACCCTACGCCAGACAGTAGCGCAAAGTCTATAACCTATCGAACAGCATTGGCGCGGGCGCTTGCCAATTTTTCTTCGAAGAGCCGCGGTGAGAAACTTGTGCTGATCATGCGAATGGCTGAGAAGATGGGAAGTTGGCTTGAAAATGAGATATTCCACCACCCGCCCAAGAATGTGGTGTGGGTGTTCATCTCATCTTGTTCGGCAAAAATAACTGTCAGTAAAACGGGAGGGGGGGCATATGCAGCCTCGCTTTCTGGCGCGGAACGTACTTTGTACCTTGCGCCATTTCATGGGCTGTCGGTGGCGGGATTTTGCGCAACGGAAAAGATTGATGAGAAACAAGTATGGGGGGAGTTGGTGGATTTCTTGGCCAGAGTTCCTACTTTTGAAAAGGGGCAGGGGGCGCCATCAAACTTTCTAGAAGCACTTCGTATGAAGATCATCGGCAAAAAGCCTATTCCACACTGGGTAGAGGAGATGCTAAGTAAATATGGATGCTTTGAACTGTTCGACAATGTGACCGGGCGAAAACAGCTTGCATTGGACGATAATGATTACAATTTGCAGGCGCACTCCGATAGTGTCGACGAAAAGCGACGTGTCGTTGTGGACATAGATCGTCATTGCGTAGAAGTGCCATCGTCAGTTGGATTAGGAGATTCAAACTGTGTGAATCTTGATGGTGTGTTGCTGCTTATAACGGTACTCGCGTTTAATGGATTCGGTAAGAGTAGGTCTCCGAAGGACTGGCAATCCAGAATCAAAAAGATTAGCGAAGTGTTTATTCGGGCGTCCGCGAATTGGAATAAGGAGTTGTTCGCATGGTGTAATGTGAAGTGTGAGGATTTCCAGATGTCGGACAAGATGCGTGACATAAGAAATCGGCTTGGGAAACGACTGTCTGAATCGTGCAACAATACGTGTCACGTAGTACCAGTGTCAGCTATGGGGAAGAATCCCCTGAAACAAATGCAACCAGCGAACTGGGACTCGTTCTTTCGTGTGAGCTGGATTTGCGAAGGTAGTAAATACGAGAAGTTCCCATTTGATAAGCTTCCCAACGAATTGGCTGAGTTGCTCGGGCCTTAGTCTGTTGGACACGGTCTAGAATTCAAGGTGAAGGGCTCCTCGCGGGGCCCTTTTTTTTTCTTGAATTCCCATGAATTCCCCCATGGATGCCCATGAATCAGATTCGGTAAAATATGCGGCGTCGAACCCATGGTGGGTTTGACATTCAAAGAAAGGAACTACAAGATGAAACCTGGTGAAACGGTTGTGGTGACGGTGCGGAGCGTTCGCACTGAGGGTGTGCATACCACACTGCCAATGGGGGGCTGCGGAACGATCAGCACCCGCTGCTATGGCTCGGGCGCAGAACGTGCGGCGGCCCTTGAGAAACTCAAGCCCGGCGACAAGGTTGAAGCGGTTGTGAAATCTTGGAATCCGGATACCAGGATGGCGTCGCTCGTCCTCCCGGGTTTCGAGGATCAGCCCCCGCTTAAGTCAAGGACGCAACAGCAGGCTACGACTCACGTGAAGGGCGGCCCCCGTCAGTCGGTGGCGAAGGAAGCGTTCAAGCCCGATCCTCCGGGTACGACCTGCGTCTTCGACTTGGCTAACGTGATTGGACTGCTGCCGCTTCCCTGTGTGCCGAACGTGAAGGTTGCTATCAAGGCCCGCTTTCCGTCGGCTGGGTATTCGACGCTGTTTTATCTTGACCGCCGCACCGGGCGTTGGCCGGGATACGCTCTTCCAGACGACGCGGCCGAGGAGAAGTTCTTTGGCGACTTTCGCACCTCTGGTAACACCGTAGAGTAAAACAAAGGAGAAGCAACAATGATAGGACCGATTCTTTGCGCTGTTGCACGTGCTGCAGCACCGACACTTACGCAGGTCTTCGTTCGCGAAGCTGTGCGTGCAGGCGCCGTGGCCGCAGGATCCCTGGCGGTTTATGGTGCCGCGCGTGTCATTCGCGATCGCTATGAGCGCCATCAGTGCACGGCACTCCCGCAAGCGTTCCCGCAAATTCAGAATGCGAGGTGGCAGGATGAGAGATCGTGATCAGGTCGGCGGCATGAGGTATTCGCCAGATCATTGCCCGAATGGTCGTCGCTGCAAACGGGCTTATGGGAGGCGGTACTGCGAGTACTTCTGGCAGTGCACGGAGGGCTACGAGTGGCGCCGTGACCAGGATTTTATCGACCGTATCCGTGACAAGTGAAAGGAATGCCCATGTCCAACTACAAACAAGATGATGCAGGCACCTTGACTTGTGTCGTACCGACGGCAGGATGCCGTTACGTGACGGTCGAGGGGTTGAACGGCGTCGGAAAATCCACCGTGGTGGCGCGCTACATGGCGGAACATGCGGACGTGACATGCTTCTACCCCGCGCACCCAGCCTATCTCGCGGATACGGCCATGAAGAAGCACGCGCTCTTTGAGGCGACACCTGTAGCGGGCGCGCTCTACTACTTGGCGGCGCTTGCCGACCAGCGCCGCGAGCTGGAGGCCGCCGGCGGCCTTGCGGGGCACAAGTTCCTGTCAGACCGCAGTGTCTGGTCGACGCTCGCGGCTGCCTACGCGAAGGATCCTGCTTGCCTCGACGCGCTTTTCGGTGTAGTGGCGGCGATCCGCGACCAACTTCTCATTCCGCAGAAGACGATCGTCCTGAAGGCTGATTTCGAGACGTGCAGATCACGCATCGAGTCACGCGGAAAGGGCGCAGAGTGGGATCGCGATACGCGTCTTGTCTTCGACCGCAAGTATCGTTTCTACGAGCTTCTCGCCGAGGCGGGCCATGACGTCGCGTTCGTCAATGCTTCTGGTACCCCGGATCAGGTGTATGCGGAAATCGAGGCACTTCAACTCTTATCGTAGGCAAGGAGGCCTGACATGAAGACGGAACAGAAAGAAGAAACTACGCTGCGCGTGCACGCGCTTGATCTCAACGGCAGCGCCTCGGACGGCCCCGGCATCCGCGCGGTGGTTTTCCTTCAGGGGTGCGACCGCCACTGCAAGGGGTGCCACAACCCGACGACGTGGGCGCTGGACGGCGGAAAGGCCATGCCTGTCGACGAGGTCGTGGACCGCGTCGTCGCCTCGCACATCGACCGCGTGACGATCTCCGGGGGCGAGCCGCTGCTGCAGGCCCGCGGCGTCTTGGCGCTGATTCGCAAGCTCAAGGCGAAAGGCATCGACGATCTGTGCCTTTATACCGGCTATTCGGCGCACGACGTCCCGCATGACATCAGCACCGGCCTCCGCTATCTGAAGACGGGCGAATTCCGTCTCGAGGAGAAGACCACGGTCAAGCCATACGTCGGCTCTCGCAACCAGGATTTCCGCCGCGTCGCGTGACGCGGACAATGCAATACGATAACATCGAAAGGACTGAGATATGAATCCCCAATTCAAAGAATTGTCGGCCGCGAGAGAGACTTTTGCGAGCCGTCTGCACGACAACGGCGCTGATGCCGAGAAGGCTCGCGTCCTTGATGAAGCCATCCCGCCCGAACTGGCGGCACGCCATCGTTCCGGCGATCTCCATATCCACGACCTCGAGGCGTGGAGCCTCGTGAACAATTGCTCCACGCCGTTGGCGGAGTCGGTATTCCGTCCGAATTCGCTCCTGGCTCGCTCCGAAGCCGGGCGTATCGCGGAGCTCGTCGACCAGGTGCGCGCGAAGATCTGCCGCGTGGAGCACTGCCAGACGGGCGGCATCGGCTTCGCGAACTTTGATGTCGATCTGGGAACGGCACTCGAGGCGGCAAAGATCCCGTTCTCGGAGGAGGGCGTTATCGCCCTCGAGGATGCGCTGCGCGGCCTTTTCGTGTTCCTCAGCACGCAGCGGCTCCGGTATGCCCGCGAGAACTTTTACGTGACGCTCAACATCGGCCTTGCGAAGAGTGCCTGGGGACATGCCGTGGCGCAGTCTTGCATCCGCGCATTCGCGTCCCTTCCGCTCGACTACACGCGCCCGAACATCGTGTTCAAGGTCAAGGACGGCGTCAATGCCAATCCTGGCGATCCCAATCACGATCTCTTCGAATTGTCCTGCGACTGCACGACGAAGAAGATGATCCCGACCTACCTTCTTCTCGACAGCGAGCCGAACCGCACATGCGATCCCGGGCGCATCGGGATCATGGGATGCCGCACGCGCGTGTATGCCAATCGCAACGGCAAGGAAGGTTCGGTGGGGCGCGGCAATATCGCCGCCATCTCCATGAACCTTCCTCGCCTAGCCATGAAGGCGAAGGGCCTGGACGGCTTCCTCCTCGAGCTTGCAGACGTGATGGACGACGCGAAGCGCATCCTGCTGCTGCGCAAGGAGGCGCTCGCGCGGAGTGAACACGTGAAAGATGTCCTTGGAGAGGGCGTGTGGGCGGCGGACGGCGTGGAGGACATGCTGCGCCAGGGTACGTATTCGATCGGATTCATCGGCCTCTCGGAGGCTGTTGAAATCCTGACGGGCGGCACGCTGTACGGTTCGCCCGACAGCTGGCGCACGGCTGCCGGCATCGTGGAGGCGATGCGCCGCCGTACGGATGCGTACGCCGCCGAGACCGGCCTGAACTTCAGCTTGCTTGCGAGCGCGGGCGAGGGCATCTCCGGGCGCTTCCCCGCGCTGGACAGCAAGCTTTTCCCCGGCGCGGAGGCGTACTGGGGCAAGGGCTACTACACCAATTCGTTCCATGTTCCCGTGGATTCCGGCGTGGGCGTGTTCCAGAAGCTCTCGCTCGAGGGACCATACCACCGTTTCGCGAACGGTGGTAGCATCTCGTACGTGGAGCTCCGCGAAGCGCCGATCGGCAACGCGGCCTGCGTCGAGGATATTGTCCGCCATGCGGTGAAGTCCGGCGTCTCGTACCTTGGCGTCAACTATCCGCTCGACATCTGCCGCCATTGCGGACATCACGGCACGTTCGACGATTGTCCTGAATGCGGCTCACAGGACATCGACCGCATCCGTCGTGTCTCGGGCTACCTCGAGAATCTGTCTGAGTTCAGCGTCGGCAAGAAGCACGAGGAGGCGCGCCGCCGCGCCAACTACATCCACAATGAGGACTGAGGCAGATTATGGCTAAGGAAGCACCGTCTGTTCATGGTCATATCTACTACTCGGCGTTGGGAAACGAGAAGCTGTTTGCGCCTGCGGGTATCGACGCCTCGACCGTCGTGAACGCCTACGTCGGGTGGGGCGTGCGACACCTGCTTGTGCGCAATTGCGTGGCGGGCGGACGTTTCGAGTCGTGCAAGATGGAGTGCCCGCTCATGGAACGGAACGAGTGCGTCCTCCAGCAGCGGAATGTAAAGATGGTTGAGTTCAGACCGGCGCCAGGACCGGACGAGGACGAGATGCGTCGCCGCTTTCCGAACGCGGGGAATAGGGTCCCGGCGGTTCGCGGATACGTGAAAGGTTGCCCGCACAGTGCCGCAGGCGCGACGGTTCACATCGCGGGCGTGGGCCTTGTGCGCGGGGGGGCGAGAAGCGGCAACGAGGTGGCGGTGTCCGGCGATTTCGTCAGCCTTTTCACGGGCTATGACCATCCCGAGAATGTTCTCACCGAGGAACTGTTGGGCGCGTTCACGTCGCCGCCGCGCGAGGCCGTCGAGGAACTCGCGAAATGGGAGGGGCTTATCGTCACGGAGCGCAAGATACTGGCCGGTCTCAAGAAGGGCGTCCGCTACGTCGCTCGCCGCTTCGATGGGAAACGGCATACGGTTGTCGTTACGGCGACGATACCATGCGGCATGGACGACGGCGACTTCTTCTGGGAATGGGCGGAGTCTGCGTGCGTCGAACCGCTCGGAAATTCAAGCGACGAATGGGAGTTCCGCGAACTGTCGTTTGACGAGTGCCGAGAACGCGGAATCAGGAAGGCGCGTCCCGGGGCGCTGGGACGCCTGATCGCCTCCGCTGCAGTGCGGCGCACTCCCGAACTTGACGCCGCGCTGGCAGGCAGTCCATTGGGCCCTGTTCGTCTTGTCGAACTGGAGTTTGCCGCCGACGAACGGCAGCTCGCGAAGTTCGCTAAGTTGCCCGACACGTCACCAGCCTCGTTCGTGTCGTTCATGGAGACAACCTCGCAAATGCCCGAAGTCGGTTTCCTGCATCGTGACACGATTGCAGAGGAGACCTTGATTTCCAGGCAGGAGAGGGCATTGCGCGATTTTTCCGCGAACGGGGCCGCCGCGGCACCCCGCTTGGGCGAATATCTCTTCGACGTGTCGGAGGTGCTCATGCCTGAGCGGAAGTCGGAGCAAATCGAATTCCACACGCCGAACCTCAATAACGACCAGAAGTCCGCCGTACGCACGATCATGGCCGCCCCCGAGCTGGCGCTGCTTCAAGCGCCTCCGGGGACGGGCAAGACGACGCTAATCGCAGAATGCGTGTATCAGTGCGTCAAGCGTGGACAACGCGTCCTCGTCTGCTCCCAAAGCAAGGTGGCCGTTGACAATGCGCTTGAGCGCCTGCCGCGCACGCCTGAAATCCGCGTCGTCCATGTCCAGCGCGACGAGGACAGGTCGGAGGACGACATCGGCAGCCCGTTCACGCGCAACCATGCGCTTGGCAACTTCTATTCCGCGCTGGGCACGCCCGCGGAGGCGCGTCTGGCGGCCTGGGATGACGTTGAAACCAAGAGCCGCAAGCTCAAGAAACTTCTCTCGGCGCTTGAGGACGTTGAGGAGCGTCTGCGCCTTGAGGACTCGGAACTGGCCAACCTCAACGAGCAGAGCACCCGTCTGACGGCGGAACTGGACGAGGCCGAGGCGGCGCGGAACGATGCGCTTGCGGCCGTGCGCATGAAAGGCGTGCTGGAGGCTGTGCTGGCGTTCGTCAGGGAAGGGAAGCCGTTCGACGTCGCTGACGTCTTTGAGTTCTTCCCGGGTGAGGCCTTTACGGTCTTCGAGCGGTCCGTGCTGGGGACGTTGCTCGCGTTCGAGCGCATTGGGGCGCGTTTCGTGTCTCCGGCCTATGATACGACTGCGACTGTCCGTGAGAGGCTTGCCGTCCTGAGGCGGGCGTTCGCCGCCGCTCGTCGTTTCGTCGAAGAGGGGCTTCCGCTCGTCGAACGCGATGCGCGTCGGCTTACCTCACTTTCCGGCGAGGCCGTGCTCTCCGCCGATGACGCGCAGAGGGTCGCAGACCTGTACGAGGAGGAAAAGGCACTTCAGACGCAACGCGACAAGGCCGACGCGGATGGCGATGAAACCGCTTATCGCAAGTTCGATGCCGCGCGTCGCGAGGCGATGCGCGAACGCCTGAAGATTGAGCGCGAGGGCGGCCTTTCGCGTGAGTCATACGGACTCTACTTCAACGCGCCCGCATCCGATGGCGTTGACGTGGCGGCGTTCGTCGGCAATCCTCGGAACGGGCGTACTGCCGTACTGGGACGTTTGAACGCCATCATAGGCGACTGCGCGTCTCTTGTCTTGCGGTTCAGGCAGGCCCGGGATGCCTTTGCCGACGATTTGGAGGAACGTGCGGGATCAGTCGTTCCCGCGAAGGGCGCGGAACGCACGTTGGGCATGTTGCGCGGGCGTCGCGCCGAACTGGATGAGAGGCTGGTGGCAGCACGTAGCCGGCGCCAGTCGTTCGCCGAACGTCGCGATGCCACGGTCCGCGCGCTCGCGGAGGTTGCAGGTGTCGGCTCGGCCGACGCTTCTTCGGTACGCAAGGCGGCGGAAGGCACGTTGAAATCGATCAGCCGGTCCCAGGCGGAAAGTGCAGCCGACATTGCGCTCCTCCGTCCTGTCTTGGAAGACTGGCGTTCCGCGCTCGCAAACCCCACCGAAGCGGATCAGGAGCGTGTGCGCCCCGCGTTCGAACGCAGCTGCAACGTGGTGGGCATCACGCTCACGGCGAGTCGCAGGCTGCTGGACGAGGTTGGCGGCGCGGCCTTCGACGTCGTTTTCATCGACGAGGTGTCGAAGGCCACCGTCCTCGAGATACTGATGGGCATGATGTGCGCGCCAAAGGCGGTATTGGTGGGCGACCATCGGCAGCTTCCGCCGTTGTTCATGATGCAGGAGGACGACTCGATTTCCTACGCCGAGTTTCAGTCGGCGCGCGAGCTAGTGGAGAATTCGTACTTCAAGTCAACCTATGAAAAAGCCAATACGCGGATCAAGGCTTCGCTCTTTGGGCAGTATCGGATGCATCCCGACATCATGACGCTGACGAACCATTTCTACGAGGGGCGCCTCAGATGCGGTCTTGCCGCGCCTGACAAGGAGCGTGCGACGGACATCCCGCCCGGCAGGGTGCCTTGGCTTCGCGATGACGGGCATGTTGCATGGATCGACACTTCGAAGGCTCCAGACGGTTCTGTGGTCGAAGACCGGCAACCGGGGCTTTCGAGTTACGAGAATCAGCTGGAGGCGAACCTCGCCGTTCGTTGCCTTGAAGATATAGATCGTGCCTTGGATGGCGTCACGGACCGCACGGGCGCGCCGATACGCAAGACCGTCGCCGTCATATCCTTCTACGCGCGCCAGAAGAAGCTTCTGCGCCGTATGCTGCGCGGCATGAAGTTCAGGCATCTGGAGCTGGTCGGCATAGACGTGGTGGACAGGTTCCAGGGCGGAGAAGCGGATTACGTGATCGTATCCGTCGCGAGGAACACCTGCAACCGCAAAAGCCTCGGCCGGACGTTTATGGCCAAGCCGGAGCGCATCAATGTGGCATTGAGCCGTGCGCGCTCGCTGCTCGTCGTGCTGGGCGCCAGCCGCATGTTGGAGGCATGTCCTGTGTCGCTGTCGCCCTTGGATCGTCCGGGGAAGGCTACGGTGCAACCGGTATACCGCCGCATCATCGACGGACTTAAGGCAACGGGTGATTTCGTGCAGGCAGACGCGGTGATCGGCCCGGAGGAATGGCGTCGCGTGCGCGCGGCATAGGAAAGGATCGTGGCAATGACATCAAGAAAGGTATCAATAGCGCTTCCGGTACTGCGCTTCATCTATTCGATGACGGTCGAGATACCGCGATTCATGACGGCGTTCGAGCGTGTCGTCCTGACGATGGTTGACCGATTTACCAGGGCGGATTGGTTTCTGGACGCTACCGTGCCCGAGCTGTTCGACAAGGTGCTAAAGGCCAAGGGAGTCAGGGACTTCGCCACGTCGGCGCTAGACGAACTTCTCAGTCCGGGCGTGGCGGCGTTGGCGACGAGAAACCATGATGTTCCGTCTGAGGACCTTAGGCTTGACGACCTGGCGGTGACGGAGGCGGGACAGAGATACCTTAAGACGCTGCGCCTCGGCGGATCAACGCGCACCAGCCGACGCGTGGCGGCATATGATCTCGCCACCGGTGTGCTGCTGGACGGAAGCGTTGCCCTGTCAGAACATTCGGGCGCCATGCACAGCGTGGCGCATGACGTGTTCAGGAAGATCGCACCGCCTCAAGATGCCGTCTGCGCCGCCACGCTGGCAGATTCGCCGTCTGGGTCGAGGATTGACACCGTCCGCCTGGAGACGCCTGAGCCAGAACGCCTGTTCCGCATGGTGCAGGCGACGATCGGAATCAAGGGCGGCAAGCCGGCGCTGTTTTCCGTGCGGGGAACTGACCGTGCGGACACAGACCGCCTGAGGGGATTTCTAGAAGGGCGGATGGCGGGGATCCCCTTCGGTGACATCTTTGGCGGCTCGGAGAAGGATGGCGAGTCCAGGCCGGCCGCATGTTCGATTTCCCGTTTGAGGTCGAGACGGGGCAAATACGGAAAAAGAGGTTGAACAACATGAGTGCATCCCAAGAATGGCATTACGAACGCGAGGCACGCCGTCGCGAAATCCGGCAGCGGCACATCGCGGAAAGCACGCGCCCGTTCCTGGCGCGCCATCGCCGCCAGCTGGCGGCATTGCGCGAACAGGGGTTGTGGACGTATGTCGGCGAACAGGCTTCGGAAGCCGAGGCGCTGGTCGACGAGGCGGAAAGCGTGATCGGCGCCGATGCCGAGCGCGCGCAAGAGCTGTCATATCGAGCCAGCGACCTGCTGCGCGGACTGGTGTCCGCCGCAAAGGCGCTTCGCGACGAGGAAAACGCGGCCCGTGCGGTCCATCGGCAGCAGGAGCGGGCGGAAAAGTGGCGTGCGCGCATCCAGGCGGAAGCCGCCGCGGCTGCGGTGCGCGAGGAAGTGGCGGAGGCTCGTACGCGCGTTGCGCAGGTCCGTGCCCGGGCGACGCCGGAGAC
>JAEEGL012882134.1_pt1 | contig 16131 bp, 13 predicted proteins | sample 9134231 | NCBI WGS metagenome assembly JAEEGL01 (sample SAMN16246548, study PRJNA631951) | gut metagenome | biome: gut microbiome; feature: rumen; material: fiber-attached | host: Bos | place: Iran: Karaj | collected 2018-10
CTGGAGGTCGACGGTTCGAGCCCGTTCCAGGTCGCCAATTTTTATCAGCGATTGTGGTGGGTATCGTCAAGCGGTTAAGACCCAGGGTTGTGGCTCCTGTATGCGTGGGTTCGAATCCCACCACCCACCCCAGAATTTAATAATCAGACGTTGGGGTATCGCCAAGCGGTAAGGCAACGGATTCTGATTCCGTCATTCGCAGGTTCGAATCCTGCTACCCTAGCCAACGAAAATGCCGGCAGCTGCCGGCATATTTCGGCGACATAGCCAAGTGGTAAGGCAAAGGTCTGCAAAACCTCTATCCCCCGGTTCAAATCCGGGTGTCGCCTCCAGAAAGAAAACCGGCCATCCTAAAGGATGGCCGGTTTTTTATGTTCCGGAAAGCGTAAGCCCGCGGCTCTGAAGCGCTGAAAGGCCGCAAAAACAGGCGCTCCGGGGTTGAAGGTTGAAATCGGGGTCAAAAGTAATATAATTAGGGCAGGAATCGGCTGAAAACACGCAGGCTTACGCGCTCCGGCGGTGTGTCCGGGCATAGTCTTTGAATAACGGAAAGGAACGTGCCATGTTTGATTCAATCATTTCAACGCTGCAGGAAAAACTGGGCAGTCTGAGCGACTGGTCATCCAGCCTGGAGGAGCAGATAGCGAGTCTCGGCGAGAAGGCGGCCGGGCTGAGCGATAAGCTGAGCGGACTGGGCGATCTCGCGGGCAGTCTCGAGGAACGCATAACGGCGCTCGGCGAATGGGTGGCGAACATCGGATCGATAGTCGCGGATCTTCAGGCAATGATCGCGGCCGTGCGCACGTATATGATAGTGGCCACGATCGCGGAAGCGGTGCTCATAGTGCTCGTTATAGTATTGCTGTGGCAGAATGCCCGGACGCGCAGGGAACTTGCCGCGATGAATCTGCGGATCGCCGGACTCTGCGGCGGGGAAAAGCCGGAGGCGTGCGACGACGCCCGGACAGACGGGTGAAAACGAGTGTACTTTTTTTCGCGAATATGGTAGAATCTGTTCAGAATTGTTTGTTTTCCTCATTGAGCTAACAAAAGGAGGATGTCATTAATGGATGAAAATATTATAAGAGACGCGGCTGCGGACGCAGTTAACAATGTTGAAAACGCTGCTGCTGAGGCGGTCAATAATGTCGAAAACGCGGCGGCTGAAGCAATCAATAATGTCGAAAACGCGGCGGCTGAAGCAATCAATAATGTTGAAAACACGGCTGCTGAGGCGGTAGAAAAGGCTGAGTGCGCGGCTTGTGAAGTGAAGGACGACGCGGCGGCCTGCGCTTCGTGCGCGGTTGATAAGGCTGAAGACGCGGCTACTGAAGCTGCGGAGAAGGCTGAGTGCTGCGCGTCCGAAGCGGTTGAAAAGGCCGATGCCGCGATCGACGGTGCGGCTGATGCTGCGAAAACAGCTGCTGCTGCGGCGGGAACTGCTGCTGCGGGTGCTGCCGGCGTAGTGTACGAGAGAGTTACGACAGGCGCTCCTCAGCATTCCACGTCCGGAGCTCAGCAGGGCGCTTCTCAGTTCAACGCAGGTCAGACTCAGAACGTAAATGTGAACGCTAACAACGTGAGCGCGGATGAACCGGGCAAGGGTCAGGCGATAGCGAGTTTGGTACTCGGCATCGTGGCTATAGTATGCCTGTTCATACCGAGCGGCGGATGGATCTCCATAATACTCGGTATTATCGGTCTCGTTATGGCAAGCTCGGCTAAGAAGAAGGGATACGTAGGCGGTATGCGCACCGCGGGCTTTGTCCTTTCGCTGATCGTAGTGATCCTGGGTGTCATAGCTCTGATCGCGTGCGCAGCGTGTGCAGCGGTGGGTATCGGCGCGCTCATCAATATGTAGCGGCGATATGATGTTCAGAACGGCTGTCCCTCGCTTCTGACGGATGCCGCCGTTTTTGAGCCGTGATGCGAATGGCCGGAGAGTTATCTCTCCGGCCCGATGTTTTTAAGCGACATGTTTCCTGAAATCACAGTACTCGGAAAAGCGATATCGTCATACGGGATCTGCTGCGCGGCAGGCATACTGGCAGCAGTGCTTTTCGTGTACATTTCCGACAGAAAGCTTTCGAACCGCGAGGCGGGAGACGTTGAGATGATTTTCTGGATCTCAGTGGTCTGCACCGTGGCGGGGGCCAAGATACTGTCGTGGATCACTCAGGGACCGTCGATAATCGCTGATATCGGATATCTGTTTACGGACACGCGGGCGTTCATCACGACGTACGTCAATTCGGGATTCGTATTCTACGGCGGGCTGTACGGCGCGCTTATCGGCGCGCTGGCAGCGTCGCTCGCGCTGAGGTATCCGTACGGCGACGCGGCGTTCAGGCTGTCGCCGGTGATCCCGCTGTTCCACGGATTCGGCAGGATAGGGTGTTTTCTGACCGGATGCTGCTACGGAAAAGAAGCGTTTTTCCCGTGGATGGGGATTGCTTTTACGCATTCCGCACACGCGCCGAACGGCATCGCGCTTTATCCGGTGCAGCTCTGGGAGGCGGCGGCCGAATTCATACTGTTCTTCGTGCTCGTACGCACGGCGGGGAAGTTCGGCAGGGAGACGAATCAGGCCGCGATCCATTCGTTCGTTATCGGGAAAAACGAAACGCCGCGCACGGACGGCGCGCGGCGTATTACAGGATACCGCATGCTCGGCACGTATATGCTCGCTTACGGCATCCTGCGTTTTGTTCTTGAATTTCTGCGCGGTGACGTTTACCGCGGCTTTATAGGTGCACTTTCGGTGTCGCAGGTCATATCGATACCTACGATAGCGATCGGCGCTGCGCTGCTTCTGTACGCCCGCAGACACCGCCGGGCGCGCGGCTGAACGCGTGAGCTGCCGACCGTGCGGCCGCCGTATGACGTCGGTTAAAGCCATTCGAGCGTTTTAGCCGGATTTTCAGCGGCCTTTACGTTGCCCGCGGCCTTTACTATAACGCCTTTCTCATCGATCAGATACGTCGTACGGACGGTACCCATGGTAACCTTGCCGTACGAATTTTTTTCTTTCCAGACGTCGTACGCCGTGAGCGCTTCGTGCTCGGGATCCGCCAGAAGTATGAACGGCAGATCGTATTTCTCCTCAAATTTCTTGTGCGAAGCCACGGTGTCCTTGCTGACGCCGATGATCACGGCTCCTTTTTCGGTGAACTGCGGATAGAGCTCGCCGAAGCCGCACGCCTGCTTTGTGCAGCCGGAGGTGTTGTCCTTCGAGTAGAAGTAGAGGATAACTTTTTTGCCTTTGAATTCCTTGAGCGTGCGGACGTTTCCGTTCTGGTCCTGAAGCGAGAACGCCGGAGCCTTTATTCCTGTTTCAAGCATTTTACTGTTCCTTTCATATCGCTGTGTGCCGCCGGTATCCCGGCGTTTTCCGCTCTCTTGATTTTATCCGCGGGGAGGGGCGTTGTCAACGCGCCGGAACTGCCCGCGCGTCGCCGGGCGCCGGGCCGTACGGAAACCCTGCCGCGCCGCCGGCTGCCGGGCGCGGAACCGCTGCGCCCCGGATATCGAAAATCGCTATTGCGCCGCGAACAAATGTTCGCTATAATTGATACAGATACAGAAAAGCGCGGCAAAAGGCCGCCGCGCGCACAGACGATATAGACGGGTACATACTGCATAGAAAGGAGGCGGGGACATTGCTGGTATTTCATGTGGACGCTAACAGCGCGTATCTGAGCTGGACGGCGGTCGCGATGCTGGAACACGGCTGCGAGACCGATATACGCGAGATACCTTCCGCAATCGCGGGAGATCCTGAGAACAGGCACGGCATAATCCTCGCCAAGTCGATACCGGCCAAAAAGTTCGGCGTAACGACGGGAGAGAGCCTGCTCGAGGCGCGGCAGAAATGCCCGCAGCTGCAGGTGTTCCCGCCGGATTATGATCTCTTCCTCGCGTGCAGCAACGCCATGTACGATATACTTTCGGAGTATTCTCCGGTGATCCAGCGCTACAGCATCGACGAGTGCTTTATCGATATGAGCGCGTCCAGACGCGCGGCGGCTGATCCTGTCGGCGTGGCGCACGAAATAAAGGACCGCATAAAGACCGAGCTCGGATTTACCGTGAACGTCGGCGTCGGCGAGAACAAGCTGCTGGCGAAAATGGCGGGCGAACTGAAAAAGCCCGACATGGTGCATACGATATGGCGCGGCGAGATCCCTTTGAAGCTCTGGCCTCTGGACGTGCGCGAGCTGTTCATGGTCGGAAGGGCCTCCGCGCGCGAGCTCAGAAAGTGCAACATAAATACCGTGGGCGAGCTCGCGAATACCGACAGGGAATTCCTGAAGAGGCTTCTGAAGAGCCACGGCCTCCTCATACACGATTACGCGAACGGCATAGACGATTCGCCTGTGACGCCGAACGATACCATCGAGCAGAAGGGCGTAGGCAACAGCATGACGTTCGCCTACGATCTGACCACGCGCGAGGAGATGCGGCGCGAGACGCTGGCGCTGTGCGAGCGCGTGGGGATGCGCCTGAGAAGACTCGGACGGAGGGCGTCGCTCGTGTCGGTAAGCATACGTACAAGCGGACTTTCGTGGTACAGCCATCAATCCAAGCTGGACAGATATATATCGACTACGGACGAGATTTATGAGGAAGCGGTGCGCCTGGTCGACGAGATGTGGGACGGCGAGCCCGTGCGCCTTATAGGAGTGCAGGTGTCCGGCTTCGCGGACGGCGGCGAGGAGCAGATGAGCATCTTCGACACGCGCGACCGCGAAAAGGACGAAAAGCTCGAGAACGCGATATCCGAGATCCGCAAAAAATACGGCACCACCGCGGTGATACGCGGCACGTTCGCCAACAACGGCACCGCGCCTATACGGGGCGGTGTGAACGACGGCAAATACATAATGATGGGAGGCTACAAGAATGAAGATAATTGACCGTCCGATCGAGATAATCGCGGTCTTTCATCCTGCGGAGCTTCCGATGCCGTACAGGTTCAGGTTTGAGGATGAGCGCGGCGAGCGCACCACCGTGCAGATAAACAAGGTGCTCGGATCGCGAAAAGACCGCACGGCCGGCATCGACAGCCTGATATTCGAGTGCCAGAGCGTGATCGGCGGAGCGGAAAAGCGCTACGAGCTGAAATACGTCATAGCGCGGTGCGAGTGGCAGCTGTACAAGATGTGAGGCGCCGGAGACGCCGGGCGCCTGAGTACGCGCCGCGGAAATGCCTGCGCGACGGAAAACCGCGGTGCAATATCGCTCCGGAGTGGAGTATAATATAGCTGCGGAGGGTACTGATATGGGCATAGCTGTAATAACGGGAGCGTCGAGCGGTATAGGGCGCGAGTTCGCGAGACTCACCGCCGAAAAAGAAAAAGTCGACGCGGTATGGCTGATAGCCAGGCGGAAAGAGCGTCTGGAGGAAGTCGCGGAGGAACTCAGCGTGCCTTCGCGTGTGTTCGCGATGGATATGACGTGCAGGGAGGACATGGATGCTTTCCGCGCGGCGCTTGAAGAGGAAAAGCCGGACGTTTCGCTGTTCGTAAACGCCGCGGGATTCGGAAAGATCGGATTCTGGGACGAGGTCAGCCGCGAGGACGCGATGGCCGTAGTGCAGCTCAACTGCGTCGCGGCTGTGGACATGACGGATTCGGTGCTGCCGTATATCGGCGCGGGCGGACGCGTTATCGAGGTCTGCTCAACCGCGGCGTTCCAGCCGTTTCAGGGGCTTAATACGTACGCGGCCTCAAAAGCGTTCCTGTTCAGCTATACGAGAGCGCTGACGTTTGAACTGCTCAGCAGAAAGATCGCGGTAACCGCCGTATGCCCTTACTGGATAACCGATACGGAGTTCATCGACGTGGCGAAACAGACCGGCAGCAGAGCCATAAGGCATTTCGCGCCCGGCGGAAAGGCGCGTTCCACGGCGGCCAGGGCTCTGAGGGCCAGCAGACTGGGGTTCCCTGTGGCCACTACCGGCATCGTGAGCACGGTACACAGGGTAGTCGCCAAGTTCATACCGGGCGATATAATGATGTTTATCTGGGCGGGTTTGAGAAGAATATAACGGCATGTCGCCGCCGGAAGTGCCGATCGGGGCGAATGACCGCGAAATATGTCAAAAAATACCTTTGAAATGCGTATTTTGGCCCCAAAACGAGAGAAAATGCCGTCAAATGAGGGAAAATGTTGTCAAAAAAACAATATTTTGCGTTCTGGGCAAAATAACACTTGCCAAGCGTATCTCGATTAGGTACAATACAACAAAGTGATTTTTGTGTGGAAGTTGTATTTGCATCCTTGTGTCTGAGCTCGAGAACTTCTGCGCTATCCGGACACGAAAGGATGGTAGTACAGCATGGAAATAACAGATGTAAGGGTACGAAAGGTAAACGACGAAGGCAAAATGAAGGCTGTCGTTTCAATTACCTTTGATGACGAGTTTGTGGTACACGACATCAAGATAATCGAAGGGCAGAACGGACTGTTTATCGCGATGCCGAGCAGGAAGATGGGAGAAGGCGACTTCAGAGATATCGCTCACCCGCTCCTTTCCGAGACTCGCAACAAGATCAAGGAAGCGATCTTCGCGGAATACGAAAAGACTCTGAACGAGCAGAACGACTGATATATTTTAAGACCGGAATCAATGCGGAACGCCCTCGGGCGTTCCGTTCGTATGTTGTAAGCTGAAAGCCGCAGCGGAAGCTGCGGCTTTTTAAGCGTCCGGGCAGATTCAGCCGTTCGCTTTACGCGGCGTTTTATTTTCAGAAATGGCCTTTTGCTATATCTTTTTACAGGCAAAGTATGATATACTTTTAATATCTATGTTACGGAGGCAATTCAGTTGGTTGATCTGAACGGAGTCAAGCAGGTCCACTGCATAGGCATAGGCGGCATCGGTCTCTCGGCGATAGCGGAAATACTGCTCGCGCGCGGGTACACAGTGACCGGTTCCGACATGCACGAAAGCGAGATGACCGACAGACTTATACAAAAAGGAGCTCACGTGTTCCTGGGGCACCGCGCCAAGAACGTTGAAGGCGCGGATCTCGTGGTATATTCCGCCGCGGTATCGCAGGACAATCCGGAAATGGTAAGGGCCGGCGAGCTCAACATCCCGGTTGTGACGAGAGCGCAGATGCTCGGAACGCTTATGGCGGATTTCAGCCACAGCATCGCGATATCCGGAACGCACGGCAAGACCACTACCACGTCGATGGTATCGCTCATACTCGACAGAGCCGAGTACGACCCGACGATCCTCGTCGGCGGCAATCTTTCCGAGATAGGAGGAAACTGCAGAGTGGGCGCCGGCGACTACTTTATCACGGAAGCCTGCGAGTACATGGACAGCTTCCTGAGCCTGAGACCGAGCATCGAGATAATACTCAACATCGACTCGGACCATCTCGATTATTTCAAGGATATCGAGCACATAGTAAATTCGTTCGAGCGCTTCGCGGGCCTCGTGCCGCGCGCGGGACGCATAATCGCCTACGACGCGAACGTGTTCGTAAAGAGCGTTCTCAGAGATCTCGGCGAGGAACGTCCGGACATAATAACGTTCGGATACAATGAGACGTGCACATATTACGCGTCGGACATAGTGTTCGCCCCTTCGGGGATGCCTTCGTTCGCGGTGCACCACGGGGGCGAGGAACTCTGCAGAATACAGCTTGCGATACCGGGAGAGCACAACATACTCAACGCTCTGGCCGCGTTCGCGTGCTGCCACAGCATGGGCGTCGGCGTGGATGTGATCCGAGAGACGCTTGAGTCATACACCGGCACTCAGCGCAGATTCGACATAATCGGCGTTACAAACAGCGGAGTTGAGCTCATAGACGATTACGCTCATCACCCTACGGAGATAAAGGCGACGCTCGCCGCGGCGCAGAACATGGCGCACAGAAAGCTCTGGTGCATTTTCCAGCCGCACACCTACACGCGCACGATAGCGCTCTTCGACGAATTCGTCGACGCCTTCAAGGACGCGGACAACGTCATAATGGCGGAGATATACGCGGCGCGCGAGAAGAACATCCACAAGATGAGTTCGCAGAAGGTTGTAGAGGCGCTGCAGCAGAAGCATCCGGAGAAGCACGCGCTGTTCTTCCCGAGCTTCGAGGAGATAGCTCAGTACGTTTACCCGAGGGCTGAGGCCGGAGACGTAATACTGACAATGGGCGCGGGCGATATAAACAGGGTCGCGGAGCTCATAATGCAGCTCGACGAAGAGGCGATGAAGGCGGGCGATGCGGCGGCCAGAGAGGCGCGCAGAAACAAGCAGCAGCCTGTCAGCATCCAGGATTAACGTAAAAGACGCGATTATCGCGATAAATGAAAAGGCAAAGATACAAGACTGCAGTTTTCAAAGGAAAGGTGGAGCCAAAATGAAAAACGGAGTTTACACGGATTATAAGGTATTCACAGGCAACGCGCACCCGGCGCTTGCGTCTGAGATAGCGGCGATTATGGGCAAGCCGCTCGGCAAGGCTACGGTAACGAAGTTCAGCGACGGCGAAATAGCGGTCAGCATCTGGGAGACGGTAAGAGGTCAGGACGTATATATCGTTCAGCCGACGTGCGATCCGGTAAACGACAACCTGATGGAGCTTCTGATCATGGTAGACGCCATGAAGCGCGCTTCCGCCGGAAGAATCAACGCGGTAATCCCTTACTACGGCTACGCGAGACAGGACAGAATCGCCAAGCCGCGCGATCCGATCACGTCGAAGCTCGTGGCCGACCTTATCAGTGTGGCCGGCGTGGACAGAGTTATAACGATGGACCTTCACGCGGCTCAGATCCAGGGATACTTCAACATTCCGGTGGACCATCTTCCGGGACAGCCTATACTGATCGACTATTTCAGCAAGCTCGAGCTCGAGGATCTCGTAGTCGTTTCGCCTGACCACGGCAGCGTTACCCGCGCGAGAAACATCGCGGAACACCTCAACTGCCCGATAGCGATCGTCGACAAGAGAAGACCTGAGCCTAACAAGAGCGAGATCATGAACATCATAGGCAACATCGAGGGCAAGAACTGCCTGCTGATCGACGACATGATCGACACCGCGGGAACTATCACGAACGCCGCTCACGCTCTGGCGAAGCTCGGAGCGAAGAGCGTACGCGCGGGCGCTACGCACGCGATCCTTTCCGGTCCTGCGATCGAAAGGCTCAAGGCGGCTCCGTTCGAGGAGATCGTGCTCCTGAACACCACGCCTATACCTGAGGACAAAATCCTCGACAACATGAAGATCATCTCGGTCGCTCCGATGTTCGCGGAAGCGATGACGAGAGTATTCTCGAATATCCCGCTCAGCAAGCTGTACGAATAGAAGCGGGAGAAGGTTGTACGCATGTACATAATAGCGGGGCTGGGCAATCCCGGGAAAAAGTACGAAAACACGAGGCACAATCTCGGGTTCATAACCGTGGATCTGCTCGCCGAAAAGCACGGAGTTAAAATCAATAAAATAAAGAATAAAGCGCTGGTCGGGGAATGCACAATCTCCGGCCAGAAGGTGCTTTTTGTGAAGCCGCAGACGTATATGAATCTGTCGGGCAGCTCGATACGCGAGATAATGGCTTTCTATAAAGAGGAGCCGGAGCATCTCATCGTGATCTACGACGATATCGACATACCGATGGGTACTATAAGGCTGAGAAAGAAGGGCAGCGCGGGCACCCACAACGGGATGCGCTCGATAATATACGACCTGCAGTACGACGATTTCCCGAGGATACGGGTCGGCATAGGCAGGGACAAGCGCGGCGAGCTGGTCGATTACGTCATCGGCAATTTTTCCAAGGAGGACAGGCCGCTTCTTGAGGCCGCGGTCGAAAAGGCGGCCGAGGCGGCGGAATGCATCGTTTCCGAAGGTATAGATATCGCCATGAACAGGTTCAACGTCAAGCCCGCCGGCAAGGAAAAGGACGCTGAGGAAAAGCCTGCCGAGGAAAAGCCTGCCGGAAAGGGAAAGGACGCCGACGGGGCGCCGGAAGAACAAAAGTGATCATATGCTGAAAATCGAAGATAAAGGCATAGTTAATATTTCGGGAGTATCCGAGAGCCGGACCGCGCCGGTCGCGGCTGATATAGCGAACCGTTCGGAGGGCCAGAGCCTGATCATCGTCGCTACGCCTGTCAGGGCGAAGCGAATGGCTTTGGACCTGTCTTTTTTTTCGCGCAAAAAAATCTACGTCCTTCCCGAAGAGGATGAGATCTTCATAAAATACGAGGCGAGAAACCGCGACGATTCGATGGCCAGGCTCGCGGCGCTCAAGGCGCTGCGGACCGGCGAGGACTGCATCGTCGTGGCACCGGCGTCGGCGGCGGTAAAGCATCTGCCGCCTCACGCGGTATACGATTCGGCGTCTGTGACCTTTGAGCGCGGAGGTACCGTCGATCCGGACGACATCAAAGTGAAACTGGCGGAAATGGGCTACGAGAGAGTGCCTCTCCTGGACGCGCGCGGCCAGTTTTCCGTGCGCGGATCGATCATCGACGTGTTTACGCCTGACGCGGAGTACCCTTACAGGGTCGAGCTGTTCGGCGACGAGGTTGATTCGATAAGGTCGTTCGATCCGGACACGCAGCGTTCGATAGAGAATCTGAAGAGGGTCGACGTGTTCCCGGCGGAGCAGATGACGGCGGGAGCCGATCTGTTTGCCCGCGCGGCGGACAGAGTGCGCGAAGCGTACGGCGCGTACGCGAAAAAGCTCGCGAAGAGCGCGGAAAAGGCCGGTATGGCGGAAGGCGGCGCGGAAGAGCAGCGCGCGATAAATGAAAGGATCGGGCGTCTCGAAGCCCGCCGCGACGAGCTCGTCGAATACATAACCGGCGGCACAAATACGCAGCTCCTCGAAAACTACTCGCACTATTTCTTTGACGCGCCGGAGCACGTATGGGACTATATGATGCCCGGCTCGCGAATAATGATAGACGACCCGGACCGCGTGACGGAAACGCTCGAGGCGCGCGACAGGGAGCGCAGGACTGATTTCGAGGCTCTTCTCGAAAAGGGGCTCGCTGTGCCTGATGACGCGGCGATGTTCCCGACTGTGAACGACTACACCGCGCTTTACGGGCGTGAATCCCTGTGGCTGTTCACGCCGTTCACAAAGCGAATACGCGGCATCGGCAGCTATTCGGCCGTATACGATCTGAAGAGCAGGCAGCCGGCCGTTTTCAACGGTCACATCGACATGTTCGAAAACGAGCTCAGGCGCTATCTGAAGAACGATTACAAGGTCACGATAGTCTGCGAGAGCGACGAGCGCGCGGAGAACATGAAGGACTTCCTCGACCGCGCGGGACTCTCGGGAACGGTCATGATCAGGCAGGGCGGACTGACCGGCGGCATCGAGTATCCGGACGAGAAGATATGCTTCATCCGCGACGCCGATATATTCGGCACGCAGCGCAGAAGCGTCCGCAAGGCGAAGCACCGCGGGAAGCCGATCAACAGTTTTTCGGATATCCGCACCGGCGACTACGTCGTGCACGAAAACCACGGCATAGGCAAGTTCCTCGGCATCGAACAGGTCACCGTGCAGGGCGTCCGCAAGGACTATATAAAGATAAAATACGCCGGCGAGGACATGCTCTACGTTCCGGTCGAGCAGATGGACATCGTCCAGAAGTATATCGGCGGGGACGACGGCGTTCCGAAAATAAACAGGCTGTCGGGCACCGACTGGAAGAAGACGAAGGCCAGGGCTAAGGCGGCGATCGCCAGCATGGCGAAGGAGCTTCTCGAGGTATCGGCGGCGAGAAAAGTGGAAAAGGGATTCGCGTTCGGCGAGGATACGCTCTGGCAGGCCGAGTTCGAGGCGGGATTCGGATTCACCGAGACCGACGATCAGCTGAGATGCATCCGCGAGATAAAGGCGGATATGGAAAAGCCGGAAGCGATGGACCGCCTTCTCTGCGGCGACGTCGGATTCGGCAAGACTGAGGTCGCGGCGCGCGCGATGTTCAAGTGCGTGGCCGCCGGGAAGCAGGCGGCGGTGCTCGTGCCGACCACTCTGCTGGCGAACCAGCACTACTACACGCTGAAGGACAGATTCGAAAAGTTCCCGTTCACCGTGGAGGTGCTCTCGAGATTCCGCACGGACAAGCAACAGGATGAAATAGTGAGGAAGCTCGCTAACGGCTCTGTCGACGTGGTTATAGGCACTCACAGGCTGCTTTCGAAGGACGTCAGGTTCAAGGACCTCGGGCTTCTCGTGATCGACGAGGAGCAGCGGTTCGGCGTCAAGGACAAAGAAGCGATAAAGATGCTCAGAAAGAACGTCGACGTTCTGACTCTTTCGGCCACTCCGATACCGAGAACGCTGCACATGTCGCTGACGGGGATCAAAGACATGAGCCTGATCGAGGAGCCGCCGGAGGACAGATATCCGGTGCAGACTTACGTGCTGGAGGAGGACCGCCAGACGCTGCGCGACGTAATCGAGCGCGAGCTCGGGCGCGGCGGTCAGGTCTACGTCGTGTTCAACAGAGTGCGCGGCATAAACAAGGTGGCTGCGGACATAGCGTCGCTCGTGCCGGAGGCGAGGATCGCGGTCGGCCACGGCCGGATGAACGAGCGCGAGCTTGAGAACATAATGCTCGAATTCATCAACGGCGAAACGAACGTGCTTGTGGCCACGACCATAATCGAATCCGGCCTCGACATACCTAACGTCAATACGATGGTGGTGCTCGACGCGGACAGGTTCGGCCTGTCGCAGCTCTACCAGCTCAGGGGACGCGTCGGAAGATCCAACAGGATGGCTTACGCGTACCTTATGTACAAGCGCGACAAGGTGCTTTCGGAGACCGCTGAGAAGCGCCTGAAGGCTATACGCGATTTCACCGAGTTCGGCGCCGGATTCAAAGTCGCCATGCGCGACCTCGAGATACGCGGCGCGGGCAATATACTCGGAAGAGAGCAGCACGGACACATGCTCGACGTCGGATATGAGCTTTACTGCAAGCTCGTGGACGACGCGGTGCGCGCGCTTGGCGGCGAGGTGGTCAATCCTGACAAGGAGGAATCCTCCATCGAACTCTCCGTCGCGGCGTGCATACCGGATCTTTACATACAGGACGAAGCGCTCAAGCTCAGCATATACAAGCGCATCGCGCAGATAACTTGCGACGAGGACGAGGACGACGTCCGCGACGAGCTTGTGGACCGCTTCGGCGATATACCGACGGAAACCGATCAGCTCATCAGAGTGTCGCGGATACGCGCGCTTTGCGAAAGGCTCTGCGTTACGCGCGTGCATGAGACCGAAACCACCCGCGGCGGCAGGGCTGTGACGCAGGTGATATTCGATTTCGCGGAAAAGAACGATCTGAAGCCGCAGAAGCTCTCGGAGCTTATCGCGATATACGGACCGCGCGTGATGATACACGCCGGGACAAGGCCATTCATATCGTACACGCTTAAGGGCAGGAGCGAATCCGACAAGCTCAGCGAGGTGACCGAGCTGCTCGAAACGCTCTGACCCGGATAAAGAGACTTGCGCTTGAGAGACTGCGCGGAAAATGGTAAAATATTAATTTAGTGAACACGCTCATCGGGCGGCCGCGCGAAGCCGGCTGCCGGGCGGCTTTTTAGGAGAAAACCATATCTGATAAACCCGGAGATTATTGTTCCCGGATAAACGGAGGTAACTATGCTTTTCAAGGATATTGCGATTCTTGCGCCGGACTATTCGGTGCAGCGCGGCATGTACGTCGGCACGGAAGGCAGCAAAATCGCCTATGTGGGCGACAAGATGCCTGAAAAGGACTACGGAGAGGTTTACGACGGCAGGAACAGACTGCTCATGCCGGGATTCGTGAACAGCCACGCGCATTCGCCGATGACTCTTATGCGCGGATACGGCGAGAACATGGTGCTTCAGGACTGGCTGAACAAGCTGATATTCCCGTTCGAGGCCAAGCTCGATTCTAACGCCGTATACTGGGGAACGATGCTCGCGATGGCGGAGTCGATCCGCTTCGGCATAGTTTCGACGAGCGACATGTACTATTTCTGCGAGGACATGGTGCGCGCGATAGACGAAAGCGGCGAAAAGGCCAACGTTTCGAGGAGCATAACCTGCTTCGACGATTCGGATCTCTTCGACCTCCAGGGCGCGAAGGAGATGAAGTCGTTCTTTGAGAATTACCACGGCGCGGCCGGAGGAAGGATCCTCGTCGACATGAGTCTTCACGCGGAGTACACTTCCAACGAGAAGATCGCGAGACAGCTCGCCGAATACACGAAATCGGTCGGCGCGAATATGCACGTTCACGCGTCGGAGACGAAGAGCGAGGTTGAAGCCTGCAAGGAAAGACACGGCGGCCTCACTCCTGTACAGTACATGAACGCGTGCGGTCTTTTCGACACGCGCTCGACAGCCGCGCACTGCGTATGGCTCGAGGATGACGATTACCGCATCCTGCGCGAGAAGGGCGTAACGGTCGCTACCAACCCGATCAGCAACCTCAAGCTCGCGAGCGGAGTCTGCAACACGCCGCGTCTGCTTAAAGAGGGCGTAAACGTCGCTATCGGTACTGACAGCGTTTCGAGCAACAACAGCCTGAACTTCATCGAGGAGATGAAGGCGATGGCGTGCGCTCCGAAGGCGTTCTACGGCGATCCCGCGGCGATAACTCCTGTCGAGGTGCTGAGAGCGGCGACACGCGGAGGCGCTCTCGCTCAGGGCAGAGACGACTGCGGATACATCGCGGAGGGCGCGCGCGCGGATATAACGGTGCTCGATATCGGCAAGCCTTACATGTACCCGGTTCATAACCTGCTGACAAACGTCGTATACTCGGCAGCCGGCACGGACGTGGCGCTCACTATGGTCGACGGCCGTGTGCTCTACAAGGACGGCGAGTATATGACCGTGGATATAGAAAAGACTGTCGCGGAAGTGACCGCGGCTACCGACAAGATTTTGGGAATGCTGTAAAGAAGAGCGGCGCCGCGCGGCCGGGCCTTTCCGGAGATGCGCTGATGACCGCCCGAATGCGGCAGTGAGGAAATATGGCTAAGAAAACATTCTTCCAGGGAGCTGTTATCCTTGGAATAGCCGGAATCATAATAAAGCTGATGGGAGCGGCGTTCAGGATCCCGCTCGCGAACATGATCGGCGACGAGGGCATGGGCTATTACCAGACCGCGTATCCGATCTACGTGCTGTTCCTGACGCTGGCGACGAGCGGCATACCAATCGCCATATCGAGGATGGTGTCCGAGCGCATCGCGGTCGACAACCACGCCGGAGCGCACAAGGTGTTCCGCGTGTCGTTTATCCTTATGGCGGCGATAGGCATACTGTCTTCGGCGATATGCTTCTTCGGGGCCGAGACGCTCGTAGGCATCGCAACGGATACGAGCAACGCCGTTTCGGGTGAGGCTGGCGTTGTCAGCTCGGCTCAGCTCAACGCGAAGTACGCGATGATGGCGATCGCGCCGGCGCTCCTGTTCGTGCCGATGATGGCCGCTTACCGCGGATACTTCCAGGGCATGCAGAACATGAAGCCTACGGCGGTGTCGCAGGTAATCGAGCAGTTCTTCCGCGTCGTGTGCGGGCTTGTGCTGGCGTACGTTCTCGTCGGGAAAGGTCTTCAGTACGCGGCTGCCGGCGCTTCGTTCGGCGCAACAGCCGGATCGATCGCGGGTCTGGCGACCGTAGTGTTCATCTATCTGAAGAAGCGCGGAAGCTACAGGGCGGACATCGAGCGGACGTCGCATATAGCCGACGAATCGCGCAGGAGAATACTTATAAAGATCGCGGCGATAGCCATACCTATAACGATAGGCGCGGCTATAATGCCGATCATGAACTTCATAGACGTCGCGATAGTAATGCGCAGGCTTCAGGAAACCGGCTGGACATACGCGGAGGCGAACAGCCTCTACGGGCAGCTTTCCGGATTCGCGGGGCCTCTGATCAACTTCCCGCAGGTGCTCACACAGGCTGTCGCGATGAGTCTCGTACCGGCGGTAGCGGCGGCTCACAAGCAGAACGATACGCTGTTCATGCACGAGAACATCAAGCTCGGCCTCAGGACGGCCATAATGATCGGTCTTCCGTGCGCGCTCGGCCTCATGGTTCTCGCGAAGCCGATAATGATGCTGCTTTACC
>JAEEGL016466923.1_pt1 | contig 16131 bp, 18 predicted proteins | sample 9134231 | NCBI WGS metagenome assembly JAEEGL01 (sample SAMN16246548, study PRJNA631951) | gut metagenome | biome: gut microbiome; feature: rumen; material: fiber-attached | host: Bos | place: Iran: Karaj | collected 2018-10
CATACCTTCGCCTACGCCTTCCGCCACATATTCACCAACAGGCTTCATACGCCCGGAAGGACTACTGATCGACAGAGCAGCTTTAATAGCAGCTTCCAAGTTGGCAGCGACGGTTTCGGCGGAAGAATCCCACCCTGCGGCGGTCATACCTTCCGCGATGCCCTCAGTAACATTGCCCCCTACACCGACAGCGTCCAGGTCTTGAATGAATTGCAGGATTTTGTTGAGATTATCAATGTCCGCCTGGCTGACTTCCTGACCCTGCTGGATGGCGGCTACAACCTCGGAAACATAAGCGGAAAGCTCCGCCACATTTCCAGGGCTGAAATCATACTGCATGGACATGTCCAATGTTTTCAGAATGTTGGCGTCTCCACCATAGATGAAGTTCCACCATTGGCCTAATTTGCCCTGTGCGTCCTTGATCCGTTTTTCCGCAGCGTCGATGAAACCCATGAGGGAGGTCGGCATGATACCTGCCGCCTTGCCAAGCGCAGTCGTTGCGAACTGATCTACCTCTGCAACCTGTGCCCGCATTTCCTCTATGGCTTCCTGGGAACCGGTCACTTCGGTACTGATCAGAATATGCATGGTGCCGTCCTGATCTAAGACGGCAACATCTGTCGGTTTGAGCATATCAGCAGTCACGGCGGTCACAGGAATCTCCGCTCCGTTTTTCCAATACTTCATCCCTGTGTCATTCAGCGCGTTGGATGGATCGTCATAAACCTCGCTCAACCGGACGATCCCTTGGACTTCAACTTTGTTATTCTTCAGCCATTTCCGGTATTCCAGTAGGTCATATCCGCTCAACCCAACCTGAACATTCAGCGTGGGTTTTTTCACACCTGCCGCCTCTTTATATTCGGTTATGTAGGCGGTGAATTCTTTCAGTAGCTGGGATTTATCGCATCCTGTCGCTTCGGCAAACTTACTGACCAGGGCTTCGATCTGGCTGGGTTTTAGCGCGGTGAGATCTACTTGCTCCGCCTCTGCATACTTTGCGACCATGGCAGACACGTTGGAGGGCGTCAACGCAGCAGTTGACGCGCCGCCGGTCACTTCTTCATAAGCCATGACGAAGGCAGTAATGGCAGAGGGAGTGAGGCCGCTTGTGTCTACACCCTTTTGCTCCAGGTACTTGGAAATGTAAGCTGTAATATCTCCAGGCTTTAACTGCGTTACATCAGTTCCAGCCGCAAGCTCTTTGTAGGCGCTGACCATGGCGGTAATGTTAGAAGGAGTAAGTCCAGAAACATCCGCTCCTGTAGTCACTTCCGCATAAGTCTGGACATAGGCCACAAGCCCGGTCGGAGTGAGTGAAGATTTATCCGCGCCAGCAGGCTGCTCCGTGTATTTGCTGATAAACGCTTCTACGGTCGGTTGCTGCTTTGCAGCTTTTTCCGCTTCTGTGTAACCGGAAATGATGGCGTCTGTGGTGATGGCTCCGGGATTGGAAGCCCACTCATTCCAACGGTTCTGAGCCCCTGTCATATCCAGATCGGTTGCGACTTTCAGCACTTCTTCGCCGATTGCGTCCCCGAACATTTCATTCAGGCTGGTCAGGTTGGTATCCCATTTGTTGTTGTTCAGATAGGCTTGGATTGCCGCCAATTGATCCAGCGCTGAAGAAAAGTCAATGTCCGGGAACATGGCTTCTACTTCCGCTTGATTCAATCCACTGTCCATCAGGGACTGAATCTGCGTCAACAGACCAATATACTCCGTCAGCGCCCCTTCATTCATGGAAGCTGTCAGCTGATTGAATTTGGGGAGAAACGCTTTCTTTTCCGCATCAGAAGCGGCAGCGCTGTACTGCCGGAGCAGCTGCATGAGGTCATCAATCTGGCCCTTCGCTTCCTGGATATCTGTCTGCTCCCATACAGGTACAGCCATGTCTGCAAGGAGTTTCCCATATTCCAGCGCTGCGCTGCGTCGGTCGGCATTGTAACGTCTGTTCAGATCGGCCAGCGCTTGCTGCTTTTCCGCCTCATTGGTCATGAGTTGAATGATAGCGTACTCGGAATCATAGGTAGCATCCAGGTCTTTGTGGATACTGGAGAGGCCCTGGGCTGCGGCGACCATGGCATTTTCGTAAACGGAAGCGTTAGCTTGCTGTCCACGCGCTTCGGCCCTGGCTATCTCCGCTTCCACTTTTTTTCGGATCGTTTCAAACCCGGTCGTTTCGCCATTCTCAGGGATTAGTTTATACTTTATTGCGATGGCGTTTCGGGTGTCGATCAATTCCTGAAGACGGAGCTTGTTTTTGTCCGATAACTTTTCTCCCTGCCGGTACCACAGCAGCCGGTTGATTTCCTTCTCCATGGATTCCAGCAGCTTCAGGTCATCCGCCATTTGCTGGGACAGCCCTGTATATCCCTGCGAATCGGCGGTATCCTTAAGCGTCTGCAAACCCGTCCTGGTTTCTTCCGTTAATGCTTTCCAGGAATTGACCCATTGCCTGACGATGGCGTCGGTTTCATATTTTCCATCCGACCAAACCGCCAGCACACCGTCCAGCCAATCTTTACTGGCCTCGATGGAACTCTTACTCGACTTGACAAAGTCCTCGCTGGACATGCCGAAGAAAGATAAACCGGGACTGGTGCCGTAGAAGGTTTCAGCAGCAGTTTCCTTCCAGCTTTTTGCGGTAGCAGCCATGCCTTCCAGTGCTTCGCGGGCGGCTTTTGCGCCGGAAGCATAATCCACCAGGGCGACCGTTCCTGCGATTACAGCAACGCCAAGGGCTGCCCAAACCGCTGGAGATTTTCCTAACACAGATAGAAAACCAGAGAAGCCGCCACCTGCCTGTCCAACAGCGGTAGCAAACTTTCCAATGCCCCCGGATATGACACCGACACCCTTGGTGACTTTACTGAAGATTGTAAACGCTGGACCCGCCGCAGCCGCGATTGCTGCAAAACGGATGATCTGCTGACGCTGCGCGGAATCCATAGAGGATAGTTTATCAATAAATCCGCTGATCCCGGAGATGCCGTTCTGAATCATGGGATTCAGATCGTTTCCTAATTCCTGGGCGAACAACAGCGCTTTGTTTTTCAGGTTCTTGAGTTTGCTTTCAGTTGTGGCGTAGCGTTTGCCTGCTTCAGTTGCCAGAGCTGTGTTTTCTTCCCACGCTCTGGTCGCTGTTTTCTGGGTGTTAGAGAAAAGCTCGGTGGCATTGGTAGCGCGAAGTAAGGTATCACGAAGACGGATTTCAGAAATACCGATTTCCTGGAGGGTCGCAATGGCGCTTTCACCCTCTTCATCCATCTTGGACAAACCAACGATAAAGGCTTGGAAAGCAGCGGCTGGATCACTGTCCCACAATGCCTTAAACTGGTTGGCAGTCATGCCGGACACTTTCCCGAAATCATCCAGCGCTTTCCCGCCTGTTGCGGAAGCCACTTCCATTTTGACCAGGGCTTTAGAGAACGCGGAGCCGCCCATCTGCGCTTCAATGCCAACAGAAGATAAGGCTGTGGCAAAGCCCATGATCTGAGCTTCCGACAGCCCTACCTGTTTCCCGGCACCGGCCAGGCGCTGAGACATCTCCATGATTGCCTTTTCTGTAGTTGCGTAGTTGTTACCCAGATCAACCAGAGTAGAACCAATCCTGTCGAATTGTGACTGATCCGTTTTCATGACATTGGCGAATTTGGCAAGGGAAGTAGCAGCTTCATCCGCGCTTAAGTCTTCGCAGCTATTTCCCAGGTCGATCATGACACGGGTGAAATTCGACAGGTTTTCTGTTGCGATGCCCAACTGACCGCCTGTTGCCATGACTTCGGAAATTTCCGATGTATCAGCGGCTATTTCCGTTGACATACGCTTAACTGCTTTCTCCAAATCCGCGAATTCGGCGGCAGTCGCGTCGACGGTCTTATGAACAGACGTAAAAGCAGATTCAAAGTCGATACTGCTCTTTATGGCAGTAGTCGCCAGAGCAGCAATGGGAGTGGTGACGGTTCTGGTGAGTGTTCTACCAATGGTTCCTGTTGTCTTGCTGACTTTATCGCAGGATTCAGCGAAGGTGGTCATGGCCTTTCCCAAAGCCGTCCAGGAGGACTGCGCTGTGCGAAGGGCGCGAGTGGTATCCTTGATCGCCGCTTCTGTTTCCCGAACAGCAGCGTTTGCTTTGTTCAGCTGTGTTTGTGTAGTGGAAACCGCGTCCGCGGCGTTTTGCGTACTGCGTTTGAGCGCATCGACCTGGCCGGACAGTTTTTCGACTTCAGCAGACGCTTCAGCGTGCTCTTGCTGGAACGCCTCCATGTTCTGCTTGGCCATGATGGTGGCCGAGTCTGTTTCGCCCAGCGTATCCCGCAATTCCTCATATTTGACCGTAGCCATTTCCACTTCCATGGAAAGGTCGGCCTGTTTTTGTTTGGCCTGCGCGAGACGGTTGGTATAGCCCTGCTGCCGGGTATAGCACTCAGTCAGCTTTGAGGAAGCGGCAGTCAGTGCCCGTTCGTACTGGCCCACCACATCTTTCTGCAAAGCCAGCTTCCGTTGGAGCATTTCCAGCTTAGAAGAAAGCCCGGCAGCGGAGGTGTCAAAGTCTTTGACCCCTGCGGAAGCCAGTTTGAAGAAGGATTCCGCTTCCTGGATCTGCTTATTGACAGACTTAATGTTTCTCGTAAAGTTGTCTGTGTTCAGAGATAGAGATACTACCAGGTCGCGCAGAGTTTCTGACATCGTGCCACCTCCTTCCGATCATGGCCTGACGGATGGCCATACTTGATCGATATAGCTTTTTTTCGGTTCTTTCGACGCTTGGTTTCTGCTGGCTTTCCAAGCGCGGAGCCGCAAAAAGCCGAGCAAATCCATACAGTCGATTTCCTGCATCCTCCAACCGCTATCCAGCAGATTGTTATATGTAGAATAGATGAATTCAGGCAGCGTCAGGATTTTTCCGACGTTTTCGTTTCCGTCTTCTCCTCCGCTGCCTTCGTAGGGAACGAATCCAGAATCTCCGTGGTCTGCGTTTCAACGGCCATAAGGCACAAGGCAATGTCGTGCATCAACCGATCTACCGGGTAGCCATCCAGCACTTCATCAGGGGTGAATTGATTTCCGAAGAGCAGGCAAAACCATTGGATCATTACATCCATAGCCTGCGGGATAGTGATCTGGTCAGCTTCTGATGTCGTTTCACCTTGTGCGGCAGCATTGGCGATCTTAACGATCCTGCTGTACATTTTGGCGGCAGGTTCCATCTCACGCAGCGCACGGCCCGTGATATAGTCCACACTGTATTTCTTATTGTTGAGGGTACAGGTAATCATACTTCAGCCTCCTCCATTTCCATCCACCGATCCAATAGACGAACAAGCGAACCGTCCAGAATACAGGAATATGGGACATACGAACACCGCATCTGTCGGATGAGGAACGTGATACAGGCGCGAACCTGATGCTTAGTCAGCTTTTCCACAGGTTTTTCCCGGCATTCTCCATAAACCGTTATGTAATCCTGACTCACCAGGAAGTCAGGATCGTCATAGGCAGCGGACAGCCAATTACGGAAAACTGGCAGAACTGTGAATCTTGGGTCGGACAATTCAGCTACGGACGCTTCTTTCAGAAAAGCAGAAAGCTGGCGTGTCGCTTCCATGATAGGCTTGCTCATCTTTTCTTTCTCCCTTTGTCTTTCAGATAGATTTCATATCGTTTCCCACCGTGCCGGGTATCGGAAACCTGGACGACCTTCTGCACATACACATTCTGATATGAAGGAAGCAGCACTTCGGCTTCTGAAGTCCCGAATTTGGAAATGTGCTGTACCCCAGGCGCTGTTTTATTTCCGGTCATAATGAATTTGATTGAAGTTTCTCCGGTGCCAACCCAATCCCAATGTCCGAATGTTTCTGCCACGTTTTCATCGCTGGAAAAGGATTGCACCACGGCGTTTCCGTTTCCCAGCTTATCGGTAAATATTTGAGTGGTTCCAGGCCGCCAAGTATCCAGGAACGCGCTTTTTGCAACATCGTCAGGAAAGGATGCTCCACGCCAGATGGTGCCGCCGTTATAGTAGGGCATACGCATCAGCGCCTCCGAAATGATCTCCGTCTCATTGGGGAGCCACCCTTCTGTAAACGCATCATAGTCGGCGCCATAATAACGGATTTGTGTATCCTGCGCCAACTGTGCTTGTGCCAGTGTATACCCGGTATCCCGGAGGATTTGCTGAAGCGCGGTCTGATTGTTGGTCCACGGAGCAAGCTGCCCTCGGCCTATGCGCATACCTCCGCCCGCACCGCCGCGATGAGAAGAAGAACCTCTGGTCCCCATGCCCCATCACCTGCCGATCCTGTTGTAAGGCAGGCCCTTGGTGAAGGTTTCATAATAGGGCGAATGGTGCTCAATGTTACCTGCGCATTCCTGCGGAACGTCCCCGAAGAAGATGATCTTTTCAGGCTGCAGCCGGTCCATCATTTCCTGATAGCCAGTTAAGAACAGCTTTCTGGATTCCGGGCTTTTCTGTGTTCCAACTGAAGAAACCGCGACTGTACCTCCAATTGGTTCTCCATCAAAACACCAATCAAAGCTGTCCTGATCAATCCAACCCACAGTAGGGATGACTGTCATGCCCACCCGCTGCCAGTACGCGCCAAGCTGATGTTTGCGCCAATGATTGTAGATTTGGACTGCCTTGGGATAGTCTGTAAACATGGAAAAGTCAGGGGTCATGACAGCCGGGAATTGACGAAGAAAAAGAGCATAGCGCGGTGGATCGTGCCATGCTCTTTGAAAAAGATAATCGTCGATAAAAAATTGGACACCGTACCGTTCCCGATGTGGTTCCCGTAGGGCATGATTGAAACGAATCCAATCCAGCCGTGTATCCAGATTCACAGGATGGAGGACGGGAATGCCGTATTCACCGGCCAGTTCAAAGTCGCCCAATTCCAGGTTATGACCGTTTCGCTTCAATGCTTCCAACGACATTCCCGCCACCTCCTGTTACGGGCTGGGAGGCGTGATCACAGGCTCGTATACACTGGTCAGGAAAGTCGCGGCTTTCGCAGCAGTGAAACCGTTCTCATCTTCATCGGCTACCGCCTGATAGCGTCCGTCATGGGTACGCTTGATTGCGGTAAACTCGACTTCGGGATTCTGCCGGTTGATGGTCTTGCCTTCCTTGGTGGCAAAGCTCTCCGTCAGCGGTTTTGCGCGAACCTTGTACAGCCAGACAAACCTGTATTTGCCGTTGGATTTTTCACTTTTGAAACCAATAGCAAAGTAGGGGGGCTTGTCCTGGGCGGTACGGATCAGGACGCCGTTATCGTCAATCACATGGGAAAAGATCATCTGCTGAATAATCAGCGGAATGTCTGCCATTTTGAGCTTGAAAGCCACTTCCGGGTCGGTATACAACACATCAAACTCGACGTCGTCCGCGAACATGACGTCGGGATCAGTGTTGTCCGGGGTCACGCTGGCTTCCACAGCACCGGCCAGGAGCTGCAGTGTGCCATAGGTATGGCCTTCTTCCGTGTCAGTAGTCAGAGGCGCGATCACGACATTTTTGAGGCCGATTGTCGAAGAGACATTCGGGGAAGCAGCGGGAGTAACAGGGTCAGACATAGGTTGTTACCTCACTTTCTCAATTCATCAAGAAGCCCGCTTCGGATGATGCCATAGGCTTCATCTTGGCGGGCGTCAAAGGCGGGACGAACATATGGATGCGCAGGCGCTGGATGTGGGCCACCGTGTCCGTACTCTACATAGGCCGGATAGTAGTCCTCCTCGCTCCAGTCCTTGCGATGCACACCGATGGTGATATGCATGCCTGTTTGTTTATGCTTTTTGACCTTTCCGGTGTGAATGGCTCCATGCAACGCGCCGGATTGAATTTGCGGATTACTGCTGGCGTTGGCTTTCATCTGTGCTTCCACAGGAACAGCAGCCGCCTGCAAGATACGCCTGGCAGCAGGAGCGCCTTCATCCGCAGTATTCAAAGCACGGGCCATTTTGTTGATATCCCCGATCAGGTCATCAAAGCCACGGGTATCCATGGGCATAGGATCACCTCACACGGGTTCAGGCAGACACCATGTCCATTGCACGGTATACTGCCGGGTCGCAGTGTCGTAGGCGGGTTGGTTATACCCTTTGTCCGATTCTTCTACCATGCCAAAACCTGCCGCATACATGGCGTTTCGGATGGTATACCGCATTTCGGTTGGATCAGTATCAGACCAGAGATTCAGGTATACATAGGTGCGGAAAAGCGATGGATGATCGTCTTCATGGGCGGCTTCAATGGTTGTGGTCGAATACACCACATACTGTGATGGCGGATTCTGATTCTGAGAGGAAGCGCGCCATATTCCCGCATAAACAGGAATCCCAATATCCTGAAGGGCAGACTGTACTTGCTTCATCCGCTGACCCCCTTGGCAATGGAGGCTTTCAGACCCAGGTAGGTTCGCTGAAAGGAATACTCGCCCAGGGTGGAAATCGTCCACTTTTCTCCATTGAATTTGACCCACATGCCGGGCTTGATATCGTCCCGATACCCGATCGTAAAGTTCACCACAGCTTCTGTGTTCATCACATCCGCGCTGCGGTAGTGCTGGTTACCAGCGTCTGTCGCCGATGCCCAGACACAGCAAACCACCACATCTCTTTCATCAGGGTAGCCGTTCTCGTTGGCAATGCTTTCTGTGTACCCAATCTCCACGCGGTGGCGAAGATCGCCGGGATGCGGAGTGCCGTCAAAGTTTTTATAGCCTCGCAAACAGCATCACCTCATCAGAACATCTTGTCAGGATCGCGGTACGGATAGAGCAGGTTTTCAAAGGCGATCCGCATGGTGCCATAGACTGCGCGATCTGCGTTGTCTCGGTTTTCATAGTAATGGCTCACCATGAGCATCACAGCAAGACGGACAGGCTCAGGCGTCTCTTCATCAGGAAAGGCTGTGTAGCAGAAATCCTCCGCTGCCGCCTGCGCCTGCCGGATCAGCCCTTCCAGGTACTGATCCTCATCGTTGTTTTCAATTCGCAGGTGAGTCTTGACTTCGTCAACGGTCAGGATCATGTCCCGCCACCACCAGGTTCAGCAGGCGTTTCTGCTGCCTGGGCAGCCATCAGTCCAGCAGTGCGCAGCGCGGCCAGGAGTGTATTGAAGCTTTCCTTCAATTGCGCGATGGTTGTCGCTTCGCTGTCAGCCTGATAAGCGGCAGGCGTAATTCCATCTGCCGAAAGCACACCTTCCTGCGTAATGGATAGACCTGCGCCAACCTTGATACCGCCCAGGGTACTCGATGTCGCGGCAGGGAGCGTGTAGGCAGCCCCTTCGCCGCCATCGAACAGGCCCTCGCCGCCCTCTACGGTAGCGCCGGGAAGAAAGGTGAGCTTCCCCCCGATCACCCACTCGTCACCGCCGTGGGCATGATAATTCTTTGTGTTAAAGCTCATGTTTTATCTCCTCGTTTATCATGGTTCAGGAGCCGCTCCCGGAGGAACGGCTCCAGGGAAAATCAGTTGCTCTTCATGGCCAGCACCTTGACCGCTTCAGGCAGCACCAGACGGCCATCCAGACGCTGGGTAATGCGGAAACCAATCTGGCCGGTTTCAGCGTACAGTTCATTCAGGCGCTGCATGGAACGGCCTTCCCGGTCGGCCAGCCAGTAGTAGCTGTAATCGCCGTACAGGATCGCTTTGTTACCGGCAGCGGGCAGGGGCATATAGTTGGAGGTCAGTACCTTCTGATTGAGCAGGGTGTCGGGCTGGCCATACATGAGGCCGGGCTGCCACAGGTATTGCCCGTTTCCGTCTTTCAACTTGCGGATGGCCTTGATGGTCGCGTCATTCATGATGAAGCAGGCGCGGCGGCGGTAACCGGCTTTCAGGGAATGCTGGAGGTCGATCAGTTCATCCGCAGTAATGGCAGTGGCAGAGGCAGCGGTCACGCCAGTCTGCGCACCGAGGGTCGCGTGAAGAAGGCCAGTCGGTTTATGACTGCCATCGCCAGTGATGATGGCTTCTTCCTCGGCAGCGCCCACGCGCCGGGAGAATTCATGGCTGATATAGGCAGCCAGATCGAAAGCAGAATCGTTCAGCAGTTCCTCAGAGATACGGATCATACAGCCGACCTTATGGGCGGACAGGCTGATCTGACCGAAGGAATCATCGGATTCGGGATACCGGGCCTCTTCTTCGATCCAGGAAGCGGAACCCTTGCTGGTGACAATAGGAATCCGCCTGTCGCCGGAGCTGGTGGTGATGATATGCACGATACCGCGCATGATGTTTTCATCCTGGAGTCCTTCGATCAGGGTATGCTCGAATTCATCCGGGACAGTAAAGCCGCCTTCGGAGTCAGTGCCTACCTGGAGCGCGTCCCGGATGCTGGGAACAACAGCGCGGCTGCGTACCATGCTCCAGAAAGCCTTTTTGTAGGCGTCGGACGCCACGCCAGGCTTTTCTTCCTGTTCCTGGTGCTGAGCAGCCTGATCAGGGCGGGTGAAAATAGGCCGGTTCACGGGCTGGTTCATTTCGTTATCGATGACGTCCTGACGTTCCAGCCGGTCGATTTCCTGCTTCATGCGATCCACATCATCTACCATGCGGTCATAGGTGGCAGCGTCTTCAGCGGACATGGTGCCATCCTCGCCGATGTGCGCGTCATGAAACTTTTTCGCGGCGTCCCACAGGTTAGCGCGCTTTTCGCGCAGAGAGAGAATCTTGTTCATTTCGTTGTCCTCCTTAATATTTCAGGTGTTCAAGCCGGGTATCGATCTGTGTGACTTTGACCCGGTCAGGGGAAACAGGAGCAGAAGAAACCGCTGCCAGGCTGTTTTCCAGCATCGGAATTCCTTCTTGGATCAGTGATTGTTCTATGGCTGAATCCAAATCATCCGGGGGAATGTAAACAGCCGCAGTGAGTAGATCCGCGCTTGCTGTTTCCTCCGAGTTGATCGTATTTGCATGGACAGAAGCGGAAGGGATAGAATTGGTAAGCGCTTCATCCTTTGGATCAGGCGTATCGTGAGGACCGGCTTCTTCAGTTTCAGGGTCATCCGATACCGAATCTCGCAGCAGATTCATAAGATGGAGTTCAGCCGCTTTACTGGAAAAACCAAACGAGGTACTGTCAGCTTCGTTTTCGCTGTACAGCACCTCGTCACAGAAACCGAGTTCCTTTGCCCGGTTGGCGTTCATCCAGGTTTCGTTGTCCATGATACCGGAGATCTGTTGGCGGCTGAGGCCAGTTTTGATCTCATAGGCATTGATGATGCTTTCCTTGACTTCTTTCAGAAGCGCGATGGCTTTCTTCATGTCACTGGTATCACCGCAAGCGGTAGTCCAAGGATTATGCACCATCATGAGAGAAGTGGGACTCATAGATACTTTGGTGCCAGCCATAGCGATGACCGAAGCGGCGGAGGCGGCGATCCCGTCGATCTGCACATGCACATCAAAGGGATAATCCATGAGCATGGTGTAGATCTGGCTGGCAGCGATACAATCGCCGCCCGGCGAGTTGATATGAAGGATAATCGGGCCGGTTCCGGCGAACAGTTCATTTTTGAACGCTTCCGGCGTCACTTCATCAGCAAACCAGCTTTCTTCCGCGATCACGCCATTGAGGTAAAGGGTGCGCTCATCGGTTCCTTCATCATCTGTCCAATTCCAGAACCGTTTTATGATGGGTGTGCTATTCAATGGTTTTCCTCCTTTTCGGTTTCCTATTCATCGGTCTGCTCCTCCTTTTTTCGCGGTTTCCTTTTCCGCTGCGCTGTTTTCTTGGGTTTGCTCTCAGCAGGTTCTTCACTGGATTCATCAGGAGGCGAGTTATTCTGCTCTTCCTGAGCTTTCTGAGCTGCGACAGCAGCAGCTACAGCCAGGTTGATACCTGCCAGGTTAATGGGGATCATATTGCCATTCACCAAGTATTGATCACCACCTAATTCCTCTGGCAGTGGGTTCATGTTTTCCAAAGCCCTGATGTCATTTGCAGACATCCAGCCGTTCTGCCGAGCAATGGCATAACCTTCCATGCGGCTTTTATAGTCGCCACGCATCAGACCATCGATATTGAATTGAGCATAAAAACGGCCCTTCTCGTTTTCTGCGAAAAGGGCTCGGTTCATGGCTTGCTCGATACGCACCAACCAGGGGCGAATGGTATGGACAGCAAAGTCAATGCTCTGATTCTCGATGTTTGAAAAAGTCGCTCGTTCAAGGTTCCCGATGAGGTGTGGCGGCACACGGAAGATCCGGCAGATTTCTTCCACCTGGAACCGCCTTGTTTCCAGAAACTGCGCTTCATTGTTAGGTAGAGAGATCGGGGTGAAGGTCATGTTTTCTTCCAGTACAGCTACTTTCCCGCCATTGCTGGAGCCACCATAGGTCGCGTTCCAGTTTTCCCGGAGCCGTTTCACATCCTTGACGGTATTGGGGTGTGTCAGGACGCCGGAAGGACGTGCGCCGTTCTGGAAGAACTTACTCCCGTACTCCTCCGCTGCTATACCCAGGCCAATTGCATTCTTTTCCAGCGCAATAGGCGAGTACCCCATAATACCGTCAAAACCTAAGCCTGGTATGTGCAACACTTCCTCTGGCTTCAGCTTGACCGTTTCACCCTTTGTTGTGGAATAGGTGTAAGTCAGATTTCCCTTTTCATCCCGATCAACGGTCATCTGATCCGGCAGCAGCGGATAAAGGCCAACCACATGATTTCTCCCTGTGCGGATGATCTGGCTGTAGGAATTTCCCCACAGGAGCAGATGCGTAAGGGCTACTTCCCGCCATATGAAGGAGGTCATTTCCTCATTAGGTTCATCATGTAGCAAGCGATACAAGGGATGCTCCAGCGCTTTCCTGCTCCCATTCTCTGTTTCTTCATATACAGCCAGAGGGAGGGAAGCTACCGTCTCGGCAATCACACGCACACAAGCATACACTGTCGAAACTTGAATAGAATTCTTCGGATTGACCGCCTTGCCAGATATGCTGCTGCCGAAATAGAAAAGAGGTGCGGCAGAGATTGCATTCTGAGGCTTGTCGCGGGGATGGAAAAGCGCATGGAATGGATTTTTCATGAAGAAACCTCCTTTGAAGATAACAAACGAGTGAAATATTGTACAGAATTTGATGTTGAATTTGGCCCAATACTATGCTATACTCAGGGGGTGAGAAAGGAGCGTGGTTCTATGCCTAACATTAAGCCCATATCTGAATTAAGGAATTATTCTACCTTACTCGAATCTGTTGTCCCCGGTGATCCGATTTATCTCACCAGAAACGGTCATGGCGCATATGCGCTCGTGGACATCGCTGATCAGGAAGAGTTTATTCAAACCAAAGCTGCCCTCCAATTCATGTGCGAGATGAATAAAGGAATGCGAGCTGGAGAAGAGCAAGGCTGGCTTACTGCAGATGAGGTTAGAGCGCGGCTGAAGGAGCGTCGTCATGCAGTATAAAATCAACTATTCGCCAGCGTTTCTGGATGATCTATATCAGATCGGGGACTACATTGAGATACAGTTTCACAATCCGTCTGCCGCTGACCGAATAACAAATGGAATCATGGACTCCACAGATATCCTTGCAGAGCACCCGGAAACTGGAGCGAAGATTTTTCTGCCAGGCGGCTTAGATAGTGGATATCGTTTTGTCGTCTTTGAGGACTACCTTGCCATTTATCAGATTCGATTCAATGAGGTTTATATCGCAAGAGCAGTCAATGCCCGACAGGATTACATGAGGGTGCTTTTCCCTTGGTTAAAAAACCGAAGTGACCATGACGAATGACTAAAAACATGATTGAAGAAGTACTTATTGCTGATCATGCAACAGCGATCCCGTATCATCCCCTGACAGAGAAAGAATTGGCTGATCGAATTGATCGATCGTTGAAACATGTCGCTCAGGGGCTGTTCCAGGAATCGGAAGAAATGGAAGCGGAGTTAATTGCTGAATTTGATCTGTGACTTTCGTTGAAAACATTGGCGTCTTGTTTACGATTTGTGTTGAAAATGGACATATTTCCACCAAATTAGTGTTTACTTTTCTTTAGAAATATGCTAAAATGTAAACGCAAGGAGGTATGCAGAATGATAGGAAGGAACATCAAATACTATCGTTTGATGAAAGGCATATCTCAGGAGGAACTTGCATTAAATGTCGGTTTGAACAAGATGGCTGTATCAAACTACGAAAACGACAAGCGCAATCCAGAGATGGCCACTATTCAGAAAATAGCAAAAGCGCTGGATGTTTCTCTCGCTGCTTTGCTATCTCAACAAGATCAACAATTGAACATTCAGCATGGAGCGTTCAGGAAACAATCTTCCATTAAGCAAGGAACTCAGGAATTAATCCTCGGTAAGTTAGACCGTTATCTTGGACGCTTGTTCAATGTCATCTCAATTCTTGGAGATACTGTGCTTGCACCGTGTCCCCTCATTGATCGAAAAAACATAACGAGCAACGAAGAAGCTGGTCAATACTTACGTCATATTCTGGAGTTGCCATCTACCGGGCCGATTGGTAATATTACTGATATTCTTGAAAACAAAGGATTCATCATCTGTCCTGTGGAAATGGAGGAACGGGGATTCTCCGGTAACAGCGGTATTGTGAATGGTCGCTTTTATATTGCTGTTAATACGACAATGCCTGCCGAAAGGCAGCGCTTTACGCTGGTTCATGAGCTTGCCCACCTTGTTTTCCTTTTCAACGATGATGAAGACGAGGAAAAGCGTGTTGATGGTATTGCAGGCGCATTCCTTCTGCCGGAGCGGGATATCAAACGTGAGCTTGGCCCGAAGCGCACGAATATCATCAGTGATTTAGCGATCATTCAAAAGGAGTATGGGGTTTCCTTCTCCTCTATCGTCGTGCGTGCTTATCAGACGGATATTCTCAATAAAACGCACTATGAAAGCATGATGAAGTGGCTCAACAAGAATGGTCTGTTGCATAATGCACCTTCTTTTGCTGAAGCAGAGAAAACGCATCTGTTGGAGCAGCTTACTTTGCGAGCTGTGTCTGAAGATGAGATTACTGTATCCAAGGCAGCAGAACTGTTAGAACGTCCGTTTTTGGATGTCCGCCAGATGTGCTTTGGGGGTGTCTAATCCTTGTTTATCAGCAGTGATTCCAACATCTGGTTTGATTTTAACTCTCCCGATAGACTGGAGCATCCTTTCAGATTGGGGTATGAGTTTTATATCAGTCAAGCGGCATTTGATGATGAATTGGTAGAACCTGTTTCGCTACGGACAGCGCTCCTGGATCGGGGACTTCGATTGGCGGAGGTTCAGGACGATGAATTACAAACAGCGATGTCGTATGTTTTGACCTATTCTCAACTCTCCATCTATGATGCATTTGCTCTGGCGATTGCGAAGCATAGACATTGGATATTATTGACTGGCGACGGTCCTCTAACGAAAGCTGCGAAAAAAGAAAAGGTTGAATGCCACGGGACAATTTGGGTGTATGATCAGCTGGTAGCAGCTGGCAAGATTACGCCAGATGAAAACAAAAAAGCCATGGATGGCCTCATTCAATTGGTGTTGGAGGGAAAACGAAGACTGCCACTGGAGGAACTGAGGAAGCGTAGAGGATAAATAGATGTAATTCCATTTAGAATCCTCTTCCCGTCTTTTGATCGTGACAATCCTTGCATAAAGGCTGCCAGTTTGTTATATCCCAGAATAGTTTCGGATCACCCCGGTGCGGTACGATATGGTCGACAACCGTTGCCGGGGTGATTTTGTTTTGCCGCATGCATTCCGCGCACAGTGGATGATGTTTCAGGAAAGAAGCTCTGGCTCTGCGCCATCGGCTGTCATACCCACGGGCATCCGCGTTTCCACGCACATGATCCGTATCGTATTGCTGATGCTGTGGGCAGTATACGCCTTTTTCACAGAGGTTGGGACATCCGGGAAAGCGGCAGGGACGTTTCGGCGCTCTTGGCATGGCTCCACCTCACCAATCCAGCGTCAGCATGTCACGGGTATCGTACACGCTACCACCGTTTATGTTCTTCATGGCTCGATCCAGACCCATGACCATTGCTACAGCACCATCGATCTTTTCTGTGGATTTTTCTTTGTCCAGCTTGATGTTTCCAGCCGGATCTGTGCGCACAAAGGCATTGTCCATA
>JAEEGL016650174.1_pt1 | contig 16131 bp, 12 predicted proteins | sample 9134231 | NCBI WGS metagenome assembly JAEEGL01 (sample SAMN16246548, study PRJNA631951) | gut metagenome | biome: gut microbiome; feature: rumen; material: fiber-attached | host: Bos | place: Iran: Karaj | collected 2018-10
GGTGATGAGAGTTTCACACTAGGTGATCTGTTGGACATCTATTATGGCAAAAAGATTTATGCCGTTTATGATAAGTCGGCGCTTCAATGGAATCGGTTCGTTAAGGATTTTTGTGCAGACGATGCGACAAAGGAGTATGGCGAAAGATTAAAGGTGGCTGCCAAACTATGGAGCATAGTTAGGGATTCAGATATGGAGAAGAAATACTCAAAAGAATTGCTTGAGAAGTATAGGGATAGATTATAACTTTTTAGATAACTTTTCAGGAAAATCTTTATTCTTAGGCTCCACCAAGACCTTTAAAACTGTTAAATCAGCCTGTATGCATCCCTTGAGAAGAAAACATCGTTCTGGGATGCATAATTTCATGTTAATATGCATCCCAAAAAGCAAAAAGCTTCCATAAGGATGCATCAAATTAGTTTTTTCAAAGAAAAATGGCTGATTCTACGATAAAAAATCGTCATTTATGCATCCTATATATAAAAATTATATTTTGGGATGCATATCCCTCGAAACGCATGCATCCCAAATTAGAAAACGTTCATATGGGATGCATTAGCCAAGCAACTCTTACAACTCAGGAACAAACTATAGCCTCCTCAGTTATCTCGTAATACACAATGAAGAAATGCCTAAAATACAGCACTTTCGAATCATTAATCCTTATCAAAGAGATAATCATTTACCATGGCAGATTCAGAAACCCATAACTCTTGGTTGTGCTTTTATTGTCATTTTTAGAAGGATAGGATATTATATTATCAACGATTGAACACAATCAAATAGAATAAAATACATATGAAGAGGAGGTACGTTATGTTAAAGGTAGTAGCAAAACTCACAGTTAAGAAGGATAAGATTGAGAAATTCAAGAAGACAGCAGAGGACCTTATTAATAAGTCTAATGCAGAGGCAGAGAACATTTTTTACACATTGAACCAGAACGTAGAGGATGAGCAGAAGTTTGCATTTATTGAGTGCTGGAAGGATAGAGATGCCCTTAAGGCTCACGAGGCTACAGAGCATTTTACAAAGACATTCCCAGTGCTTGGCGGAATGACAGAAGGCTCTGAGCCAGTAGAAATCTACAACGAGGTAGAGTACTAATACATATGATACTTTTGTGTCAATTGAATAATTCAGTTTAATTAAATTGCATAAGATGTTATTATGTTCTATAGAAGGTATTTTACATTCACACTATAGGAGGGGTCTTATGAAATTTTATGTATGTGAAACATGTGGCAATTTCGTTGGTATGATTTTCGAGTCTGGCGCTCCAATGTCATGTTGTGGAAAGATGATGAAGGAGCTTGTTCCTGGAACATCTGATGGTGCTGTTGAGAAGCATGTGCCTGTATTCACAGTGGATGGTAACAAGGTTACAGTTACTGTTGGCTCTGTAGAGCATCCTATGTTAGAGGAGCATTTCATTGAGTGGATTGCACTTGAGACAAAGAAGGGAGCTCAGCGAAAAGTCCTTAACCCTGGCGACAAGCCATGTGCTGAATTTGCATTGACAGATGACGACGCTGTAGTTGCTGTATATGCTTACTGCAACCTTCACGGCCTCTGGAAATCAGAATAATCATTAACATACTAGAGTCTACCTGTATTGTATGGTGCAGGTAGGCTCTTTTTTCATATTAGTCCATAAATAAAAATATTTTCACTTTTTCATTACAATTGAATGCTATTCTTACAACATCGGAGGTATGACCATGACCAGAATGATGAAGCGAGCCCTTATCAATTTCACATTCAGACTTTTTGTTTTCATCTTTATTTTGGGCGCCTTCCTTTTTAGAAAAGAGATGCTAATCGATTTTATGACCCATGAGTTTACCTTTGGTATTTCTGAATACGGAATTAGTCCCCTTCACGTGCTTTGGGGCATTTTTATGATAATGATGTTGCATCACATATTCCCTAACAACCAGCTTTCCATGGCATATAAAAAGGGGAAAATTGAGGAGTATGAGTCGGTAGAAGGCTATTCCAGACTTGAGCTTTTAGAATTTGTTCAGGGGATGAATGTAAAGGCCTGGATTGTTATGCTTGTTTGGCTTACCTTTAACGCCGTTTTTGCGGTGTTGTATCTTTTTAAAATAATTGGCGCAGCAGACATGCTGATGCTTACTGTATTCTTTTATTTAAGCGATTATTTGTGTATAATATTTTTCTGTCCGTTCCAGACTTTTATTATGAAGAACAAATGCTGTATAAACTGCAGAATTTACGATTGGGGCCATTTTATGATGTTCACCCCAATGCTGTTTATCAGAAATTTCTTCTCCTGGAGTCTGTTTTTTACAGCATTAATAGTGCTAATAAGATGGGAAGTAAATTATGCAAAGCATCCAGAGTTTTTCTGGTATGGAAGCAACAAGCGACTTCAGTGCAGCCAGTGCCAGGAGAGGCTTCGCGTGATAAAAAATAAACTTAAAGGAAAACAGGATTAATATGAGTATTTTAAATGTTGAGCATCTGTCACATGGTTTTGGTGATAGAGCGATTTTTGAAGATGTTTCATTTAGGCTTTTAAAGGGCGAGCATATTGGACTTGTCGGAGCCAACGGCGAAGGCAAGTCTACTTTTATGAATATTATTACCGGAAAGCTTCAGCCAGATGAGGGCAAGGTGGAGTGGAGCAAGAAGGTCAGAGTTGGCTATTTGGATCAGCACACCGTCCTTGAAAAGGGTATGACCATTGGCTCTGTTTTGCATAGTGCCTTTGATTTTCTGTATGAGATGGAGCAGGAAATGAATGACATCTATGGAAGCCTTGGTGACATTACCGATGATGAGGAAATGACCAGGCTTATGGATGAGGCCGGCACCATAGCAGACCTTTTGACCATGCACGACTTCTATATGATAGACGCAAAGGTTGAGGAGGTTGCCAGAGCTCTTGGTGTACTTGAGCTTGGTCTTGATAGGGATGTAACTGAGCTTTCAGGTGGACAGCGTACAAAGGTCCTTATGGCAAAGCTCCTGTTGGAGAAGCCAGACATCTTGCTTTTGGACGAGCCTACCAACTATCTGGATGCGGAGCATATTGAGTGGCTGAAGCGTTATCTTAATGATTACGAGAATGCCTTTATTTTGATTTCTCACGATGTGCCATTTTTGAATTCGGTAATTAATCTGATTTATCACATGGACAACAGACAGCTTAACCGCTACGTAGGCGATTATGACAAGTTCCAGGAGGTTTATGCAATGAAGCAGAGCCAGCTGGAGGCAGCCTACAACAGACAACAGAAGGAGATTGCTGAGCTTAAGGATTTCGTTGCCAGAAATAAGGCAAATGTGGCCACCAGAAACATGGCAATGTCCCGTCAGAAGAAGCTTGATAAGATGGAGGTTATAGAGCTGGCAGGTGCCAAGCCAAAGCCAGAGTTTTACTTTAAGGAGGCTAGAACTCCAAGCCGAGTAATCTTTTCCACAAAGAACCTTGTAATCGGTTATGACAAAAATGAACCTCTGACAAAGCCGTTGAATCTAGAAATGCAGCGTAAACAGAAAATCGCCCTTATTGGTGCCAATGGAATTGGAAAGACCACTCTTTTAAAGAGTATCCTCGGTCTTATTCCACCACTTGAGGGTACGGTATATCAGGGTGAATTCCTGGAGATAGGCTACTTTGAACAGGAGATGGACCAGCACATTTCCACCACCTGTATCGAGGAGATTTGGAACGAGTTCCCATCCTACAATCAGAATGAGGTTCGTTCAGCATTGGCAAAGTGCGGTCTAACCACAAAGCATATTGAAAGTTTATGCCGTGTTCTTTCCGGTGGAGAGCAGGCAAAGGTAAGACTTTGCAAGCTTTTAAATCGTGAGACAAACCTTTTACTTTTGGACGAGCCTACCAACCATCTCGATGTGGAGGCAAAGGAGGAGCTAAAGAGAGCTCTCAAGGAATACAATGGAAGTATCCTTATGGTTTGCCATGAGCCGGAGTTTTACGAGGGGCTTGCCACTGATATTTGGGACTTCTCTGATAGTAGTTTGAAAATATAACTAAATTTAATAAATTGTATTAATAGACAAATCCTGCAAATAATTATAAAATAAAAAGGCGATTTAACAAGTTAAAGAGTTAAAAGGTTAAATCGCTAAAGAATCGCTGCGAGAAGCAGCTTAGATATTTGGAGGAGTATAAATTGAACCAGGATAATCGCGGTAGTTTTTCAGGAAAGATTGGCTTCGTGCTCTCAGCCGCGGGAGCATCAGTAGGTTTAGGAAATATTTGGAGATTCCCATATCTTTGTGCAAAGTACGGTGGAGGAATTTTCCTTATTGTATATGTTCTTTTGGCACTTACATTTGGTTACACTATGATCGTGGCGGAGACAGCTATAGGACGTCACACAAATAAGAGCCCAGTCGGAGCATTCAACGAGTTGAGCCACAATAAGTTTATGGGCATAGGTGGTTGGATTAACGCTATCATCCCTATTTTAATTGTTCCATACTATTCAGTTATCGGTGGCTGGGTTACAAAGTACTTATTTGAATATATCAGAAATGATGCAGGCACTATTGCTACAGATACATTCTTTGTGGACTTCATTACAAATGGAGCAGAGTCAGAGATATGGTTTATCGTATTTGCCATTCTTGTTTTAGTTGTTATTTACATGGGTGTAGAAAACGGTATTGAGCGAGTATCAAAGATAGTTATGCCTATACTTGTTGTTCTTGCAGTTGTTATCTGCATCTATTCCTGCACAAGACCAGGCGCTTTAGCAGGTGTTAAGTATCTCTTTGTTCCAGAGTTTGAGAACTTCTCAATTATGACTGTGGTTACAGCCATGGGACAGATGTTCTATTCACTTTCAATTGCCATGGGTATCCTTATTACCTTTGGTTCCTATGTTAAAAAGGAAGTTAGTATCGAAGCTTCTACAAAGCAGGTTGAGATATTTGATACAGCCATCGCTATCATGGCCAGCCTTATGATTATTCCAGCTGTATTTGCTTTCTCTGGCGGTGGCGAAAGCACACTTAAAGCAGGTCCATCGCTTATGTTTATCACCATGCCAAAGATTTTCGCCAGCATGGGATTTGGTAGAGCAATCGGTATTGTATTCTTTGCATTAGTTCTTTTTGCTGCAGTGACCAGCGCTATTGCACTTACAGAGAGTGCTGTTTCTACCTTCTCAGATGAGTTTGGTTGGGATAGAAAGCGCGGAACAAATATCATGGCTTGTATCATGGTAATTCTTGGAAGCCTTTCATCACTTGGAAATGGACCTCTTGCAGATGTTAGAATTATCGGCATGCAGTTTTTGGATTTCTTTGATTTCCTTACCAACTCAGTTATGATGCCAATCGCAGCTCTTGCTACCTGCATCCTAATCACAAGGTTTATGACTGTTGAGAAGCTTGAGGCTGAGGTTGAGCAGGACGGTCACCCATTTAAGAGAAAAGCAGTTTTCTCTTTCATGATCAAATTCCTGTGCCCACTGTTTGTAGTTATCATTTTGGTGAGTGCAATTTTAAATGTGTTTGGTATAATCTCTATGTAGAGTTTTTTAAAACGAGGATATGATATCCTCGTTTTTTGTTTTTTATATGGGAGGCAAAAATGTACGAGAAGATTTCTAGATTACTGATGTATGGTGACTTGACTGAGGAAAGCATTCTTTACAGATTGGGTAGGGCCATTGATAAGGTTGAGGCTGGTGACTACAACAAGCGTGAGATTACCAGGGAGATAAATGCTATTTCCAAGGAGCTTTTGATGCTAGCCACAGACTACGGCTTTGATGACAATCTTTGGCACAACTACATTGCCTTTTATATTATTACAAATGAAAATCCATTTTCCCTTGTGACTGAAAAGACGGACGTTAAGCCAGGCTCAGTCAATCATCTTGTGGAAAATGATTTTATGATTCTCAAGGAAATCTTTGATTATGATTTCACATCCTTGGAAAAGGAACTTGGGCTTGAGAGCTTTTCTGTATTTACCAATTACTCTGCAGTAAATAAAAATAAGCAGATGTACAACAGAAATGTCAGCGAAAAGGTGAAGACCCTTTCAAAGGCTTTGGAGGCAGTGTCAGATGCAAAGGGTTTCTTTACCGTAATTACGGATTTCTATAAGGCATACGGTGTAGGTATGTTTGGCTTGAATAAGGCATTCCGTATTGAGGAGCTAGGGGACAACGATATGAAGTTTGTGCCTATCAACAACATGGAGGAAGTTGTCCTTGACGATTTGATTGGCTATGAGTATCAGAAGCAACAGCTTATTGATAATACAGAGGCATTTGTTCAGGGCAAAAAGGCCAACAATGTACTTCTTTTTGGCGACAGTGGAACTGGTAAATCTACAAGTATTAAGGCCATTGTAAATCAGTATTATGATCAGGGCCTTCGAATGATAGAGATTTACAAGCACCAGTTCAAATACTTGTCAAAAATTATTGCTAGTATAAAGAATAGAAATTATAAATACATTATTTACATGGATGATCTTTCTTTTGAGGAGCACGAAATCGAGTACAAGTTTCTTAAGGCTGTTATCGAAGGTGGTGTGGAGACACGCCCTGATAACATCCTTATTTACGCTACCTCAAATCGTCGTCATCTCATTAAGGAGACCTGGAACGACAGAAATGACCAGAGCAATAAGGATGACCGTCATCACTCAGATACGGTGGAGGAGAAGCTTTCACTGGTACATCGCTTTGGTGTTACTATCAGCTACAGCAAGCCATCTCAGAAAGAGTATCTTGATATCGTGCTTGCCCTTGCAAAGCGCGCAGAGCTTCCTATTCCTGAGGATGAGCTCATTGCCAAGGCTAAGGTCTTTGAGATGGAGCAGGGTGGCTTATCCGGCAGAACTGCCCAGCAGTTTATCAATTATATTAGTTAATCCAGTATGCAATAAATGGAGGCATAGTGCATGACCTATTTCACCTGGTTTTTCCTTGATAATGAAAAGGATATTATCGTAAATCTTTATAAGGATCTGGATAGGATGTTTTACGTTTTAAAGACTCCTAACCATTCCACGGGAAATTTAATCAGAAATATTTCAAAGATTTGTGGCTTGTCGCTGAGTAAGGATGAGGATGGAATGCTCATTATTAAGGGTGAGGTCCCATGCTACGTCGACGGTAGCAACAGAGAAAGCTACATTTTCAAGCTAAGAGACACTGAGGTGGCCAGCATTTACCTGGACGGCACTGTGGAGGTTAAGGCTACCATTTCTGCCATTGCAAAGACCCTTATGAGCCAGACCAAGGACTTTGCCATGCCTGTTGGAAAGACTATTTTTAAAACGTATATACGAAGAGAGTTAAAATTCAGAGCGGACATGCACACTCATATGAACGGCAATTTGCCAGGTGATGTGCTGATAGCCCTTGGCATTTCTCATCAGATTAGGTACCCATTGTATTATGTAAAAAAGCTGGACCTGAAGCTCACTGATGTACAATGGAAGGCTTTGAATGAGCAGCGTGAAAAGGTTGCCCGTCAGTTTGTTACCTCTGGTCTTCAGGGCAAATACCTGGATAGAAGAATTAACGATAATACCTTTATTAATTTCGCAGATTTAATCCTGAATAACTTTGATAATGCCGAGGAAAACATTGTAAAAATCCGTGGCTCCCTTGCGGTAATTAAGGACGGTCAGGCGGTGTTCACCAATCTGGAAAAGGTATACCTGTATCGTTATGTTTTCTGTAAGGGTGTTGAGAGCGAGTCAAAGATAAATCTGTCAAAGGTGGAAATGATACCTGATGAGGATGTAAAGAATGTCCTTTTACAGATGATTCGCGATAAGGAAAATCCGGAATATTGCAATAATACTATTTTCCAGGATAAGCTTCTGTGGATTGCCAGAAATTACAAGAGGCAGGGCATCCGCTATGCGGAGATTAGTGATACCACTCTGGTTAAGAAATATGAGTCCCTGGAGATGCTGAGACAGGTTCATCAGGTAATGCCGAGCATCTACAACGAAACAGGGGTAATGATACGTTTCCTGGCCGCTATGCGCCGAATTCCGCTTACTATCATCAAGGATGCGGTGACTCCTGAAAACTATCTGGAGCAGAACCTGGAGGTGCTTAAGGCTACAGCCTTGGATCCGTATGTGGCAGGTTGCGATTTTGTAGGTGAGGAGATAAACGATATTATCACTTTAAAGCCTGCGTTCAAGGAGATTGTAAAGATTGCCAGCAAAGACCCTAGCTTCGTGATTCGTGTTCATGCAGGTGAGAACGACAGCCAGAAGGACAACATTGCCCATTCTATTGCATGCGTTAAGGAGTCATTGGCACCAGGCCAACCTATGCCAAAAATGCGCTTAGGTCACGGCCTCTATACCTATAGTCCTACCAGCAAAAAGGGACGAGAGACCTTAAAACAGCTTAAGGAAAACAATGTTGTTCTGGAGTTCCAGATTACAAGTAACGTGCGCCTAAACAACCTGAATACACTTGAAAAGCACCCTCTGAAGCAATACCTGAAGCAGGGCATACGATGTGTGCAGGGTACAGATGGAGCCGCTCTATACGGCACAGATGCAATGGAAGAGCAGTTATCTTTGGAAAAGATGCTGGGCCTGTCTGATGATGAGCTACAACTTATGAAAAATGCTGAGTCTGCAATCATCGAGGAAAGCCAGAAAGCATATTCTGATAAAAAAGCAGCCTTTGCCGAACTACTTGGAGACAGAGATTTGGAAGAGGTTCTTCTTGAAAAGATGCAGACCGTAAAGATTTCCAAAGGAAGAGGAAAGGACGAGGTGCGCCTCGACGCCAACACTGAGCTGAAGGAACAGATTTCAGAGATTAGCTGGGATAGATTTCCAGTGGTTATTCTGGGTGGAAGCTTTAACACAGAGAGCCGTTCCACAAAGCTCAGCAAGAATGCCACACAGCAGATTGATGAGCTGTTGGAATACCTTAATCCAGATGAGGTATGCTTTGTAATAGGCCATAAGCTTTCAGGCTATGAGAAGTATCTGCTAGAGCACAATGAAAAGGGCTTTAGGATTTATTCCTTTGTGCCAGCAGTCATCACAAAGTCTGAGGCTGACAGGATAAAGAAATCAGGAGTGAGAGCAAGGATTTCCACCGAGTCCCAGGGAATGGGAATATATAAGAGCTTCAACTATGAAATCTTTGAGCGCCGTCCATCAATGGTTGTGGCATTTGATGGCAACAGTGCCGCCACCAACCTTATCCAGGAGGCCAAGAACGGCAAGGGCAAGTCAGCTATTTTTGTATGGGCCAACTCCCGCAACCTGATGACAAAGGCTAAATCCCTTCACGGCTATGTATATTCCTTTGATAATGAAAATAAACTGGTGAAGCAAATAAAAGAACTAGAAAAAAAGTCCATCCCATAAGGGGTGGACTTTTGAATTAATTAAATATCGCATGTAGCGTATCACTTATACTCTGCATCAGTGTAGGCTTTGTCTCAAGCATACGCTCCAAATCCTCTGTGTAATGTCCTTCCTTGTATGCTCTTGCAAGTCTCGATTCGATTCTCTTAATGTTTTCTTCATTCATAGCATTTACCTCCTGATTATGCCATACAATAAAGTAAACATTAATCTCCCAAAATGACTCAACACCCAAACAGGGTGGTGTGTAATTAGTAGTATAACGCAAATACTATGTTCAAATTATGAACAGATAAGGATGGAAATGTGATTTTTCAGTGTCTTTGGCCGATGCCTTATTTGCTTGGATTATTAGCTTAAACCTTCTGGTCTTCCTCCTGGGATCTAATAAAATCAAGTAGTGCTGAAAATACACAATTTTCTTCTCCACAACATGGACAACTCATTTGATTCCCTCCTAAACTTTCTGGGCAAAAAAAATTCCTCAGAGCGTACTGAGGATTTCTTTGGAGATTATAGCAGGATTATTTTTTATACACAATGGTAATAATACACAAAAGTGGAGAAAATGAGAAAAAAATAAGCAAGAAACCAAATTGATTTCTTGCTTATAAAAGATGCGGAAGGCGGGACTTGAACCCGCACGCTCGCAATGAGCACAAGATCCTTAGTCTTGCTCGTCTGCCAGTTCCGACACTTCCGCGCGCCTCAGCGACAAGAAGTATAATATCAAAGTATCTCCTTAGAGTCAACACTAAAATTACATTTTTTTCATATTTTTTAAGTAAAATATTTTCTACAGTGAAATTGTGTGTTATCATATCAAAATAAAGATTGTAAAAAATCTAATTGCATAAAATTAACAAACCTAAATATTTACTATCGAGGAGACATATTTATGGCATTTACAATATTAGTAATAATCATTACAGCTTTATATCTGGCTGTTCTCGAGCTTTCAAAAAACATTATCTTAGGATGGTTAATCGGCATACTTACTATGGCTTTAATGTTATTTGTCCGTTTTAAATTTTTCCCTAATGGAAAAGGTACATTAAAGTCTAGCCTGATATTATGGCTTTGTTTTTTTGTAGCTCTTACAGCTAACTATTTTTTAACATCACCTCCATATAAAAATGTCCCAGCAGTTGATAACAAAAATCCTGAGGTGACAGAGGTGGTTCATATTGCCCAGGGAGATTTGACCGGCGTTTATAATGCAGATAAGTCTGTCAGGGTATATGCAGGCATTCCTTATGCTAAGCCACCGGTGGGCGAGCTTCGCTTCAGGGAGCCACAGGCACCAGAGCCTTGGGATGGTGTGAGAGCCTGCGACACTTTTGGACCAATGGCTATGCAGAACAGGACAGCACCTTTTATGGATAGCCTTTCACATATTCTGGGATGGCACGATTACAGGGTAAAATTCGGTAACGAATATTTGGAGCCTATGAGTGAGGACTGCCTCAACCTTAACGTGTTTGCACCAGAGAATAGTTCCGACGAATTGCTTCCAGTTATTTTCTACGTTCATGGAGGTAGCCTGAATTCTGGGCAGTCCTCTTACAGTGAGTATCGTGGCGAGGATTTGGCAAAGAAGGGTGTTGTATTCGTAAGCTTTGCCTATAGAGTTGGTGTGTTCGGATATTACACAGCTGAGGATTTAAAGGCTGAATCACCTAATGGTACCACAGGAAACTATGGCCTTTTGGATCAGATTGCCGCATTAAATTGGGTTAGGGAAAACATTTCTGCCTTTGGTGGAGACCCTGACCAGATTACCATTGCCGGAGAATCTGCCGGTGCATCAAGCGTTAATGCTTTATGTGTTTCGCCTCTCACAGAGGGAATGTTCAATTATGCCATTGCTGAATCCAGCGGTATTGTTGCCGTTAAGCCATTCCACACATTCCGTGATTATGAAGAGGCCATTGAAGAGGGAGACAAGGTAAGACAGCAGTTCAATGTGAGCTCATCACAGGAGCTGAGAGATATTTCAGCGGAACAGCTTTTGAAAAATGACTCTAATCAGACTGCAATGACAGTGGATGGATATGCCATAATTGAAAAGCCTTATCTTACCTATGAAAAGGGCAACAACCACGAAAAGGCATTACTAAATGGCTTCAACGTAAAGGAAGCAGATGCTTTTATGCTTAATTCCAAGGTGACAAAGGAAAATTATGTGGAAGTCTTAGCGGAGGATTTGGAGGATTTCGCTGAGGAAATGGCAGAGGTGGTTCCTGCCGACAGCCCACAGAGAGACCAGCATTTTATCGTGGATGCCATGGGAGATGCTAAGGGGGCAGCGAACATTGCCTATTCAGCCATCTGGTTTAGCTATTCTCACTATCTGTGGAATAATTATCTGGTGGAGCAAGGCGTTCCTACCTATGAATATTATTTCACCAAGACCAACAACATTCTATCTAACTATCACGCTGGCGAACTACCATATGCCTATGGAAATCTCTGGCGTCATCCGGGGCTTTATGATGAGTCGGACTATGAGCTTTCAGAAATCATGCAGAATTACTGGGTGAACTTTGCCAAGACAGGAAATCCAAATGGAGAGGGGCTACCTGACTGGAAGGCAAAGAGTGCCACACAAAATCAGCTTATTCAATTTGATACAGAAGTAAAAATGGTGGACGACCCTAATGAAGCTTTGTACAAAGTTATAGACAAATACCAAGAGAGCAAAAAATGAACCTAAAATAATCCAAAGGCAGTCTTTGATGGACTGCCTAAATAGGTTATACTTAAATCGGTGGGTTAGTTGGGAGAATTTCAATGACATTATCCGATTTAAACTTTATTTTTAGGGGTTTACCTCTATTTTTAATTATATATTATATTTTTCCTGCTAAGGCAAAGCCCTGGGTTTTGCTTGTGGCGAGCGTTCTTTTCTACGCCCTCAACGACTATTTATTGCTGGGCGTTCTTGTGGTATTTACCATTATCAATTATTTCCTTGGAAAGCAAACTTTAAAAGAGAAAAAGTGGGCATTTGTGCTGGGAATTATTTTAAATGCAGGCTTGCTGATTGGGTTTAAGGTAGGAGGAAGGCTGGACAGATACATCCTTTTGCCATTGGGTCTCAGCTTTTATGTGTTTAAGATGATTTCTTACCAGGCAGATTTGTACAAAAAGAAGATTACAGCTGTGAACTTTGTGAATATGGCTGTTTATTTTTCAATGTTTCCACAGATTATCTCTGGACCAATCAGCAGGTACGATTTTGTCACAGAGAATAAATTTTGGCGCCCTACTGAGGATGGTATTAGTAAAAAGGAACACATCCTTTCTATACTTAGTACCATAGAAGACGGGCTGAAGTATTTTACCATCGGTCTTTTTATGAAGGTGATGGTTGCAGATCATCTTTCGATTCTGTGGGCAGAGCTAAAGACCATCGGTTACGAGAGTATTTCCACTCCTATGGCCTGGATTGGTGCCTACACCTATTCAATGAATCTTTTCTTTGATTTCTGGGGCTATTCACTTATGGCCGCAGGTGTTGGCGTGATGCTTGGATTCCCTTTTATCGAGAATTTTATCCAGCCTTATAGTGCAGTGTCGATTTCCGATTTTTATCGTCGTTGGCACGCCACCCTCGGAAGCTGGTTTAAGGATTATATTTACATTCCCCTTGGTGGAAGCAAAAAGGGTACAGCCAGGACTATTTTCAACCTGTTTGCAGTGTGGGTAGTCACTGGATTATGGCACGGAATGACTATGAATTTCATCATTTGGGCAATGGCGATTTTTATCATTATTGTTATGGAAAAGTTTGTTATCTCAAAGAATGAAAAGGTGTTTAAGGTCATCGGACGTATCAATGTACTTGTGCTTATTCCTTGCACCTGGGTTGTTTTTGCAATTCATTCCACTAGAAAAATTGGCACATATTTTCTTCGTCTGTTTCCATTCGTCGACAATGGAATTGCTGTAAACACAAAGGACGTAGTTTCATTTGTGCCTGCATATTTACCATATTTAATAATGGGTTTGTTTTTTGCACTTCCATTTGTCCAGACCTTCTATCGCAAGCACAAGGACAATGTGGTAGTGACTTTGATTTTATTTGCAATGTTTTGGATTTCTGTTTTCAGCCTGGCTAATTCAGCTGGAAATCCATTTATGTATTTACGTTTTTAGAGGTGTTTAGGTTAGATGAAAAATATCAAAAGCTTTCTTTTATTAATTTTAATATTAGTCAGCGGCCTGGCTCTTTCCATTTGCAGTCTTGTGTACATTCCCACAAAGTATGCGGACTTCACCACAAGCGTTGTTAGGGAGCCAGCGATAGCACCTATGTTTAAGGCGGCAGCTGCCGGCACATATCCTTGGAGCGAGTACGTGGTTCCAGAGGACGAGGAGACAGAAGAGGCCTCTGATGTAGCAGAGGAAGATGAAGCCAGCGAGGCTCAGGAACAGACCCCAGAGGAGCCGGTAATCAAGGCTAAGTCTTTCACACAGGTTGATGACGAATATTTTAATGATGCAGTATTTATTGGAGATTCAAGAGTTCTGGGGCTTTCTATGTATTGCCCAGCCTTGGATGAGCGAGCTACATTTTTTGCCAAGAAGTCCCTTTCCATATATGACATCCGTGACAAGGAATGGGTGGAGACAGAGGATGGCAGAAAGATTTCTGTTTTTGAGGCCCTTCAGGGCGTTACCTTCTCAAAGGTCTATATGATGGTTGGTATCAACGAGCTTGGTCGTGGAACAAACGAGAGCTACGGCGAAGCCTACAAGCAGGTTATGGATAGAATTCTGGAGATTAATCCGAACGCCATTATTTACGTGAATAGTATCATGCATGTTACCAAGGAAAAGAGTGACACGGACCCTATCTTCAATAATGGAAGTATCAACGTGCGAAATATGGCGGTTATTCCTTATGTGGATTGCCAGCATATTTTCTTCCTGAACATTAACGATGCCCTGGACGATGGTGAGGGAAATCTTCGTGCAGAGCTGTCGGGAGATGGAGTTCATCTAAAGGGTTCCTGCTACGAGCCTTGGCATCAGTACCTGCTCTTTAATGCAATAGTGGAGTAGTAAGGCACCCAGGTTATAAGGCTTTTTGAAGCTGATTTAGAGTAGTCAGAAATTTCTGATTTACTGTGCTAAAGTTCGACACTTTAATTTGCCAAAAAACGTTGACTATATTAGGTTCCTTTGATAATATACTTCTTGTCGTTGAGAGACATCAGTCACTAACGCAAATGCGGAAGTGTCGGAACTGGCAGACGAGCAAGACTAAGGATCTTGTGCTCATTGCGAGCGTGCGGGTTCAAGTCCCGCCTTCCGCATTAGAAAGCAATCATCATTCGGTGGTTGCTTTTTTTATACCTATTGGTATGAGAGGATAATGGAATGAAAATTAGAAAAAGTTTATTAATGGTTTGTGCAATCGCTATTGCATGCACATCTATGTCACAGACAGCTGAGGCTAAAAAGAGTGATTACTTTGACGACTTTGATTATTACTGGTATACAGCTGATGATTATTTCGATTATGATAATTACAAGCCAGAGGAAGAGGCTGCAGGAATCAAGAAGTCAGAATTCGACTATGTAGACTATGCCAAGAGATATCCTGATATTCAGGCGGCTTGCGGTGCAAATAAGGAAATGTTATTTAAGCACTATAAGACTTTCGGCGTAGCAGAGGGAAGAAGAGCCCGCGTTACTAAGGAAAGTTATTATAAATATGCAAATTGCGCTCCTTACACTAATAAAGTAAACGCTATCCTAAGAATCTATGATTTAGCAGAAGAGTTGGTGCCAGCAGGTGCTACAGATGAGCAGAAGGTTAGAATTATCCATGATTGGATTATCAATAATACATCCTATGGATTTACAAGCGACGATGCCTGCTATGGTGTAGAAGGACCTATCTTATACGGTGTTTCAGTTTGCCAGGGTTATTCTGAAACCTTCCAGGCTTTTATGGACGTTTTAGGCGTGGAATGTGAAAAGATAGTGGGACAGGCAGACAATGGTTCTAGTTCAGGCGGTCACGCTTGGAACAGAGTTAAACTTAATGGCACTTGGTACAATATCGATGTTTGTTGGGATGACCCAATTTGTAGCGATGGCACTCCAGTGTTACGCTATGATTATTATTTAATTAGTGATCAGCAGATTTCAGTAGATCATTTTGCTTCAATCTATGGAAATTATTTATAAATCCTAGCGATTTTCAAATTAAAAAGGCAATCACCTGATGTTGGTGGTTGCCTTTTTGTTTTCTAAATTTTTACTGAACCTTCAAAATCTGGTTTGGATAAATGAGATTAGGATTTTTAATAGTATCCTTGTTTAACTCATATAAAACAGTCCATTTATCCTTATCGCCATATACCTTAAATGCGATAATACTTAAATTATCGCCGGCAACTACCACGTATGTAGTTACAGGGATAAGGTAGGTATCATAATATGTATCATATAATCCCAGACAAGCGTCTGCGCCAGGATTAGAGGAGAGTGATTTTTCTATTACCGTCTCCCAGGAACCATATTTGTTATAGAAATATTCTGGAGTGCCACCGTTTTCATTTCCGTAGGTCTCGAGATTGCTGTGCTTTACTTTTGCCAGACCTTCAGGATCATCCTTATATGATTCCAGACGAATTTCATTTCTTCGTGTGCTAACAGCTCTTGCAATTTCTTCGGTACTTTTTCCCGCACCCTTCATTTCAGAAATCATAGTGTACAATTCCTGAATGCTA
>JAEEGL017281187.1_pt1 | contig 16131 bp, 15 predicted proteins | sample 9134231 | NCBI WGS metagenome assembly JAEEGL01 (sample SAMN16246548, study PRJNA631951) | gut metagenome | biome: gut microbiome; feature: rumen; material: fiber-attached | host: Bos | place: Iran: Karaj | collected 2018-10
AATTTATACGCAATTACGCAATTCGTGGTAACGGACATCACGGGTTGCCGCACATTGAACGGACGAGACCCTCGCGATGATGTTGATTTGTGACTTTTTGTTTGCCGGACCGCACCCCGCAGTTCCCCGTATACTGGGGAAGGCTTGGCTCGCACGCCAATTTACCGCGTGGGAATAAGGCTAAAGAGGAGCGTCCTTAAGGGAATGGAATATAGCAAAGGTTTTCTATGAAAATACTAGTTACAGGTGCAAACGGTTATTTGGGACAAGGCATCGTAAAAGCCATACTTGATCATGGTCATTCGGTGATTGCCGCAGATTTCAAGACGCAAAATGTTGATGACCGTGCGAAGAAGGTTGAGTGCAATCTTTTTGATGAAGAGTCTCCTTATGAGCTATTCGATGAACCTGATGCTCTTTTGCATTTGGCGTGGCGCGATGGTTTCGTCCACAATTCCAATGCACATGTTGATGACCTTCCGAAGCATTACAATTTCATCAAGAAAATGGTGGAATCTGGAGTGAAGAAGATTGCCGTGATGGGCTCTATGCACGAAATAGGATTCTTCGAAGGCAGCATCAACGAAAATACTCCGTGCAATCCGATGAGCCTGTATGGTATTGCCAAAAATGCCTTGCGTAGCATTACCCAGTTGCTTGCTTCGCAACATTCGATTCCCTTTCAATGGTTAAGGGGCTACTATATCGTTGGCAATTCTCAGTTTGGCTGCTCAATTTTCTCGAAGATAACTGCGGCTGAGAAAGAGGGCAAAACGGAATTCCCATTCACAATGGGACAAAACCAGTGGGATTTTGTCGATTACGAAGAATTTTGTAAACAGGTGGCCGCTGCCGTCAGCCAAAACGAAATCAACGGAATCATAAATATTTGCTCCGGTCATCCGGAAAAACTTGCAGACCGTGTCGAGCGTTTCATCAAAGAAAATAATTATTCCATAAAACTCAAGTATGGCGCATTCCCGGATAGGCCTTACGATTCTAAGGCTGTCTGGGGAAATGACGAGAAAATCCAGAAAATCTTGCTTCAATCCAAATAGGACTTGCAATGAAAATTCTGCTGATTACGCCAAATTTTTTCGATTATCCCAAGCAAATATGTGGGGAAATTCGAGATATGGGGCATGAGGTTGATTGGTATGATGATAGACCCTCGACCAATTGCTTTGTAAAGGCGGCTATTAGAATAAAAAAAGATTTTGTACACGTTATCATTGCTCGGTACTTTAGAAAAATTTTCAAGTCTATCAAGCAAAAAAAGTACGACGTTGTGCTTCTTATTTCAGGGCAGTCTCTTTCTTTTTCGGAAGGGATGATAAAGAAAATCAAGCAGTCCCAGCCCCAGGCGAAATTTGTCTTGTATCAGTGGGATTCTGTCGCAAACTTTGGTTATATCGTTTCGTTGCAAAAGTATTTTGATCGATGCTATTCCTTTGATCGATTGGATGTGGCGAACAATCCCAAATTAAAATTCCTGCCGTTGTTTTTTACGAAGAGATACGAAACAATTGGAAATAACGATATCTCAAGTTATAAGTACGATTTTATGTTTGTTGGAACGGCGCATCCCAAGAAGTATAAATACATCAAGAAGATGAGCGCCGACTTGAAATCCGTATTCAAAAATCAGTTCATATATTTCTTTTTCCCTTCAAGGATTGTCTTCCTTTACAGAAAATGGAAGAATAGTGAATTCAAAAAAGCCAAGTATTCTGAGTTTAATTTTAAGCCCATAAATGGCCCTCAGATGACCGAATTATTAACGCAATCGAATTGCGTCCTTGATTCCGCTCAGGCGGGACAAAACGGTTTGACAATTCGCGTTTTCGAAGCTTTGGGGGCGAAACGAAAAATCATTACGACTAATGCAGATGTCGTTAATTACGATTTTTACCGTGCAGAAAACATTTACGTATATGACGGAAAATTTGACTTTGAATCTCCTTTCTTTACGAAGCCTTATTCTGAATTGCCGAAAGACGTTTATGAGAAGTATTCATTAAGGAATTGGTTGATGAAATTGTTAGGGTAGTGCTGCTTATGATTTCTGTATGTATGGCCACATATAATGGCGAAAAGTATGTTGTTGATCAATTGAAATCTATTTTGTCTCAGATAGGCAAAGACGATGAGGTTATCGTGTCCGATGATGGTTCAAGAGATCAAACAATAGAGTTAATAAATTCGTTAAATGATGAACGCATTAAAGTGCTTGTAAATCAAGGTCCCCACGGTTTTACCCACAATTTTGAAAATGCTTTGCGCCGTGCTTCTGGTGAATATATTTTCCTTTCTGACCAAGATGATGTGTGGGCTCAAGACAAAGTTTCGGAAACACTGAAAACGCTGAGTCGAGTGGATTTTACAATATCCGATTGCACTACTGTTGATGCGGAGATGAATGAACTTCAAAAATCTAGAGTAGATTTTTTTGATTTAAAATTGGGCTTTTGGCGACATTTGGTTAAATCGCGCTTTTTGGGATGCTGCATGGCGTTTAGGCGAAATGTATTAATGGCATCTCTGCCCTTCCCCAAAAATGATTTTCTTGTGGAACACGATATTTGGCTGGCCGCAGTTGCTTTTTGCTACTTTAAATCTGAAATAATTCGCAAGCCTCTTATTTATTACCGTCGGCATGGAAAGAATGTCTCTGAAGGTGGCTTTGGTAAAGGATATTCATTCTTTGTGAAAGTCCAGAAAAGAGTGTATCGGTTGTGGCAATTAGCCAAAATAAGAAGTCGTGTGGTAAAAATTAAGAAGGGTGAACGTTGAATGATATTGTAGCAGGGATTGTTTTATACAATCCCGACATAGAACGCCTCCAGGAGAACTTGTTGCATATTGCAAGACAAGTTTCAAAGGTTATTTGTGTTGATAACGGTTCAAAGAACGTAGATGCAGTCAATAATGTCTTGAAGAACTATGAGAATGTTGAAATAATCTACTTCTCTCAAAATAAAGGTATTGCCTGTGCTTTGAACGAAATCGTTCGTTATGCGGAAAAAAATGGCTTTTCATGGGTCTTGACGTTAGACCAGGATTCTGTTTGTGACGACTCAATCGTGCAACATTATCGAAACTATATAGAAAGAAATGATACGAAACGAATAGGTTGTATCACTTGCTTCATTAAAGATCGAAATTTTGATGACGAGTCAAACAAATATCAAGAACAAGATATCTTGTATTGTATTACCTCTGGCTCGTTGATGAATACTTCTGCAATGAGAGAGGTTGGCTATTTTGACGAAAAGATGTTCATAGATAAGGTCGATGTTGATATATGCATTAACTTGAGAAACCACGGTTATAGAATCGTTCAAATTGGATATGTGGGATTGTTGCACGAAATTGGTCATGCAAAACAGATAAACTTAGGGTTTAGAAGATGGGAATTGTACAATCATTCCTCTTTTAGACGCTATTACATGTGTCGTAATGCCAGTTACCTGTTGTTAAAGTATCGATCTTCTTACGTGCTGTCTTTTTTTTTGAAAGAACTTTTTCAAACAATTTTGGTGTTCGTGTTTGAAAAAGAAAAATTACTTAAGTTGAAGCTTTCTGTCGTCGGATTCATTAAAGGTTTTTTGATACGATAATATGCTGTATATTCCGTCAATATTCTTTTTTGTTATGGGTTTTATACAAAAGCGCCAAATTTTATTGACGATCTGCTTCGGATTGTTCCTTTGGAGCCTTTATGCTTTTAGTTCTGGAAATGCCGATTTTGTTATTCATCAGAGAAGATTTTATAACTATCAGGATTTGGCTTCACAAACCGAGTTGATTTATTCGTTTTTGATGAAAGTATTTAATTCTATTAGGCTGGATTACAGGGCTTTCTTAGTTTGTGATAGTTTGTTTGTTTGTTGGTCTTATTGTTATTTTATAAAGAAAAATACAAATTACATTAATCTTGTTTTGGCTTTGTATTTGATTTATCCGTTTTGTATGGATGTAACCATGGTTCGTTATACGCTTGCATTTGCTGTGGTTCTTTATGGGTTAGACTGTTTGTGGAAAGATTTTAGAGTGAAAAAATATCTTATATGTGTGTTTTTGGGGTTTCTAATTCATTCTTCAATGATTTTGACATTGTTATTTTTATTGCCTCGTTTTTTTAAAGAGGCTGTTTTAAAAAAGATTGTGTTACTTGGCGTGTTGGGCTTGTTCGCTGGAGGATCCTTGGTAAAAGTATTTCTAAATATTGTTGCAAAGGTGTCTTTTTTTAACTTGGGGGAAAAGTCATCCATTGTATTAGCATCATCCTTAATGAGATATGATGCCGATGCCTATTTTCGTTATGGAATGAAAATTTTTCTTGCTTTCTTAATAATGTGGTTTATTTTTCGACAAATAAACAAGTTTTTGAAAACGATTCAGAACGTCCTGCAGGATTCCGATAGGGTTAAGTTTGCAATGATTTCTTTTGCGTCAAAATTAAACCTAATTACGTTGTTAATCGTGCCTTTGGTGATGTTTTCTGCAGATATTTTCCGGTTGCAATTGAGCCTTTCTGTTGTTTTTTATGTGGCTGTAGCGAATTATTTTGAATTGAAAAAGAAGTATCGACCATACAAAAATAGTTTTTTTGTTCAGGTAGGAATTGTTGTTTATGCCTTTTTTAATCTCTATATGTGGGTTTTGGGCGGACCGAATATTAATTCTGTTTGGAAACCTCTTTTCTTTAATAATGTGCTTTGGGGGTAATTTTGATGGGAGAAAAAAGAGAAATTTGTTCGTTGACAAATGCCCTTGATGTTGTCAATATAGAGTGTGCAGAATTGTTGCAGAGCCGTGAATATTTATTAGGGAAACGACTAATTGCATTCTGGAAGGCGATTAAAACTGCAGATTTCAAAGAAGTTGTTAAAATACTAAAGAAAAAATTTGCTCGGGCGAAAATAAATGAAAAACATTTTTTTAACAAAAAGAATGGTGCCCCGCAATTTGATTTGGCTGATATATCTATGTTTGTTGGCCAAAAATTTGCGGTATATACTTGTATTACGGGTGATTACGATCCATTAAAAGAACCTGTCATAAAATATCCAAATGTCGACTTTTTTGTATATAGTGAAAAACAACGAGAATCTGAAAATTGGACATATAGGCCGATTCCCCAAAATGTTATGCGAATGGGTAATGTTATGGCGAATCGATACGTAAAATTTCATCCCAAAGAATTGTTCCCGAATTACGATTATGCGATATATATCGATGGAAATGTTAAGGTGGTTGCTGATGTTCGTCGATTGGCAAAAAGTACTCAGGTTTTGAGTGGAATCGCGATGTTTAATCATTGCTTAAGGGATTGTCTTTACGAAGAGGCAGAAGCGTGCTCGCATTATGGTAAAGGGAACAGACGATATATTGCTGAACAAGTAAAAAAATACAGGTCGCAAAAGTTCCCGCCTCATTTTGGATTAAAGGAAGCGACGGTTATTTTTTCTGATTTAAACAATGCCAATTCTTCTAAATTTTTTAAAAAATGGTGGAACGAACTATGTGAATCAAAAAGTATGAGGGACCAACTTGCGTTTCCATATTCGGTATGGTCTGAAGGATTTGATATGTCTTCTATTGGGTCTTTAGGTGAAAATGTTTATTTAAATCGTTTTTTTAGAGTTTATTCTCATTGAGGTGTATGTGAATCTGAGAGAATATATAAAACGACTTGTTCCCGACGCATTATATTTAAAATATTGTTATAAAAAGTTGATGGGGATTTCCCTCAACTTACGCAATCCAAAAACATTCGATGAAAAGTTACAATGGCTGAAGCTCTACAATAGAGATCCTCTGTACACGACACTTGTCGATAAGTATGCGGTCAAGAAATGGGTGGCGGGCAAAATCGGAGAACAATACGTGATTCCGACACTTGGTGTATGGGACAAGTTTGATGACATTGATTTTGATAAGTTGCCGAATCAATTTGTGTTGAAGTGTACCCATGATTCGGGGGGGCTTATTATAGTTCGAAACAAATCTGAATTTGATATTTTGTCTGCTCGAAAAAAAATTACCAAATGCTTGAAATGTAATTTTTACTGGCAAAGTCGTGAGTGGCCTTATAAAAATGTATCTCCACGAATTATTGCAGAACCCTATATGGAGGATACAACATACAGGGAATTACGAGATTACAAATTTTATACGTTTAAGGGAAAACCCAGGTTTTTATTAATAGCAAAAGGACGTCAATGCAATCAAAAAACATTTGATTATTTTGATATGGATTTTAATCATATTGATTTGCAAGATGAAGGCGTCCCCAATTCGCTAAAGGCTCCAGAAAAGCCTGTTTGCTTTGAAAATATGAAAAACTTGTCGAAAATTCTTTCGGAAGGCGTTCCTCACGTCAGAGTTGATTTCTATGAAATAAACGGAAAAGTTTATTTCGGTGAAATGACTTTTTTTGATGCCGGAGGGTTTATGAAAGCAACACCAATTTCATGGGAAAAAGAATGGGGTGATTTGATAGAGTTGCCGTCAAAGAGGATTTATGGCTAAAGTATCGATTGTCGTGCCGGTCTACAATGCGGAACTATACCTTGATCAATGTATCCAAAGTTTAGCGAATCAAACTATTTCTGATATAGAAATCATTCTTGTAAATGATGGCTCAAAAGACAGGAGTAAAGAAATTATTGACTCTTGGAAAAAGAAAGATTTACGCATCATTAATATCAACCAAGAAAATCAAGGGGTCACGGGAGCACGGAAAAATGGTGTGAAAGCTGCAAATGGAGAATGGGTAACGTTTGTTGATGCCGATGACGAATTGCCTCTAAATGCTATGGAATTGATGTTGAACGAATGTCAGGATTACGATATTGTTATTGGTCATATTCTTATGGATCTCAATGGGGAGTTTTTTTCTCGATATAGTATGGAATTGTCTCAGAAGGCGTATATGCATGATTTGCTTGTTAAAGAATCTATACATTGGGGGCCCGTTGCAAAAATATTTCGTAGGTGCTTGTTAGACGAATTCGTTTTTGACATTTCTCGAAAAGTTACAAATGGTGAGGATTTTGTTTTTAACGTTAGAGTTGCAACAAAAGTAAATAAAATAAAAATAATTGATGATGATGTGTATCATTATATTTATAGACCGGGCTCTGCTGCGTCAAATAATCCTTTTAAGTCTATTCGATATTGTTTGTTGTTTGAAAAGGAAGTTTGGAGGTCTTTTAGAAACGTTCGTATGAAATATCTATTGGACTATTGCATTAGAACATTAAAAACGATATACCGTAGATGCAAAATAATTGCAAAAGGGTAGATGGAAATACTTCTCAATCTTTTTTTAATATATTATTCATCAAATAAACGTTAATAGAGAATCAATAAAATTCTGTTAATTCTGATTTATGCAAAAAAAATGAAAGACTTTGTGAAAAAAATTATCCAAATTTTCTTTTCGTTTATCCCATTTAGACGAAACTATATCGTTTTTGAATCGTTTCCCGAATTTAGCGGATCTCCTTGGATGATATATCAAGAAATGCTCAAACGTGGGGTTGACAGGAAATATAAATTGATTTGGGTGACTGATTCTACGGCGGTTATTCCTTCGTGTCTTAAGACTTATTCAATATGGGAAAAAAGAACATTAATCGGTAAAATTTTACGAAGGATGTTTTTATATCGTGCAAGGCTAATTGTTGAAAACAATAGATTTATTCCCAAATTATCACCCAAGACATTCCGTCTTCATGCTCAACATGGTGCGCCATTAAAAAATGCATCGGCGTACAATGGTCAAATTGGTGAACTAGATGCTATTTTAACATTGTCGGAAAATACAATGTTGCAGGAACAAAGTATTTTTCCTCTGACGAAGGAAAAGTATGTAATTCTTGGTTATCCGTCGAATGATTGTCTTTGGGATGATGTCGACTTGTATGAAATCGGATTTATTCAAGAATTGTCAAAATCATCTCAAAAGTATTCTAAAATCATAGGATGGCTTCCTACATTTAGACAACACAAAAAGAGTGGAGCAAGTTCTGATTATGTATTTCCTTTTGGTGTCCCGCTATTGAAATCTCACGATGATTTTTTACAATTGAACGAAATGTTAAAAGAAAAAAATATTCTCCTTGCGGTTCAAATGCATCATGCTCAAGCGAAAAATTTTCCAGTCCAATATTTTTCAAATATTGTAATGATTCCTCCGGAATCAAAAACAAAATACAATGTTTCAACTGCAAATTTAATGCATAATTTTGACGCCATGATTACAGATTATTCTGCTGCATATCATGAATATTTGTTATTAGATAGACCGATTGCTTTGAGTATTGACGATTATGAAGAGTACGCGAAAAACCCTGGTTTTAGTATTGATTATTTTGATTGGATAAAAGGGGTATATTTGAAAAATGTTACAGATCTAATGAAATTTATTGATGATGTTGCAAATGGAATTGATTCTGCGAAAAAAGAACGTGAGTCTGCAATGCATCGGATTCATAAGTATACAGACAACCATTCAACGCAAAGAGTCGTTGATTTTCTTATAGAAAAGGCGAATTTGTAAGCCATGATTCTTCCGTTATTTTTGACAATTACTTTATTGTTCTTTGCTGTAAAGCCTTCTAAAGATGTGTTGCTGCAATCGTATTGTTCCGTTTCACAAACTCAAACAATTAAAGGTTTCTTTGTTGTAATAGTGTTCTTCTCTCATTTTTGCTCATATGTAAGTTTGGATATATGGTATGATTCCGTTATGCCGAGATGTTGTGGTTGGCTTGGCCAATTGATGGTGGCTCCTTTCTTATTTTATTCTGGGTATGGAATTTTTGAATCGGTAAAGAAGAAAGGAATAAATTATGTCAGACAGTTACCCAAGAAAAGGATTCTGAAGGTCCTGTTGCACTTTGACTTGGCTGTTCTTTTGTTCCTTGTGTTCGACATCCTGATTAAACAACCCGTAACGTTGTATAAGTTTGCTTTATCTCTTATTGCATGGGAATCGATCGGAAATAGCACCTGGTTTATCTTCGCAATTCTCTGTGCGTATGTATTTGCCTTTATTGGGTTAAGTTTGAGCAATGGTAATTTGAAGTATTCTCTTGTCATTGTTACGGTTTTATCGCTTTTGTATATAGTGGCAATGTTCCGTTTTAAGCCTGGATATTGGTATGATACTATTTTGGCATTTCCTTTGGGTTGCCTGCTTTCTGTACTCAAGGAAAATTTCGGCATCTTTATTGGTAAGAAATTTGTAGCATTGGGGGGGGGATTGCTTAGTATTATTGTATTATTCGTTGCAAAAACTGGTATTATTCCAAGTAATTTTATCAATAGTCAATTGGCTCTTGTTTCGTTTTGTAGTGTCATAATTTTCCTTTCTATTCACATTCGACTTGAAAGTAAAATTCTTTCATGGTTTGGGTCATTGGTCTTTGAAATTTACATATTGCAAAGACTCCCGATGAATTTCGGAAAATATATGCATTGGAATGAGCAAAATATATATTTGTATTTCGTTTTTTGTTTTCTTGTGACTTTGTTGCTTGCTGTTGGCTTTAAAAAAATGACAAAACGAATAGATGCGTTTGTGTTTAAAGGATAATATTTAATAATGTCTTCTATAGTTTCCAACAACAAACGCATAGCGAAAAACACGATGTTCCTGTACATCCGTATGGGAATTTCGATGCTTGTCGGGCTTTATACGTCTCGAATTGTTCTTCAGGCGCTTGGTGTTGAAGACTATGGCATCTATAATGTTGTTGGCTCTTTTATAGTTGCGTTTACCTTTATCAGTGGACCACTTGGAACGGCGACACAGCGCTTTCTAAATTTTGAATTAGGAAAAGGTGAAAGCGGAAGGCTTAATAAGGTTTTCAATTTGAGCCTTTTCACATATGTTGTTTTGGCTGCAACTCTTTTCTTGGTGATTGAAGTTGCTGGAGTATGGTTCTTGAATAATAAAATGCAATTGCCGGCAGATAGAATGAATTCGGCTGTTTTTGCTTTTCATATTTCAATTTTAACATTACTATTAAACTTAATTAGGACTCCTTTTGAATCGTTGATTATTGCTTATGAGAAAATGTCGTTTTATGCATATATAAGCATTGCCGATGTATTTTTGAAACTGTTGAATGCTTTTATGCTGCTTTATGTGGCCATAGACAAGTTAAAGCTTTATTCTGTAAATATATTGGCAATTACTCTGACTGTCGGATGTGTAACTGCATTTTATTGTTTGCATAATTTCAAAAAAATTCGAATTGAGAATCCGTGTAAAAATTGGGATTTTCCGTTGTTTAAGGAATTAATGAGCTTTTCGGGATGGAGCCTATTTGGGTCGGTTGCTTCAATGACGGCGAACCAAGGGCTTAATATTCTTTTGAATCTTTTCTTCGGCGTTGTTGTAAATGCCGCAATGGGGGTTGCATCTCAGGTAAACACAGCTGTTGTTCAATTTGTAAATAATTTCCAGGTTGCATTTCGCCCGCAATTGGTCAAGTACTATGCTCAAGGGAATGTCGATGCTTTGAGATCGCTGATTATCAACACTTCTAAATATTCGTATCTACTCCTGTTCGCTTTAGTCTGCCCAGTCTGCTTTAATATTGATTTGTTATTAAAAATATGGCTAAAAAATCCTCCAGAATATGCGGCGGGATTTTGCATTATGATGCTGATATACGCTCTTTTAGAAACGCTCTCTGCTCCTATGTGGATGACCGTTCAAGCGACAGGTAAAATCAAAAGATACCAAATAGTTATAAGCAGTGTTATTTTTCTCAACATCATTATTTCCTATTTATTCTTAAAGGCCGGTTTTGGCCCTGTAACTGTTTTGATTATTAAATGCTGCTTGGATGTTGTTTATCTAATCGTTCGTTTGATTTTCATGAAAGTGAAAATACAGTTTCCTATAAAAGTTTTTTTTGTAAAAACGTTGTTGCCGATTTTCATTGTCACGGCACTTTCTGTGTCAGTAGTATATGTTGCTTCATGCGAGAGTGAAAATGAATATATCCGACTCTTTGTGACAACATTCCTTTTTATTTCTATTTATCTTTTGTTGTTGTATGCGATTGTTCTTACTAAAGATGAAAAACGAAAATGTGTTGAGTTTCTAAAATCAAAAAGGGTGACTTGATGACGAAGAAAGTAATAGCTTTAATTGGTCTTTGGAATTCTCCAAATTATGGAGATCCTGTATTGGCATTTTGTACGAAGAAATTATTTCAAGATGCTTTCTGTTATCATGATTTCACGGAATATAAGGAAATCTCATTGTGTCCTGATCTTCAGATTCCGTTAAGAAAACGCTTTTGGAGTGCTATACTTTATCGAATATCCATATTGGTTGGGAAAAAAGAAATTGTTGGAAAAAAGATATATGCAAAAAGATTGCTTAATTATTATACAGAACAACTGACAGATGTTGATACTGTTGTTTTTGTTGGCGGTGGCGTGATAAAATATAGACGAATAGAGTCATATGATTGCGCGATTGAATCAATAATGAAAATCACTTGTTTGAAGAAAATTCCTGTTGCGATGTCTTCTGTTGGTGTTGAGGGATTTGATTTAAATAATATGGGATGTTTGAGTTTAAAAACAAGTTTAAGACGGCCGTCTTTAAAATATATCTCAACAAGAGATGATTTATCGACTTTAATAAATGGCTATTTCGATGGAGATCCTTCCGTTCCTTGTGAATTAGTTGCTGATCCTGCGGTATGGTCTTCGGAGTGTTTTAATGTTCAAAGAGATGGTTCTAGTGTTACAATTGGCATTGGAATTGCGAGAGGTGAAATTTTTAGTGATTATGATAAAAATTTTTCGTCGGACAGTTTGCTTAAATTTTATATCAATTTGATTGGACTTTTTTTGAATAAAGGATTTAAGATAGAGTTATTTACAAATGGCTTAGAAGCTGATAAAGAGTTTGTGGGACGAATAATGGCTTATTTGTCTAATGCTAATATAACTCAAAGAAATCCGACCTCTGCAAGAGACCTTGTTCAAATAATTGCGTCGTATAAAGCAATTGTTGCGACAAGGATGCATGCTGGAATAATTGCTTATAGTTTGAATGTCCCTGCTATTGGTTTAGCGTGGAATGATAAAATAAAGTTTTTTTGGACTCGTGCCGGACACCCGGAAAATTGTATTGGTGTTGAGAATATGACCCCAGAAAATGTTGTTGAAGCATTAGAAAATACAATGAAAAAAGGATATAATCAAGAGCATAAACAAAAATATCGTCAGACGATAAAAGATGGAATGACGAAGATTGCTTCTATTTTAGTATAATTAAAATTGTTTCTATTAAATCGGGATGATATTATGAATCACAACATCGCAGTAATTTTTGCTGGTGGCTCTGGCAAACGAATGAATACGGTTTCTCGCCCCAAGCAGTTTTTGGAACTCAATGGGAAACCGGTCATCATCTACACGTTGGAGCTTTTTGATAACCATCCTGAGATAGACGCAATTTGCGTAGTGTGTATCGAATCGTGGATTCCGTTCCTCAAGAAACAGTTGAAAAAATTTGAGATAACCAAGGTTGTTGAAATTGTCCCGGGGGGCGAGACCGGTCAAGATAGCATCTATAACGGCTTGTGCGCTGCGGAGCGCTGGGCCAATTCTAATGGCGGAAAAGCGAATGTGCTGATTCACGATGGCGTTCGTCCGTTGATTACAGAAAAGACCATAACGGACAATATTACAACATGTACCGAAAAGGGAAATTGCATCACGTGTGTTCCAGCGACGGAAACATTTATTGTCCGTCAGCAAGACGATTCCTTTGAAATTCCGTCTCGTGAGAATTCTCTTATTGCAAGGGCTCCGCAGACTTTTCGTTTGAACGATATTCTTGAGGTTCATCGTAAGGCGATAGAGAATGGCGAACATAACCATATCGACTCCTGCACGCTGATGAGTCGTTACGGCTATAAGATGAATACGATTATCGGTCCCATGGAAAATATCAAGATTACTACCCCGACTGATTTCTTTATCTTTAGGGCGATGGTTCAAGTTCATGAAAATCAGCAGATATTTGGGTTTTAGGCATGAATACGGTCTTGGAAAGAGATGTTAATGAATTTGCTAAGTCGTTTGCATTGTTAAATGATTTGGCGCATGCGTCCATAATTGTTACTGGGGCGACAGGACTTATCGGCTCTTCGTTAATTTATTGCTTGACAGCGTTGCGGAAAGGCGTAAAAATTATTGCACCAGTTCGTAACTTAGTCAAGGCAAAAGAGAAATTCTCCTCAGAGCAGTTGAAGAATATTCGGTTGATTGAATGTGATTTGGTCAAGTTCGATTATGACTCTTTGGGGTATGTTGATTATATCGTTCATTGCGCTGCCCCGACAGCTAGTAAATTCTTTGTCGACCACCCTGTAGAAACATTCTCCATCATTTATGAAGGGACGAAGGTTCTTTTGGATTACGCCACGCGGTGCAAAGTGAAGGGCTTTGTCTATTTGTCTTCGCTAGAAGTCTATGGTGAAATTAAAGATGACTCCAAGGTGGTTGATGAACGCATGCAAGGGTACCTCGATCCGCTTTCGGTGCGTAGTAGTTATCCGATGGCAAAGAGGGCCGTCGAGAACTTCTGTTGCCTCTATGCCGCTCAATATGGAGTCCCTGTCAAGATTGCTCGACTGACTCAAACGACTGGTGCAGGTATTGCGAAGGACGATAACCGCGTAATCGCCCAATTTGCTCGCCTTGCTGCTAATGGCCAGGATATTGTCCTTCATACATCGGGTGAGTCCGCACGACCATATTGCTATACGATGGATAGTGTTTCCGCTATTTTGTATATCTTGTTGTACGGAAAACCAGGCGAGGCTTATAATGTCGCGAATGAAACTACCTACATTTCTGCTCGCGGCATGGCGGAATACTTACAGAAAAATTTCAATCCGTCAATCAATGTAAAAATTGAAATTAACGAGAATATGGGGTATGCGCCAGCTTCAAAACTGCGCCTTTCCTCTGCAAAATTGCGCAGCCTAGGATGGGAACCCCGATACGGATTGAAGGAGATATTTGAAAGGTTAATTGAGTATTTGAAATTGTAAATAAGGTTGTTCTGATATGTGCGGAATAGTTGGTTACATCGGCTCCAAGCCAGTTCTTCCCATTTTGTTGGATGGTCTGAAGAAACTTGAATACCGTGGTTACGATAGCGCGGGTGTCTCGTTTGTGTCGGGCGGATCTTTGCAGACGGTTAAGGCTGCCGGAAAAATTGTCGCCCTTGAGGAAAAATTGAAGGGCGTTGCAGATGGGCTGAGTTCATTGGGTGTTGGACATACTCGCTGGGCAACTCATGGTGCGCCTACCGAGAACAATGCTCACCCTCATGTTAGCGCTGATGGCAAGATTGCAGTGGTTCACAATGGAATTATCGAAAACTACGCTTCTCTAAAGGCCAGATTACAGCAGAATGGAGTCGAGTTTAAGTCCGATACCGATACGGAAGTCGTTGCTCATTTGATATCGCACTTTTATCAGGGAGACTTGAAATCTGCCGTTATTCAGGCGATAGGTAAGCTTGAAGGCGCTTTCGGTTTCGGGATTATTTGTAAGGATGAACCTGATGTTTTGATTGGTGCGCGTCGAGGTTCTCCTCTTGTATTCGGTGTTGGCGATAATGGTGAATATTATCTGGCTAGCGATGTCGCAGCAATTGTGAACCATACTCACAAGGTTGTTTATCTTGATGATAACGATATTGTCGTTGCGCATCGTGATGGTTATGAGATTTTGAACCTTGAAAGCCAGACTGTCCAGCGTGATGTGCAGAAGATTGACTTTGACGAGGATGCTGTTGCGAAGTGCGGTTTTGACCACTACATGCTTAAGGAAATTTTTGAGCAACCTGAAGCCTTGCGCAATACAATGCGTGGTCGCTTGAATATTGCTGATGGTAACGCTAAATTGGCTGGTCTCGAGGCGAATATCCGTGAACTTCGTGATATCAACCGTATCATTATTACCGCCTGCGGAACCAGCTACTATGCGGGAATGGTTGGCGAGTATATGATCGAGGACTTGGCTGGCGTTCCCGTAGAAGTTGAATACGCTTCCGAGTTCCGCTATCGTAATCCGATTATCAAGCCGGGAACGCTAGTTCTTGCAATCTCGCAATCTGGTGAAACTGCGGACACTTTGGCTGCAATGAAGGAGGCTCACCAAAAGGGCGCTACGGTTCTTGGTATTTGTAATGGTGTTGGTTCATCCATTGCTCGCAATTCTGATGGTGGCGTGTATTTGCATGCCGGTCCTGAAATTGGTGTGGCAAGCACAAAGGCTTTCTCTGGTCAGGTTCTTGTATTGGCGATGATTGCATTGTTGCTAGGTCGCCAGCGTCGTGTTTCTTTTGAGCATGGCATGGAAATCGCAAATGCGATAACGAAAATACCTGAACTTGTTGAAGAAACGTTGAAATTGAATGGTGCTATTCGCTCTATTGCCAAAAAATACAAGGATGCGAAGAATTTCCTTTATCTCGGCCGCCACTACAACTATCCTGTTGCGATGGAAGGTGCTCTGAAACTTAAGGAAATCAGTTATATTCATGCAGAAGGCTATCCGGCGGCTGAAATGAAGCATGGCCCGATTGCGCTTATTGATGAGAATATGCCTGTGGTAGTGATTGCCCCGAAGGATGCTTTGTTTGATAAGATTATCTCGAATATTCGTGAAATCAAGGCGCGTGGCGGTAAGGTGATTGCTGTAACAACACAGGATTGCTCGCCGCTTGATGAATTCGCAGACGATTTAATCTGTGTGCCAACAACATTACCGATGCTTATGCCGATTTTGACATGTGTTCCGTTGCAGTTGCTTGCTTACCATATTGCAACTATTCGCGGGAATAACGTTGACCAGCCTAGAAACTTGGCTAAAAGTGTGACGGTGGAGTAGCAACTATGCAGATTACTAACGCTTCTCAACTTATTGGTGTTTTCCCCGCGTTGTTCACCCCGCTCAAGAACGACGACCCCAAGAACCTTCGCAACTCCATCGACTACAAGAAGATGGGGGCTATGATCGACGACGTGATCGCGGGCGGCGCAAGTGGCGTGCTCCCTGCCGTAA
>JAEEGL013736669.1_pt1 | contig 16130 bp, 24 predicted proteins | sample 9134231 | NCBI WGS metagenome assembly JAEEGL01 (sample SAMN16246548, study PRJNA631951) | gut metagenome | biome: gut microbiome; feature: rumen; material: fiber-attached | host: Bos | place: Iran: Karaj | collected 2018-10
AAGAGATATAATGTTCTACCTATAATGGTCTAACTCTATTATATTATACATTTATTTAAAAGTCTAGTGCAAACATTCTTAACTTTTTGATTCTCAAATCTGAGCAATCCTTGCTTATAGAACCTGAGACATAACCTAAGATAGTAATTCTCTCTAGCATTTAAGAATATCGTATTCTCAGTATGGTCTGAAAAGTCACAGGCAAACTTATGCACCGTATTCGGGTCATATTTCTCTGACATATAAAGGTAACCATTAGCAGACCACCAAATGCCAACATTCATGCCATTAATAATGAGTAAACCATAGAACTTAGAATTAGCAGGTCTCTTCTCGATAAAATGAGGATTATCTTTTAACATCTGATTATCAATCGCATAACGTGCATAACTTGTCCCTTCAATGAGCCTACCAAACTTACTCGCCTTCTTAACTTTCCGATACTCTTCATTCCTAGCGTAATTAACCACTATCTGACCATCCTTAAACGTCTTAAACTCACTATTATAAGGCAGCTCTAAATCAAAGTAAGCAAAATAAGGATTAGTAATTGAAAGAGCGTTACCTAAAAATATCACCTGAATATCTCTTAACCTTCCAACGGTCTCTATCAAATCGAGCACCATCGTCACCTCATTCTTGAGATACTTATAAAGCCCTGTATCATCAATCAGAAACTCATCGAAAATAATCGTCTTAACCTTCGGAAACGCAGTAGATTTCAAAATATTAGCAGTAGAAAGTGGCAACGCAAAACCACAAACCTCACCATCGCAGGTGAACTTAGTCAGCATCTTACTCTTCTCAACACCTAAATCTAAATCATCAAAGAAACCATTATCCTGAATATCGCTCCAGAACGTAGTCAGAGCCGAATCCAGCTCCGTCTTATACCTTCTTACATAAATAAACTGCTCACCAGTCCTTAGAAACTTCTTCAGCATCGCAACCTTAGAGCCAAAAGTCTTTCCAAGACCTCGCTCTGTAATCACAAATGCTAGTAAAAAATTATAACTGAATAACTTGTCAAAATTATAATAGAAAGAACTCATAAATTCCTTAAAAGTAGTGGACGGAGCATTTAGTATAGATAAGCACTGAACTCCAATCAGATAAAGTTGACAGTAGCTTCTTCAGCTAGGAAAACCTGTCACACTTTTACTTAAATTTAATACTAAAGTCCATCCACTGGTAATACTTATGAACAACCTTGTTAAAGGAATCCACAATTTTATTATACCATAAAAAATCTAAATAAAAAGACTTGTCTGCTTCAAATTTTTTCTATACAATTAAATTAGCACCTAATAAAGGAGATAAGAAATGTAAGCTCTCATAATTTTCACAACTACAATTAACTAACAAGGAGAATCACAATGAGAAAATCTGCAAGCAAACCGTATATTGAAACCACCACTTGGAACAAAAACCTAGAAGTTGGTGCAACTCTAGAAGGTGTTTATGTTTCCAAAGAAACCTTCGATGGTAAATTTGGTGAATCAACCAAATATATCATCAAATCAGGTGACACGCTCTATGGTGTCTTTTCATCAGCATCACTAGACCGTCAGTTCAAGAACATCCCTGAAGGTTCTTACGTGTGGCTTGAATATAATGGTGAAACCACATCTAAAAATGGTCGTCCAGTCAAGCAGTATAACATTGACTACGATGATGAATATGTAGCTTAAATAAACAGGAGTGCCAACCAAGTTAGTAGTTCCATTGCCTCCACTATCATAGCAGGTTGGTTAAATGTCGCAACAGAGCAGCTCCACTCATGGAGGTTAAAATGAAATATAGTAAAGAATTTAACAGTGAAGCTCAAAACATTGTTAAAAATTACAACGCAAAGGTCAAACGTGCACGTAATGCAGGAATCAAGCGAGTTCCTGAAACAGTTAAGCTTCGTGAACTTAAAGCTTTAAACAAAACAAGGAGTGAATTAAATCGTGAACTTAACCGTTTAAAGTCGTTTGAACGTTCTACTCTTAACACTATTACAACTAAAGGTGGTGCTACCACAACATCTTTTGAATTAAAAACTCTTGAAAATAATTTAGCAGGTGCAAGGGAATTTTTTGCTTCACAAGTAGAACGCAGGAAGAAAAGAGATAAGAAATTTCCTGCAGAACGCTTGCTTTTAGTTAATGCACAACACAAATTAAAATTAATTAATAAAGAAATAGATAAATTAAAACCTGAAGAATTTCGTTCTTTTGTTGCCACAGTTCGTGAATATAGAGATTATCCTGCTAAACGTGCTGCTGGATATCGTGGTTATCTTTCTGAAGTAGAAAATGTAATGAATGTTTTAGGTTACCCTAAATCTAAAATAGATGAACTTTTAAATAAATTTAACAAGTTGAATCCTGACCAATTTTTCTATGCTTACGATAAATTTCCATTGATTGATAGAATATATGAACTAGCAGATAGTCCAATTTATGGTGAAATTAAACTAAATACTACAGATGATGATGCAACAGATTTAATAAATACATTGATAGAAGAAGCAGACTCCATTATTAAAGAAGCAATTGAAAACGTAGATTAGTTATGAATCTCAGACTCTGTTACACAGCAGATTTTGAAACTACAACTAATCCTGATGATTTAAGAGTGTGGGCTTATTCCATCTGTAATATTGATGATTATAATGAGTTTCATTATGGCACTTCTATTGAAGAGTTTTTTGAATTTTGTTCTAATCCTTGTAAGAATTATAAATTATGGTTTCACAATCTCAAGTTTGATGGGATTTGGCTCATTAATTATTTAGAATTAAACGGTTTTAAGTGGATTCCTTCAGCCAAAGAAAAAGCAGATAAAACTTACACCACCTTAATTACAGACATGGGTCAGTTTTACTCTATCACTGTGTATTTCAAAGTCAATCATCACAAGGTTAATAAAGTAGAATTTTTTGATAGCTTAAAGATATTTCCAAATTTCTCGGTAGAACGTGTAGCCGAAGGATTTAAACTGCCAATCAAAAAGCTTAAAATTGACTACAGGAAGGAACGTCCGAGCGGTTACGAGCTAACTCAAGATGAAATAGATTACATTAGAAATGATGTAGAAATTATGGCTCGTGCTTTAAAAGAAATGTTTTCTAGAGGTCTTACCAAAATGACAATCGCAGGCGATGCTATGCGAGATTTTCGTGCTAGAATGATTGGTTTTAGAAAGAAGTTTCCTAAATTATCCGAAGAAATAGATAAAGATGTGAGGGCAGCTTATCGTGGTGGTTTTACTTATGTTAATGATATTTATAAAGACAAGAGTGTAAATAAAGGAATCGTTCTGGACGTAAATTCACTTTATCCTTCATGTCAACATTCACCTTACCCTCTACCTTATGATTTTCCTGTTTCTTTTAATGGTAAATATAAAAAAGATAAAGTATATCCATTATATGTTCAATGTTTTAGTTGTAGTTTTGAACTTAAAGAAGGCAAGATTCCTTCTCTTCAAATTAAACATAGTTTAAGTTTTATGAATAATGAATATGTAAAATCATCACATGGTGAAATAGTAACTCTATTTTTAACTAAACCTGATTTTGAATTATTTCAAGAACAATATAACCTATTCAATGTCACCTATCAAGGTGGTTGGAAATTCAAACAATCTATCGGTCTTTTTGATAACTACATTGACTACTGGATTGAGCAAAAGATTGCAGCAGGCAAAGAAGGAAACGCTCCCCAGAGACAAATTTCAAAGCTCATGTTGAACAGTTTATACGGACGTTTCGGAATTTCAGGTAAAGCTCGTCAAAAAGCTCCTATTTTAGAGAATGGTGTAATCAAATTTAAACTGCTTGAAGCTGAGAAACGTGAAACCTGTTACGTTCCAGTCGCTGCCTTTATCACTGCTTACGGTAGAAACCGAACCATCCGAACCTCACAAATCATTAAAGATTATACCTTAAACAAATACGGTGAAGATAGATACTTCTATTCTGATACCGATTCCATCCACGCTGACCTTTCCCCTGATGACTTAGAAGAACTCAAAGACATCATCAAAATAGATGACTATGAACTCGGAGCTTGGGCAAAAGAAGCAGAGTTCACACGAGCTAAATACATCAGACAGAAGTGTTATATCGAAGAGGTGGATGGTAAAGTCCACGTCACTGTAGCAGGACTGCCAAAATACCTAGCTCCTATCGTAAATTTTGAAAACTTCACCAAAGGCTTTACTACCGCTGGTCTGAGTCTTCAAGATATGGAAAGAATGGCAAGAGAAAATGGAGCAACTCAGGAAGAAATTGACAACATCCATCATAAATTGTCTTATAAATACTATAAAGGAGGTGTGATTCTCGCTGATACTGATTTTACTATAAAATAGGTATTGACTTTATGCTTAAAGTGTGATATAATTGAGGTATAATCCAATGAAAGGAGATTATGAATAAGATGAAAAACAATATTATATGGAAAATCACATTATATGAAGGTGTATTGAATGATGATTATATTTCCATAGATGAAAAAGGCATAATTAGATTAATCTATTATACTTTTGCATCAACAAATTCTAATGATAGGCATGAAAAGATAATAAAGAATATTATTGAAGGAATTAATCTTTATAAAAAAGAATTTCCAAATAGAGTTAAAGAACAGGGTGAATATTGGATGAAAGAAAGTGATGCAAACGATTATACTCCAGAAGAATTTTGGAATGAAGTTGTGCAACAATAAGAAAGGATATTATGAATAAACAACAAATCGAAATAGCTAAACTGAATTGCTTAACAGTAATTGCTAGAGAGCTTTATCATATTGAGAAAAAGTTAGGAATCAATAAGGAAGAACTCAAACGTGATGATTTTGCAACTAAAACTCTCATGGATATACTTATATTTTTAAATAACAAAGTAATAAAGGATTAATATGAAAGAAAATAAACTCTCAGACCGCAAGATTATTCACACGCTAGAGCGTAAAGGTTTCATTGAAATCATGCCTATCTGTGATGAATGTTCAACTTACATCTTTAATCTTGTAATCAATCATTTTACTTCCGCTCATATTAATATCGAGCAGGTGGAAGATAATATTTATATGATGAGAATTGCTGTATAATAGAATTAAGGAGGAATATGAAAGAATCAGAAATTGATAAAAAACTCAAGAATAAGAATCTCTCTGAAAGTGAAAGAAAAGTGCTTGAGATTGCTAAACAAATCGGCTTAAAAAGGATTATTTAATGAAGATTAATGTAAGTGATTTATCCACTGTAGATACCTTCCGAGTAGTTTTTCTAGGACGTGAACTAGAAGATGCTCACGTTAATTACACTAAACGAAAGAATAATATAATCTCTAAACTTTACTTCATCTACAAAGAGGAAGGACTACCGATAGCCTATAAGAAGTGGTTAAAACAAGCTGCTGAATTTATCTTAGAAAGTGATATGAAATGAAACTCAAGAATAAGAAAACTGGGGAGATAGCGAACTGGTGTATTGACAAAGATATTATACGGACTTGTGATGGTTCGATTATTTATAATTCTCTCGCCGAACTAAATGCAGAGTGGGAAGATTACGAAGAGCCGAAAGAGTTTTATATTGTAGATTTAGACGGTGAAATCCTAGTAAGTGATTCTGAAGATAGAACAACAGAAAAATGTAAAGAGTTGGGTAATTATTTTGAAACTAAAGAAGAAGCCGAGAAAGCTGTGGAAAAGCTGAAAGCGTGGAAACGGTTGAAAGATAAAGGGTTTAGGTTTACGGCTTGGTATGGTGGCAGTAAGGATATATTATTTTCAATTCCTCAAGAAATGATTGATAGACCAACGGCAAAAGACCTAGACTTGCTTTTCGGAGTTGAAGAATGATACTCCAAACCGTAACCGTAGGTGACTACCAAGCCAATCTATTAAAGCTCAAATGTGGAAATCACATCGGTTATCAGTATCGCATCTACACTAAAGTTAATGGTAAAAGAACCTGTGTGTGCCAAAACTATGCTTATCTTTGGGATAAAGAAGATTGTTACAATAGGATGATGAATGACCTTCATTCTACAATGGGTATAGTAAAAGACCTGTTTCATGGTGTATAATTAAAGTAGAAAGGATTAATATGAAAGGAAAACTTTTAGCATCAGGTAGTGGTATAAATTCTATGATGGATATATCATACAAAGAAAATTTATCTGATGAGAATAGTATTTTAGTTGTAAAAGACCCATCTGATTTAAATTCTAAGTGGGAAATTTTTGAAAGGAAATAACAATGAAAGAAGTTAAAATTCAAAATGGTAGAACTGTTGGCGAACGTTTAGGAAATCGTGAAATTATTCATGAAACTGATAATACAGTTTTCTATAAAAGTAAATTAGGAGGAATTGATTACAGATTTAAACCAAAAAATCCTGATGACATCATTGAAGCAGTAATCAACAAATAATATGATATAATATATGGTAAGATTTCTACCAGCAAAGTAGGAGCTTGAAACACAGCTCTTATTTTGTGCTATAATAAAAGTATAAACAAGGAGAAAACTATGGATTTACTGCATACGTCCAGATGGGATTTCATAGGACTATCTACCGAAGCTAAACCAACTCCAGCTACTTCGAAAAAAGTAGTGGATGGTTCTACCTTCCTAGAAGCCAACACCTCGAAACTCTTCTTTTGGACTAAAGATAGATGGTATGAAAAGACCTCTAATGTTCAAACTAATATCGAAAGGAAAATGAAATGGTAACTGATAATCATTATAGATGGGATTTCATCGGTCTCTCGACTGATACTAAACCAACACCATCAACCTCTTCAAAGGTTTCTGATGGTTCAACCTTCTACTGTTCAGACAATTCTAAACTCTATGTCTGGTATAAGACTCAATGGTATGAGAGAACTGCACCAAGTTCTGGTTCATCTTACACTGCAGGTGATGGTATCACTATTTCCGATGATACAATCTCAGTAGATACTACCACCATCCAACCAAAACTAACAGCAGGTTCAAACATCACTATTGAAGATGATACAATTTCTGCTACAGATACAACTTACAGTGCTTTTACAGGCACAGATGGAACAGTCGCAGGTGCTGCAGGTTTAGTTCCAGCTCCTGCCACTACCGATGCAGGTAAGTTTCTCAAGGCTGATGGTTCATGGAGTGCTGCTGGTGGTGGTGTCACAACGCTCACTTCAGCTGACTATAATTATCCTGTGAATAATCCATCTTCAGTAGCACTATGGTTACTAGATGCTGGTGCATATGATGTTGGTGAAGCAGGATTAAGTGTTAAAATTGATATCAACACCACTATTAGTGAATATGTAGGTTCTCATTTTGAAGTGTTTTATGCTGGCGGCTCAAATCCAGAGTGTAGTATTATTAGATATACTCCTTATCTAGAAGTTAATAGAGTTAGAATTTCTGATGGACAAGCTCGTGGGAAATATTCAGTCATAGACACTTTGACTTCGCAACCAATTACTGCTAGTAGTTCACCATTGTCTGCTAGACAAGGTAAGGTATTAAATGACAAGTTCGGTGGAATGCAATTAGTTAAAATCTCACAGACCGACTACGATAATTTGTCAACCAAAGACCCGAACACGCTTTACATAATCACAGGAGCTTAAACTATGAGCGTTAATATAGGAAGTTCTTTAATCTCAGGAGCGAAGGTAGGAACAACCAATGTGGATAGAATGTATCTTGGTTCTACGCTGGTGTATGGTTCTGCTCCTACTGGAACATTGTATGGTAGAGTTTATCATTATTCTGATTATACTATTGATGAGAACGATACTATCACTGTTGATACTACTTCAGCTATTACTTATACAGATTTATTAAGTAACACTGAATATAATAATTTAACTGATAGTGATATTTACACTGTTAATGGTCAATCTCTTCCTCGTGAAGCTATCACCTCGTTTGAGTTTGGAAGTAGTGTAACTACTACACCATATCAATTCTTATATCAAGCAGCTAATCTGACTTCCGTAGATTTTACTTATGCAACTTCAATGACAAGTATTGGTGGTTATTTCTTAAGTTCTTGTTCAAACTTCAATTCAGCTATCACCTTCCCTTCAGGTATTACAACTATTCAAGAAGGTATGCTTCAAAACTGCACGTCTTTTAATCAGAATATTACATTTCCATCTTCTCTTACTTCTCTTGGTTCAGGATGTATGTATAATTGTAAGGCGATGACAGGAACTATCAATGTAGGTTCAATTGATGCTTCAAACTTTCCATTATCGGATAATGCGTTTGCAACCACTGATAACACTGCAGATTGTTTTGTTTATGGTATAGGAATTACAGGTTCAGGAGCTTCTTCTTGGATGTCACATTATCCTAATGGAAATATATCGTATTATTATCGTAAATTTAATTTAATCTTAGGAAGTTAAGGGAGAAATCATGACTAAGAAAAAATCAACTAGAAAAAGAAAAAATAATAATCTTTTAAAGTTATTAACCCCTCTTATCGTTGCTATCCTAGCAGGTGCAGGACTAACCATCGCTATCAATACTAATAATGGCAAGCTAGAGGTTACTATCGACTACGCTAAGGAAGGTGTGGTGACAGGTGACGAAGGTAGCTACGAAGAAGAGCCTGTGCCTACCGTAGAAGAAATTGATGGCGGTGGAATGTTTAAAGATACGATGAATGTAGAGGGAGCTGAATCAGCTATCTATTATGAACTTGGTTCAATGGAAGATGTTGATACGAGTTCCGTAGAAGCCTTCAAACGCTCAACCTTAGGACGTTGCATAGTAGCCAACAATTATTTTGGAGCACAATGTGTTAGTCTCGCTCGTGCCTTCTGGTGGGACTACGCTGGCTTTGATGTATCAACCTGTGGCACTGGTCTAGCTAAAGGAATGATGAAGTGTGCAGAAGATAATGCAAGAGATAAGTTCAAAATTATCTGGAATGTTGATGAAGTGCAAGCAGGAACGTGGATTGTGCTTGACGGTTCAAGAACAGGACATATCTGCATGGCTCTAGGTAAAGTAAAAGAAGGTTATGTTTCCTGTCTTGGTGAGAATCAAGGAGGGATTCCTTGTGAAGGTGGTATCGGTGGTGCTGGCACTAATATTATTAATATCTCAACCAAGAACTTCATTGGTGGTTATACACCTCTAGATTACATCGTGCCTGACCCTGAACCAGCTCCAAGTCCTCTAGTTCCTGATACAGGTAGAATTTAATGGCATACTACACTGGTTACGTAGCAATTCCTCATAGCAGTTACAATGAATGGAAGTCAGAAACCAATGGTAACGGCTACAATTTTGATAATACCTCTGGATGCCAGTGTTACGATTTAGCGACAGAGTTTTGGTGGAACGTGGGATTTCCTGCTGGTTATCCTATCATCACTAGCTCTGCCGCTTATACCATGTGGAATAATAGGTCTGCTAATGTTTCTTATAATGGTGTAACTTACTTTGACCTGATTACCAATATCAATCAGCTGAGAAGAGGTGACATCATTGTCTTTGACCAAACTGAAGCTAATCCTTATGGTCACGTAGGATTCGCTGTTGTAGATTATGATGCTTGGACTCCTGACCCTAGCTCTCCAAATGAGTTTCCTGTGCTTTCACAAAACAATGGCGGCACTCCTGACCCTCAAGGCGGTGCTTATACTAACGTGCATGGATACGATATTAGACTCTTTCTCGGTGCTTTTCGGTATCGTGAATGGCACACCACTCCTCCAACACCTCCACTTCCTTCAGGCTCAACCACTAAAAGACGTGGGTTCAAGTGGGTTCTATACGCTAATAAACTTCGCAAGAAATATTAATTATGCTATAATAGAAGTATATGAATGACCAAAGGATTCTCGACCTCACAGCCAAAATTGAAGAAACTCTCGGCAAAGAAAATAGTGCCATGATTTCTGATACACTCGGTGAAATACTCACAGGGAACAGTGAAAACATGAAGGCTATTGCTGACCGAGACGACCAAATTAAAAAACTTCAAGAACGGAATGAGAAACTTGTTGCTGCAAACGGTGCTTTACTCCAAAAAATACCGATGGAGCGTGCAGAGGACAAGGAAGAAAAGAAAGAAGCTCCTAAGAAAATCAACTTGAAGGATGCGTTTGATAAAAACGGAAACTTCATTCATTAATAAGAAAGGAATAATATGTATCCATCACAAGGACTACAAACTGCCTTAAATAAGATGCGTGAAATGTCGGTTGATAATGGTTCTATTTATCACCAATACGTTCCTGTGGTTACTGATTCCACCACTATCGGTGAGTTCGGTGCTCCTATTCTAGACAGCCAAAACCTCAACGTGATGAACGACTTTGTTGGACTCTTAAAGAAAGTTGTTTATACCGCTGTTTATAATAAAACCTTTAACAACCCTCTAGCCAATCTCGAAGGCGAAAGGATGCCACTCGGCAATTTCATTGAAGATGCCTATGTCAATATGGCTTCTCCAGTTGGATTTAATGTCGATGACTTTGCAGGGTTATTGCAGAAATATGAAGCTGAAGTGGCTGTGCAATACTTAGCTGTGAACTCTGACCTTCAATACAAGGTTACGCTCACTCGTGATAAGATTCGCAATGCCTTTACTTCATGGGATAACCTCGAAGCTTTGATTTCTGGTTACATCAACTCGCTCTATAATGGTGCTTATGCGACCCGTTATGCTCAAACTAAAGGTCTCATCACTGCAGCCTATACTGGTAACAATGTTCAATACGAAGTGATTGACAACGTTACTGATGAACAGAGTGCTAAATCTCTCATTCGTCAACTTCGTGCGGCTTACACCAAATTCCAAGTTCCATCCACCAAATACAATGCTTGGAACAAGGTTAAAGGTGGTAACCTCGCTCTTAAAACTTGGACTGACCCTCAAGATATCGTGGTCGTGATTTCTGCTGACCTCGAAGCTCTTGTTGATGTGGAAGTCTTAGCTGCTGCCTTTAATATGAGCAAAGCTGACTTCATTGGTCGTGTGATTGTGGTTGATGACTTCAATCAATACAACAGAGATGGTTCTATCGCTGTAGATGGTTCTGCCATCAAGTGTGCCATTATGGATAGAGCTTGGTTCAAGATTAAAACTCAAGACTTCGCTATGGATGAGTTCTTCAACGCTAATAATCGCTGCTGGACTTACTTTTTGAATGATGTTCGCATGGTCAACTACTCACTCTTTGCTAACGCTATCGTGTTTGCAACTGCTGCTCCTGTTGTCGATGCTACTGATATCGAAGCAGGCTCTGCTACTGCAACGGTTGTCGCAGGTGCTAAGGTTACTGTTCCATTCACCATCACTCCTGCTAATGCCACTACTACGGTAACCGCAAGTTCCTCTGCGGAAGGTAAGGCTACTGTAGTTGTCAAAGGTAAGAGTGTTGAAATCACTGGTGTGGAAGCAGGTGATGCTACTATCACTATCTCCGCTGGTGCTGGTGTCACTGACACTATTTCAGTCACTGTTTCTGCTGCTGCTGCTTAAATTAATCTAAGGGATGGGGATAACCTCCCCTCCCTTTTCAAAGGAAAGGAATAATACATGGCTGTAATAACACCTCAAACCGATGTATATTTACTAAAATGTCCATTGGAAATGAGCGATTTAAATCAGTTAGATTTTGCTAACACCACAGCTCAATTTAACTATTTCAACTCCCTTCCTAAGCTCGAAGTAGATAACTTTACTTATCAAAGAAAAGATAGCACCATTCGCTTTGGTGCTCCTTTTGATACACTCCTTCCTTATAATTATGTAATGTATCGGAATGATGCTTACTCTAACAAGTGGTTCTATGCCTTTATTACAGGACTGGAGTATGTGAATGATAATGTTACTCTGATTAGAATTAAGACCGACACGTGGCAAACGTGGCAGTTCTCACTTAATTTTAAACCTGTGCTAGTTGATAGAGAACACGCTAACACTGATGTCGCTGGTGATAATTTACTGCCTGAAAGTGTGGAACTTGGTGAATATGTAGTAAATGGCACACCTTCTAATTTCGGTGGTGTGAATTTACCACGTCTGGTTATCGAAGTGTCACAGATTCAGAATGACGGTGACGGAAGAACCTTAAGTGCTTCTTGGGATGATGGACAAGACCATGATGCTACACCTGATATGAATGACATCTATCATGGCACAACACCACTTGTAGTTTCTAGCACGACAGCATTTGAAAAGGTAAGAGATGTTTATGATTTAGCAGGATTATCCGATGCAATTGTCAACGTTTATATGTTACCTGCTCAAATGATTGGGACAACCAACATTTTAAATCTTCGCTCCGAAATCACAGGCACTACTAGAAATGAAACTGCACAAGCTCTCGTTCCTGTGACGAAAAATGGTGTGTTTGAAATCACTACTCAAGGTATCACTAGACCAACCACTGTGGATTCTTATGTGCCACGAAACAAGAAGCTTTTAACTGCACCTTATACTTACTTCAATATTTCTAATAATGCTGGAACTTCTGTTCCTTACTATTATGAAGATTTTAATGGTAACATTCAGTTTAAAGTAGAAGGCACGTTTGGTGTTTCAGGGAACGTCAAGGCTATTCCGCTCTCTTACAAGAACATTGGCAATGGCAACGCTCTTGATTATGCTGTAACTGGTGCTAAATATCCTGTCTGCTCGTGGAAATCCGATTCCTATACTAACTGGCTGACTCAGAACGCTGTGAATATGCAGTATGAATGGAGGTCTAATTTAGTTGGTGCAGGATTAACCGTAGCAGGTGCAATGATTGGTGGAGGAGCATTAACTGGTATTTCAGCAGGTGTTTCAGCGGCTTCAGGACTTTATAGCCTAGCCCAAGAACAACACATTCAAAAGACTAGAGCCAACTTCATTCCTGACCAAGTGCATAATAACGGAAACACTGGTGATTTTCTCTGGAGTAAATACCAATCTTCCTTTACTTATCTACCGATGAGCATTAAGAGAAAGCAAGCTCAGATTCTCGATGAATATTTTGACCAATTTGGTTATAAATGTAATAGAGTTAAAGTTCCTAATCTTAAAGGTCGAAGGAACTGGAACTATGTGAAAACCGTAGGCTGTTATATTCAAGCAGATATTCCACAAGATGACTTACAAGAAATCAAAGGAATGTTTGACAGAGGTATTACAATATGGCATAACCCTACGACTTTTGCTGATTATAGCCAAAATAACGATATAATTTCATAAAGGATAATATGCAACGAAAAATAAGAAAACTACCGCCGAAAGATGCCTTTCGTGATGCAATTCTGATGAATGATAAGACGTATATGGATTATCTTGAGAGAATGAAGAAGATATGTCTGTCGATGTTCGAATGGGAAAACCTTCCTTCTTCGATGGATTCTAGATACCTAGAGATGTGTTTATTCTATCAAGGTCAAGCTGCCCTTCTTTATCACTCTGATTATGGATACATCAACACAATGGCTGCTGATGGTGGATATATTAATATTTATGGACTTCCAACTGAAGTTCAGTGTTATTCTTATAGATTCAATGAAAGACGCTCACTTTATACAGTGGATACTGGTGAAGAAAAAGATAAAGAGTGTATTTTGGTGATGAATAACTATGAGAGATATCCAACTACTTCTACGATTTCTCTGTTTGCCTATCGGTTAGCTAGTGCACAAAGAACCGCTGATGTGAACATTTCTTCAAACAGATTTCCGATTTTAATTACTACTGACCAAAAACAAATATTTACTTTAAAGAAGATGTATGAAGAGTATGATGGTAACACTCCTGCTATCTTTGCCGACAAGAATCTACTAACACCTGATGCTCTGAAGGCTCTGAAAACCGATGCTCCGTTTCTGTGTAACGATATTATGCAATATAAGCGTGAGATATGGAACGAGTTCTTAACGACAATGGGTATCCAAAACCTCTCAGAGAAGCGTGAAAGGCTGATTACAGGTGAAGTTGATAGTAATAATGAACTTTTAAACCTCAACTTACAAGCACTACTCATTCCTCGTAAAAAAGCCTGTGAACAATTCAATGAGAAATATGGATTAATGGGTAAAAAAGCTATTGACGTGAAAGTCAGAAGCGACCTTTACAACATTGTCAAACAGTTTGAAAGTGTAACCTCAGATTATAACAATGTATTAAAAGAAGAACAGAAAATAGAGGAGGTCGAAAATGGCTAAATACACTTATGAACTCAGAGAAGTCATTTCTACGTTCGGTAGGGATGAAGTAAAGAGTTGGTTTGAGCAGTATGACCTGTCTGATTTTCTCTCACCTGAAGAAATCGCTGTGATTAATGAGAAGAATGTTTGGAACAAGGATAAATTAAGTGAAAGGATTCTTGACCATTATTTCACTCGTGAGATTGGCACAGATGCAATCGGTCAGTTTATGCTGTTTGTGAAAGATAGAATGAATGAGATTATGGAAATCTATGCTCCTGTTATCTATTCAGCATCACTAAAGTTTGAACCACTAGCAAATAATAACTATGAAGAAACTTTTCAAGGAAAAAGTGGCAATGTTTCTACTTCACAAACTGACAGTAATGGCAATAGCCTTACGATTAGCTCGGACACTCCACAAGGAAAGATTAATAAAGCTGCCATCTTAAATGGTGATTATGCAAGTGCTACGTCTGCCAATGAGAGTGGAAATAGTGTTACAGGGAATATCTCAAGTGATGGCACTGAGGAACATACAAGGAAGGTTAAAGGAACTACTAGTGTTTCCGAAGCTGAAATGATTCGTCAGTATCGTAACATTATCAGAGCTATTAATACTGAAATTGTTTATGAATTAGAACCATTATTCATGGGCATTTATTAAAGAAAGGAATAAAATGGCATATATCAATTTTCAACCACAACCGAAGATACCACCGATTGGATTCTTCCAGCCGATTTCGATTGACCCTAAAGATATGATGACAGATGTGGAGTTCTTGCTGGGAGTGTTGAAGAAATTAAATGAAATCATCTTGCAAACTAATAAGAACAGTGAGTTCATTGATAACTACAGTGGTCAGATTCAAGAAATTGAGTCACAAATTCAAGGCTTACAAGCTGAAATGACACAGTTCCGTCAAGATGTCAACCAATCAATTGCTTTGCAGTTTGCTGAAATCAAGATTGAACTTCAAGCAACGCTCATTAATGCAATGAATGAAGCAAAAGCCTACACTGATACAGTTGCTCATCAACTTGAAGAGCAGATTAATGAGATTAGTGTTGGTCAGATTTATCTGTTCGACCCTACAACTGGTGTTTATTCACCACTCCAGACCGTTATTGATAACATCTATGGTTCGTCTAGAACTGATGCCTTGACAGCAACTGAATATGATGCTCTTGATTTGTCTGCCACTGCTTATGATGCTTATCAACTCACTGCGTTTGACTATGATAATGACGGTAAAACATTACTTGTTTAATGATATAATATAGATAGAAAGGATTAAATTATGTCATCTACAAATAAAACTTCAAACTATGAATTAAGTCAATTCTTAGGAACTGACAAACCTGCTTGGCTCTCTGATTACAATACTGATATGAGTAAAATTGATACTCAGATGAAGGCTAATGCAGATGCGGCGACTGCTGCTGGTAGTTCGGCTTCTTCAGCTTCTTCGGCTGTTGGAACTTTGTCTAATCTTACTACTGATACAAAAACTAGTGCGGTAGCTGCTATTAATGAGGTTGATTCACACGCTGATTCCGCTTCATCGACTGCTAGCTCGGCTTTGTCTGGTGCAACTGCTGCAAACACTGCTATTTCAGCTCTTTCCTCATATCTCGATTTAAGCGTGAATAACAGCTATACTGGTGCACAGTTCACTGTGACATCAGGAAGTGGTTCAGTAGCTCAAGCAGATACGCTGTATGTGGCTAGAAATGCTGCTGGCACTCTCTGTAAGATTTATGGCACTGTTGGTATGTCAGGTTCTGCTACTAACTCTAGAACCAAGATTAAATTAACTGCTGATACTGGACTTCGTCCTGATTCATCTATTACGATAGTTGGAACTGGTATTGTTAATGCATTCAATGCTCCATCTAATGTGGTTGCTAATCTTAATCTTACGATTAATCCTGATGGCACGATTGAACTTGAGGGGT
>JAEEGL015480941.1_pt1 | contig 16130 bp, 14 predicted proteins | sample 9134231 | NCBI WGS metagenome assembly JAEEGL01 (sample SAMN16246548, study PRJNA631951) | gut metagenome | biome: gut microbiome; feature: rumen; material: fiber-attached | host: Bos | place: Iran: Karaj | collected 2018-10
GCCAGCGGATTTAAGAGATTTCCACCAAGGCTTCCTGAACAGCCTATATTCTATCCTGTACTTAATGAAATGTATGCTACTGAGATAGCAGCAAATTGGAACGTTAAGTATAATGACGATCATAAGGGCTATGTGACTGAGTTTGAGGTAGATGATGCGTATTGCAGTAAGTTTGAACCTCAAGTGGTGGGCGCAGATTATCATAAGGAGTTTTGGGTACCTGCAGAAGAACTTGAGGAATTTAATGAACATATCATCGGAGAGATAAAGGTAATTAAATCATTTGGTTGAAGAAGCGAGGATAATCGGGCTATCATAGAAAACTATGACGGTGAAGTTGCTAGCTAGCTTGCTTCATATAAAGATGATAATTATGAATGAAAAGATACAATCTGTTACAAATAAAAAGGTGAGAAAAATGGATGAAGCGACTAGAACCAGATACGTGGAGTTAAAAGAAAAGGCCAAAGAAAATATAAAGATAAAGAAATGGGAACAGAATCAGTCGCTTCAAGAAGCGCTTTCCTCCATTGAGAAGTATACTATTTGTGATAATGATGAAGAAAAAGCTCTATGTGATTGGATGAATGAATCATTTTCTTTTATCGGATGTGGACACATTGTATGGGATAAAGTAAAGAACGAGTATCATAAGATTGACAAGGAACAACTAGGCAGTTTCATAGATGGAGAAGAAAAATGTTATATTCTGTGGAGTGATGGTGAGGTCCCGGTTGTAAAATGCAATTTTCAAGACATTATCAAAGCTTGGGATGATATAGAATGTGTGGCTTTTGATTTTTTTATAATTACGGTGGATAAAACATATTTAGCTGAATCTACTTGGCATGGAGATTTACGTATAGCTAAAATGAAATAGTTGAGCTTGGCAGTAATAAAAGAAAGGGTGCATGTTTTGGCGGTTAGTACAAAGAAAAGAAGGATAGTTCACGTTAATGAAAAACAATATATTTGGTATGTATCGCAGGATGTGGATAGCTGTTATATGTTATTGAATATATTGTCAGAAGGAAAGGAACTGGTTCTGAGTATTCCGATTGGGACACAAATTGCTTACATTATTAGTAAAGGACGAACATTTCAAGGTGTTCAAAGTGGTAAGTGGGAAAGATACAAATTATTCTCTGAAGTACCAAATAGCATTACTCCGCAATTTGTATCTGAATGTATAAAATGGGCTGTTGATGGAAGAAATGCAGAGATGATATCCTGGAATGGAGATTCTGTTCCAATATAGAGTCAAAAAAAGGAGTGGGGAATTAAGTGGACATCGAAAAGACCAGAGAATATTACATGGATTGCCCACGGGAGGCTATCTGGACTACAGTTTACGTCACTTAAACTTAGAAAAGGTTCTGATAAATATGACTTTGAATGAGAACGTTTTCTGGAAAAATGAGCAGACTTATTGAAAGAAACTAAGTTTAAGAAACCAAAAACTAGAAAAACAATATATCTATATCGTTACAAACCGCCTCAAATAGTGTATAATTCAAGGGCAAATTCATTTTATAGGAGGAAAGTATGGATACAAGTAGTGCTTACATGATTGGTGCTATCGTAGGATCAATCGCAATGGGACTTATAACTGGAGCAATTGTAGCAATCACAGGCGCGGTTAAGAAAAAGCCTGCTCTTGCAGTTGGTGGATTTTTTGCTTGCTTTATAGCTGCATTTATTATGGGATTAATTCTTGCAGTTCCTGTTTGTGCAATATTCATGTTCTTTATTCTTAGAAAGCCTAAGAATGAGGTAAACCAGCAGGTTGTCGTTCAGAACAATGTTGTTGTGGATAATCAGAACAATGATCAGTACAGCGATATAAATCAGGCAGTTTGATGGTGGTAGCACCATTATACTTAAATGAGATAATATCATTAAGAGGCTATGGCATTTGTCATAGCCTCTTCTATTATGAATTGCAAATAGGATTTAATGATATAATGATTGTTGAACGTGGGTAACATATTTGATAACATGTATAAATCGCGTTTTTGAGGCGCATTTTATAAGAGGTTTAAATGAAGTTACTTCCAAAATATAAAGAAATCAAGCTATCGCCGGTGCAGATAATACCGGCCAGCTTTCTATTAACAATAATAATAGGAGCATTACTCCTTATGCTTCCGGTTGCATCAGCGACTGGCGAGTGGACACCGTTTTTAACAGCGCTGTTTACTGCAACTACGTCAGTTTGTGTCACGGGACTGGTGGTTGTTGATACCTATATGCACTGGAGTTTTGTGGGACAGGTGATCATTCTTGTTCTGATTCAGATTGGCGGCCTGGGAATGATTTCGATGGCATCGATGCTTATGATGCTAACGGGAAGAAAGTTTTCCTTAACAGATAGAATGCTTCTTAGAGATGCGTTTAACTTGAACACCGAGTCGAGACTTCTTAGCTTTCTGGCCCAGGTACTTAAGGGGACGTTCCTGGTTGAGGGTATAGGAGCAATTATGTACGCCTTTGCATTTGTCCCGGAGTTTGGTGTAAAAAAAGGCATCTGGAGTGCCGTATTTAATTCGGTCTCAGCCTTTTGTAATGCAGGAATGGACGTAATTGGGCCAAACAGCATGGGAAACTATCAGGATAATCCCCTGGTCATGACGGTGACTATGCTTCTTATTATTCTAGGCGGAATAGGCTTTGTAGTCTGGTTTGATATAAGGGAAAAGGTAAAAGAAGGCTTCAAAAAAAGGTTTTCTCCATTGATAATACTTGGAAGATTGTCGGAGCACACCAAATTAGTACTTAGCTTTTCTTTGGTGCTTATATTTGGTGGAATGCTATTGTTTGTGGCCTTGGAATACAATAACCCGGGTACCATTGGTAATCTTGGATTTGGCGGCAAACTGGTAAACAGCCTTTTTGAATCTGTTACGCTAAGAACGGCGGGATTTACAACTTTTCCACAGGAAGAATTAACGTCAGCTTCATGTATTGTGGCATATATATGGATGTTTATTGGTGGTTCACCCATTGGAACGGCTGGCGGTATCAAGACGGTTACGATGTTCTTGCTTATTATGAATGTACGCACGTACGTAAGTCATCAGGATGAAAAGATAATCTTTAAGCGCCGTGTTTCAGAGAATTCCATGAGAAAGGCTTCTGCTGTAGCTTTTGTAGGAGTGGTGGCAGTGTTTACTCTGACAATTGTTCTTTCGATAGTTAATCCTGTTCCTATGGAAGATGCCCTTTTTGAGGTGGTGAGCGCCTGTGGAACGGTTGGACTTTCAAGAGGACTAACGTCTTCCCTTGGAACAGCAGGACGGATTGTAATAATCATAGCGATGTATCTTGGCCGAATTGGCCCTATTTCCATGGTGGCATTGTTCTCACGAAATAAAGAAGATACCAATTTGATCAATTATTCAGAAGGCATTTTTTATGTCGGATAAGAGGAAAAAATATGGCTAAGAAATCAATAGCAGTATTAGGTTTGGGTAAATATGGACGAAGCCTTGCAGAGTCTTTGTATAGCTTTGGGGAGGATGTTCTTGTGGTTGACTGTGATGATGCTATTATCAGAGATATGTCATCCAAGTCTACTTCGGCTATTTGCGCCAATCTTGATAATGAGGATGAGGTACTTGCTCTAGGACTTCAGAATATGGATATTGTAATTACATGTATGGGTGGCAACCTTGCAGCCAGTATCCTTTGCGTTTCAATTGCAAAGGAAAAAGGAGTACCTGCAGTAATTGCAAAAGCTTCATCCAACAGAATGAAGAAGATTTTGGAGAGAGTAGGAGCTGACAAGATTATTTGTCCTGAGGAAGAAGGCGGCGTGCGTTCTGCCAGAATTCTTACATCGCAGTATATTCATGACTACTTTGAAATCGACGATAACCTTTGTATGATAGAGCTTCAGCCAAAGAAACAGTGGATCGGCAAAAACCTCATAGAGCTTAATCTTAGAAAAAAATACAACATGAACGTAGCTGCCATTAAGAATAAGGGCGGCAACTGGGCCTACGTTGATCCAAGCAGAAAGCTTACAGAAGATAACCTTCTTATGATTATCATTGAGAAGGATGACATCGATAAATGGAGATAAGAAACTCCATGTTGTTTTTTTGAGACGTTACTGATATACTATGTAACTTGTATGAGACTATGACGTATTGTTATAGTCTCATATTATATTATCGAGTCTAGATATTTATGTATTTAATGTTTATAGGTGAAAAAATGAGTGAACATGTAATAGGACTTTCAACAGCAGATTACAACTTTGATCTTCCAAAGGAACTGATTGCACAGGATCCTATGGAGAAGAGAGATGAGTGCAGGCTCTTATATATGGACAAGGAGACTGGCAAGGTGGAGCACCACGTATTTAATGAGGTGATCAACTACCTTCAGCCTGGAGACTGTCTTGTTCTTAATAATACAAAGGTTATTCCTGCCCGTCTTCTTGGAGTTAAGGAAGAGACAGGGGCAGCAGTTGAAATTCTTCTTCTTAAGAGAAAAGAAGCTGATGTATGGGAAACACTGGTTAAGCCTGGCAAGAAATTAAGACCGGGTGCGAGAGTAAGCTTTGGTGACGGAATCTTAAAGGCTGAGATCATGGACATCGTAGAAGAGGGAAATCGTCTTGTTAAGTTCTACTACGATGGAATCTGGGAAGAGGTTCTTGATAAGCTTGGAGAGATGCCACTTCCACCATATATTACTCATAAGCTTCAGGATAAAAATATGTACCAGACTGTATATGCCAAGCTTGAGGGCTCGGCAGCAGCGCCAACAGCGGGACTTCACTTCACAGATGAGCTTTTACAGAAGATAAAGGACAAGGGCGTAGACATGGCCTTTGTTACTCTTCATGTAGGTCTTGGCACCTTCAGACCGGTTAAGGTTGATAATGTAAAAGAGCATCACATGCACACTGAGTGGTATCAGGTAACTCAGGAGGCAGCAGATAAGATTATGAAAGCCAAAAAAGAGGGCCACAGAGTAATCTGCGTTGGAACAACAAGCTGCAGAACGATCGAGAGCGCAGCATCAGAAGATGGCACTATTTCAGCCTGCAGCGGAGATACATCCATATTTATCTACCCAGGCTACAAGTTCAAGTTGATGGATGGTCTTATCACCAACTTCCATCTTCCTGAATCCACACTGGTCATGCTGGTTTCAGCCTTTGCTGGAAGAGAGCAGGTACTAAATGCCTACGACGAGGCAATAAAGGAAAAGTACAGATTTTTCTCCTTTGGAGATGCGTGCCTCTTTATTTGAAATATCATTTAATATAAAACCTTGCTGTTTGCACCGTAAGCAGCAAGGTTTTTGTATCTATCTTCACATCTTAAAATCCTTAGTATCCAACAGAATCGTAACAGGACCATCATTTATTGACTCAACCTTCATATCTGCTCCGAATTCCCCGGTTCCAACTTCGAAGCCCCTTGCTCTGCACTCAGAGACCACAAGCTCATAGAGAGGCTCTGATATTTCAGGTCTTGCCGCATCGGTAAAACCAGGTCTTCTGGAGCTGCAATCAGCATAAAGAGTGAACTGGCTCACAATAAGGAGCTTGGCGCCGGCATCCTTAGGACCAATATTCATTTTACCATTTTCATCTTCGAAAATTCTGAGACCGCAGATTTTGTCTGCAATCTTAAGGGCATGTTCCTTTGTGTCATCCTTATGAACTCCTAAAAGAACCAGGAAACCTTTCTCGATAGATGATACTTCTTTTCCATCGATAGTAACTGATGCCTGTAAAACTCTTGTTACAACTGCTCTCATAGTGTCACTCCCCAAATCATCAATATTATTCAAACTACATCACAATTTATATCATCTATTAAAACACAAAAAGCATCTTAACGAAAACATCTTATGTGCTAGTCAGTACTCTGGTTTTATTTATTATTGTTTTTACGTTTTTTAATATTTAGAAAATGGTAGATTAATAATTCTTTCACACTTTTTTTGTATACTGATTTCGTGGTATTGTGACTAATTATTTAGCTAATAATTATAATTTAGGAGGGCGTTATGGGCGCAAATAAGGGTAAAAAAACAGCAACAAAGGCCATAAGCAACAAGCTGTCGGTTTTGTTTGTGGCAATGCTTCTTGTAGCAATTCTGGTTGCAGAAGGAGTAACTTTTGCAATGGGCTTTGGCATGATCAAGGATCTTATTTATACTTCACTTAAAAATGAAGTTAATGCTGATGCCAGCCAGGTTAACAGAGAGCTGAATTCTACATTCTATTATCTGAACGGTGTTGCTGACGCCATCGAGCAGAACGAATTTGAAGGAAACGATGCTATTATGGAGTATTTAACCGGAACTGTAGGCAGATACACCATGATTCCTACAGGTGCATATCTGATGCTTAATGATGAGTCATTTATTTATCCAAGTGACCCAACATTTAAGCTGTCTTCAGTTACCGATAATGCTATGTTTAAGGAGGCAATGACTTATACCAACTCCTGGTTTTATTACTATGATGTACCTTATTTTGATTCTGTAACCGGTGGGCTTTGCGCATCTGTTCAGCGTCACGTTCACTTAAAGGACGGACGAGAAGGTGACTTCGCAGCAGACCTTATGATGTCAAGTGTCCAGGAAAAGCTTAATGGAGTTGAGCTTTATAAGTCTGGTGGAGCTTTGATGGTTACAAGTCAGGGCCTTATTCTTTCCTATAAGGATGACCCAAGCCTTTGCGGACAGAATACAGCAGACCTTACTGATAATGCTTTTATGACAGCAATCGGCGAGTTTGCAGCTGTTGAGTCACAAAAAGAAAAAGATGATCACCAGGTTACACCACTTAAGGTTGGAAAAGATAAATACTATTTCGTTTCTTATGCAGTAAGTGGAACAGACTGGCTTGTTATCTGCTATGCTAAGCAGGGAGAGGTTCTGGCCACTTTACAGAATATTGCTATTGCCCTTATCTTCATTACACTCATTTCTCTGATTGCAGTTATTGTTATCATGGGAATTGCACTTAAGAAGATGATCAAGACTCCGGTAACTGCCCTTACCGATAATATTGAAAAGATTTCAGGTGGTGATTTCACCGCTAATATCTCCTCTAATGGTAATGATGAGATCGCATATATGAACAATGCTATGGGAGAGTTCGTAAGTGGTATGAGAACATCTCTTAGAGAAATCAAGGATGTTTCAGGAAGACTGTATGATGATGCAAGGACATCAAAGACTACAGCTGAGGATCTTGAGGATGCTGCAAATAACCAGTCAGCCAGCATGAGTCAGATCCGTGAGAATATTGATAACATGGCCAGTGCTGTTAATGAGGTTGCTGAGAATGCTACCGTTCTTGCCCAGACAGTTGCAAGTGTAACTGAGCAGGAGCAGCAGATTGAGAGCACAATGAACGAGCTAGTTTCCAAGGCAGACAGCGGACAGCAGGATATGGCCAACGTTGCTGATGGAATGAGCGATATCGTTGATTCCATGAAGGATATGGCTGACGCGGTTGCAAGTGTTGATGAAGCTGCTGACAAGATCAATGAGATTGTAGATCTTATCAACTCCATTTCTTCACAGACAAATCTTCTTTCACTCAATGCTTCTATCGAGGCTGCAAGAGCTGGTGAGGCAGGAAAAGGCTTTGCAGTTGTTGCTCAGGAGATTGGTCAGTTGGCACAGAACTCTGCAGATGCTACTCAGCAGATTGCTGATATCATCAAGGAAATGTCCGCTAGAGTACAGCAGCTGTCTCAGAAGTCTGAGTCCAATACTCAGCTTATAAATAACAGTGCAGAGTCTGTACATACAGCAGCTACAACCTTCAAGGAAATCACTCAGCAGCTGTCAGAGGCTAATGAAACTCTTGCTACAATGGCAGAGCAGATGGAGAAGGTTAACGACGTTGCTACAAATATGGCATCTGTATCTGAGGAACAGTCAGCATCTACTCAGGAGATTGCTGACAACGTTGAAAGAGTTACAGAGGCAGCCAAGGGCGTTGCATCCTCATCAGAGCTTGTTGCAAATGCCGCATCCTCTGTATCAGAGGCTGTTGATACCATCAATGATAACCTGCAGAGATTTACAATTCAGTGATAAGAGGTTATCATATTATTGTAACTAGCTTTTTTACATAATACTGGGGGTATTTATGGAAGAAAAAAGAAAACATAAAAGACTACAGTTGTCCGGAGAACTTCTTCTCAACGCACTTGGAGGCTCAGGAGATTCTGAAAAGGCGGAAATTGAGATCACTGACTGCTCCAGAGTTGGAATAGGTTTTAGTACACATAAACCGCTGACTATTGGAAGTAACTACGAAGCTAATCTTACTTTGTGGAATAAAGACAAGATCCATGTATTTATTCAGATTGTAAGGGCTGAAAAGAGAGAAGAATCCGATGATTTCCATTACGGCGGAATCTTTATCGGTATGCCTGATGCAGACCAGATGAGAATTCAGGTTTACGAGACAGTTTCAGACGAGCTGGCAAAAGAAGGCAAGAGTTAATAATATAATGTATCTTTTCAGGCAGTGGCGTAGCAAACGTCACTGCCTGTTTTTTGTCTGGTTTGACTAATATGCTCTTAAGAATTATAGTAGTATGAGTAGTTTTTTGAATAAAATAAGACGAGGTTTTACATTTTATGAAGATCGCAGTAGTTGGAACAGGATATGTAGGTCTTTCAAATTCTATCCTTCTTTCACAATATAATGATGTTACAGCAGTTGATATAGTGCCTGAAAAGGTAGAAATGATCAACAACAAAAAGTCTCCGATAGTAGATAAGGAAATCGAAGAGTACCTTAAAAAGGATAATTTAAGACTTTTCGCAACAACAGATGCTTCATCAGCTTATGAAAATGCTGATTTTGTTATTGTATCTACACCTACAAACTACGATGAGAAGCTTAATTACTTCGATACTTCATCAGTTCTTAGCGTAGTTGAGCAGGTTAGAAAAGAAAATCCTGATGCATATATCGTTATCAAGTCAACTATTCCGGTTGGTTATACAGAGGAACTTTGCGAGGAATTTGGAACAGATCACATTCTCTTTTCCCCTGAGTTCTTAAGAGAGGGACATGCTCTTTATGATAATCTCTATCCATCAAGAATTATTGTTGGATATGATACAGATAGTGAGGAAGCAGAAGAAAAGGCCAAGCTTTTTGCAGGACTTCTTAAGCAGGGAGCAATCAAGGAAAATGTTGAGACTCTGTTTATGAATACTACAGAGGCTGAGTGTGTAAAGCTTTTTGCAAATACCTTCCTTGCCCTGAGAGTATCCTACTTCAACGAGCTTGATACCTATGCAGAGGTTAGAGGCCTTAACACCAAGAACATTATTCGGGGTGTTTGTCTTGATCCAAGAATCGGTGACTTCTACAATAATCCATCCTTTGGTTATGGCGGATATTGCCTTCCTAAGGATACAAAGCAGCTTCTTGCAAACTATGAGGATGTTCCAAACAACCTTATTACAGCTATTGTAGAAGCAAACAGAACAAGAAAAGACTTTATTGCCGACAGAATCTGGACTCTTAAGCCTAAGAAGGTTGGTGTTTACAGACTTACCATGAAGGCTGGCTCAGACAATTTCAGACAGTCAGCTATTCAGGGAATTATGAAGAGAATCAAATCAAGAGGTATTGAGTGCGTAGTTTACGAGCCTACCTACAAGGGAGATGATTTCTTCAATTCAAGAGTTGAAAGAGACCTTAATAAGTTTAAAGAAGAGTGTGATTACATTATTGCAAACCGTCTCACTCCTGAGCTTGAGGATGTTGTAGACAAGGTTTACACAAGAGATTTATTTGGAAATGAATAATTTGTAGTTCAATGAAAAAGCACCGCCAGAGCTTGCTCTGAGCGGTGCTTTTTGCAGTATTTGGAGGAGTTATATTAAGCGTTGTAAATCCTTAAAGAAAGTGGGGTAGGATATTCCTACACTGGTTTCATCCAGTATTCTTGTGGTACCTTCGGCTGCAAGAGCTGCGATGGCAAAGCTCATTGCAAGTCTGTGATCGTTGTGGGAGCTAAGATCAGCTCCGTGAAGAGGATTGCCGCCTCTTATAATCATGCCGTCCTCTGTGGCTTCGATGTCGCAACCCATTGACTTAAGGCCATCCACAACGGTTTCTATTCTGTTGGATTCTTTTACTCTTAGCTCTGCAGCATTTTTGATTATTGTAGTGCAGCCTGCCGTTGCCGCAATAACTGCTACAACCGGAAGCTCGTCTATCATTGTTGGAATGTCTTTTCCGCCTATTTCAAAAATATTGTTTTCGTTGCCGTGAAGATCAGAGTATTTTACAAGAATATCTGCCCTTGATTCCTGGGACTCGTCCAGGTTAAGGAGAGTGATATCTGCCCCCATCTGCTTAAGAACAGTGATGATTCCTGTTCTTGTCTTGTTGACGCCTACATTTCTGATAAGAAGCTCAGACCCTGGTACCACCAAAGCTGCGGCTATGAAGTAGGCTGCAGATGAGATGTCACCGGGGACGTTTATCTTCGTGCCGCTTAGTGGCATGCCGGGATTTAAAACTGTAACTGCACTGCCGTCTGTAGCGATTTCATTGTGAATATCTGCTCCAAAGGCTGACAGCATTATTTCTGTATGATTTCTTGAAAGAGCAGGCTCATAAACAAGAGTTTTTCCACTGGCGTAGAGACCTGCAAGTACAATTGAAGACTTTACCTGAGCTGAAGCAACAGGGCTTCTGTAGCTTATGCCGTGGAGTATTTTGCCGCCATTTATATGAAGTGGTGCACAGCCGTTTCCATTAACGGAAAAAATGTCAGCACCCATCTGTTTTAGTGGCTTCATAATGCGCTCCATGGGTCTTTTTTCGATGGAGCTGTCACCGGTTATGGTTGAATCAAAGCTCTGAGCTGCCAGAATTCCGGACATGAGTCTCGTGGTAGTTCCGCTGTTTCCTGTATACAGGGTAGTAGCAGGCGTTTTCAGACCATTAAGGCCACAGCCGTGGACAGTAATGGTTGGAACACCATTTGTCGGTTTGATGGAGTGCTCTATCTGGATTCCCATTTTTTTGAAGCAATCAATGGTGGACAGACAGTCTGCGCTTTCGAGAAAGCCGGTTATTTCAGTTGTGCCATTGGCAAGGGCACCAAACATGATGCTTCTGTGGGATATTGATTTATCTCCGGGAACAAAAATGTCACCCTTTATTGGTTTCTTTGCTTTTTCTAAGGAAATCATATTGTTGTGCCTCCAGCACTAGATAATAACTACGTAGCCGCTTTCTGATAAAAGCATTGCAGCCTTTTTTAGGTCGCTGTCACCATGAAATTCGATTCGAAGTGTACCGCGTTCGTATTCCCTATTGTGGACGATGCCAATGTTCTTGATGTTTACTGTATGATCTGACAAAAGAACTGCTACAGCAGCAAGGCGACCAGGCTGGTCGTCAATCTCAACATGAAGAACGAAGGTCTTTTGGATAGGACCACTTGATGACTCAATAAAGGACTCTCTGTAGGTTCTGGCAGAAGAGAAGAAATCAAGGAGCTTCTCTGTGTCGTGCTCATCTATAGCCAGCTTTATATCGTAGAGAGAATCAATGTATTTGCTAAGGAGCTCTGAAATATTATCAGAGTTGGTGGTGCATATCTGTTGCCACATTACAGGGGAAGATGAGGAAATTCTTGTGATGTCCTTAAAGCCTCCTGCGGCGATGGTTTTCATAAGCTCATCCTCGGAGTCATTGTCTTTTACAAGATTGACTAAGGATGCAGAAACAACGTGAGGAACGTGGCTTATGGCCGCTGTGATGTAGTCATGCTGCAGATAAGGAACTACAAGCGGTATGGCGCCCATGTCCTTTACCAGCTGATAATAATCAGAAAGTCTTGCTTCCTCGGTGTTTTCAGTTTTGGTAAGAATATAGTAGGCGTTCTCAAGGAGTCTTGCCTTGGAATTCTGATAGCCAATGCGCTCTGTTCCCGTCATGGGATGGCCACCTATGAACTGCTTTTCAAGTCCTAAGGCCTCAACCTTTTGGTGAATACTGTTTTTGACACTACCGATATCTGTTAATGTGGTTTTGGAATCAAGGAAGGGCAACAGCTTATCCAGATTCTCGTTGTTTATTTCTACAGGGGCACATAAAAAGATGTAGTCGCAGTCTGAAAAATCAGAGCCGATTTCATACAGCGGCTTATCTATGGTGCCATCAGCGTATGCTGCATCAACTGTTTCTTTGTGTGGTGTATATGCGATGATTTTGGAATCCGGTGAAAAGCGCTTGATTGCTCGCGCCATTGAACCACCGATTAGTCCAAGACCGATAAATCCGTATGTTTTGGAATCCACTTGACGTTAATCTCCCTAAATATCATAATTACTTTCTTTATACTATAATACTTCAACGCATGAAAGTCAACGAGGTAAGAAATACTCGCTTAATAGATTTTTTGTGCAAATAGCCTAGAAATACTTGTTTTGGGTACGTGAATTTAGTAAAATGTCTTTATGAGGTTTGTATGGGGAGAGTAACCATTTGTTAAAAAGTCATACTTGGGGGGAGATGTATGCTTTTCTTTTCTTTTTCCTATATGCTTTTTGGCATTCTTCATATTTCTCATAAAATACCCAAATTATTGCAACTGGAGGACATGATATGAACGTTTACACAACTGACAAGATTCGAAACGTAGTGCTGCTCGGACATGGTGGTGCCGGCAAGACAAGTCTCTCTGAGGCAATGGCTTACCTTGCAGGTATTACTTCTAGAATGGGGAAGGTAGAAGATGGAAATACTCTTAGTGACTTCGATAAAGAAGAACAGAAGAGACATATTTCTATCAGCACTTCCACAATTCCGCTTGAATGGGATGGACATAAGATAAATCTTCTGGATACTCCGGGATTTTTTGATTTTGTCGGTGAAGTCGAGGAAGCAATTAGCGTAGCAGATGCCGCTATTATTGTAGTTTCAGGTAAGGCCGGTATCGAGGTAGGAACCGAGAAGGCTTGGGAATTATGTGAGAAATATAAGATTCCTCGCATGGTATTCGTATCAGATATGGATATCGATGATGTTTCTTACAGACAGGTTGTCCAGGATATGACAGACAAGTTCGGCAAGAAGATAGCTCCTTTCAATCTTCCTATCCGTGAGAATGAGAAATTCGTTGGATACGTTAACGTTATTCAGGAGAAGGGCTTTAAGTGGCAGGGCAAGGAAGTTGTTGAGTGTCCTGTACCAGAGTACAACCAGGCTAACCTTAAGCTTTGCAAGGATACTCTTATCGAGGCTGTTGCAGAGACTTCAGAGGAGTTCATGGACAGATACTTTAACGGCGATACCTTCTCAGAGGCTGAGATCAGAGCAGCTGTTCGTTCCAACGTTTGTGATGGAACAATAGTTCCAATCGAGATGGGTTCAAGTACTCTTTGCCAAGGTATTTATACACTTCTTGATGATATCGTAAAGTACATGCCAAGCCCAGAGAACCGCAAGATGGCTGGTATCAATACTAATACAAATGAAATCTTCGAAGCTAACTTTGATTTCTCAAAGCCAAAGACAGCTTTCGTATTCAAGACCATGATCGATCCATTCATTGGTAAGTACTCACTTATCAAGGTTCGTTCAGGTGTTATTAAGCCAGACGACACTATGTATATTGCTAGTAAGGATGTTGAGGTTAAGCTTGGTAAGCTCTATGTTCTTCAGGGCAATAAGGCTACAGAAGTACCAGAGCTTCACGCTGGAGACCTTGGTGCTCTTCAGAAGCTTGATATTGCTACAGGCGATACTCTTTCAACTAAGGCTACACCTGTACAGTATGCTAAGATGGATATTTCACAGCCATACACCTACATGAGATATCACGCTCAGAACAAGAGCGATATCGACAAGATTGCTCAGTCACTGGCTAAGCTTTCTGCTGAGGACCTGACCCTTAGAGTTGTTAATGACGCAGAGAACCGTCAGACACTTCTTTATGGTATGGGTGATATGCACCTTGAGGTTATTCAGAGTAAGCTCCAGAACGTATACAAGGTTGCTATTGACCTTACAAAGCCAAAGGTAGCTTTCCGTGAGACTATCAGAAAGACTTCTGATGTTGAGTACAAGTACAAGAAGCAGACTGGTGGACATGGTCAGTATGGTCACGTAAAGATGAAATTTGCTCCTCTTGGAGATGTTACAAAGGCATATGAGTTCGATCAGGAAGTTGTCGGCGGAGCAGTTCCAAAGAACTTCTTCCCAGCTGTAGAAAAGGGTATCGCAGAGTCAGTTCTTCGTGGACCTCTTGCAGCTTATCCTGTAGTTGGCGTAAAGGCTACTTTGTACGATGGATCTTATCATCCGGTAGATTCTTCAGAAATGGCCTTCAAGGTTGCAGCGTCTAACGCCTTCAAGAAGGGCTTCATGGATGCAACACCTGTACTTCTTGAGCCAATCGTATCTCTGAAGGTTACTGTTCCTGATACCTTTACAGGCGATGTAATGGGTGATCTTAATAAGAGAAGAGGACGTGTTCTTGGAATGAATCCTTCTCTTACCGGCAAGCAGGTGATCGAGGCTGAGGTTCCTATGATGGAACTTTATGGATACAATACACAGCTTCGTTCTATGACAGGCGGAAGCGGTGAGTACGAGTATGAGTTCAACAGATATGAGCAGGCTCCTTCAGATGTTCAGGCAAAAGAGGTTGAGGCTAGAGCAGATAAGGTTGCAGCAGCTAACTCAGAAGAATAATAAAAAGATTATTAAGGGAGCTCCGTTAAAAACGGAGTTCTCTTTTTTTATTAACGAATTTGTGATAACATTAATCTATGGTGACGAATGATTATATTGCATATAATTACATAGGTGAAGTGGCAGGACTTATCATTTCTGGGCTTCTTTTTTGTGTCATGCAGTATACTAGGCCCAAGAAAACTTATGTCTATAAGTATGTCTACTGGGGCAATATTTTATCTATAATTTCTATTCTTATCCATATTTCGATAATAGCCGTGGCAAACAACCCGGAGAAGTACTATAACCGTTATATATTTATGGGACAGCTCCTTGCGTTTCTGCTTGCTTATAACGGTATTCTTTATTTTATTTTTTCCTACGTAAATATGATGTCGGTGGTTCGAAGAGCGCAGCGAAGAGAGTTTATCATGATGTACTGCGTACTCTCGTTTATCTACATAATTGGAGTTATTCTCGAGATTGCGTCAAGGCAGCTTTATGTGGTCAAGCTTGATTACATAGATATTTCGCACTTTACAAGGTTTTATTGCTGCGCAGGAATTGTTTGCGCCATTATCTGCTTTAATGCGACACTTACGAATTTAAGGAGCGTTGCCAGGGTAATATGGCATGCTGTTTTCTTTGTGGTTCCACTTGATCTGATAGTTCTTGTTTCTCAGATTGTATTAGTTGGACCGTTCCATACTATTTTTTCAGCTACTACCTATGTTCCGGTATTTGGACTTGGATACATTCTTTTCCATGCAACTCCTTATGATGAAATTTCAGGTTGCCAGTCAATTTATTCTCTGGATGCCTTTCTTAGCAAGAATATTGGAAGAAGAAAAATGTTTCTTTCCTATGTAATTCTCTCACTTCCAGGTATTGATGCCATCGGAGTTGATGGTACAGATATTGCGCTAAAAGGAGTTTCAGCCTGCAGGGCAATTGAGTCCATAAGCGGAAAAGTGAGAATGTATAAGGTGGCAGAGGATAAGTACGTCAACCTTGTAGATACAAGGGATGAGCAGGTATTTAACGCAGCTGTGAACCAGGTAAGGGGCGTTCTTGACGGAGTTAAGGCAGATTTGGAGGTTCCCTTTAACTACGTGATGGTTTCAGCTGAGGTTTTGCCAGAGCTTGATAATACTGTAAAATGCAGGCAGTATTTTGAGTATATAGCAAAAAGGTTCAGAGACAAAAATAGCAGCCATTTTTACGTTGCAAAGCCTTCTGATTATGATGAGTTTGTAGAGGATTATGAGATCACTATGACTCTTAAGGACATAAGGAACAGGCTTGATCCTGATGACGACAGGATTATGATATTTGCTCAGCCCATATACAGTGTTAAAACCGGTAGCTTTAGAGTTGCTGAGGCTCTGACGAGGCTAAAGCTTGGGGACAGGATTGTGTACCC